>ENA-OSET01000266-OSET01000266.1-sediment-metagenome-genome-assembly--contig:-NODE-266-length-60048-cov-13.201664_pt1 | contig 60048 bp, 50 predicted proteins | sample MGYA00237882_ERZ534229 | MGnify/ENA primary metagenome ERZ534229 (study PRJEB26408, sample SAMN06266212) | sediment metagenome | isolation source: Hudson Canyon methane seep mesocosm | place... | reverse complement strand
GAGAACACGCGCGATGCGATATTTTCAGGCATGCAGCGGCGTGAAACCTATGCGACGTCAGGCCCTCGTATGGCGCTGCGTTTTTACGCGGGCTGGGATATCGATGAGACGCTCAAAGCACAACACAACGCGATTGAGCAATTAGCTAACAGTGCTGTTCCCATGGGGGGGGTATTGCGTGCTGACCGTGTCTCCCCATCTTCTCCGGGCTTTTTCGTCTGGGCTGCTCGCGATCCGATGGATGCCCCCTTGCAGCGGGTGCAAATGGTGAAAGGGTGGATTGATGAGCACGGAGAAACCCACGAGAAAGTTGTCGATATTGCCTGTGCCGGTGATGTAGCGGTAAACCCGACTACAGGGCGCTGCCCGGATAATGGTGCCACGGTTGATCTGGCGTCGTGTAGTTTTGAAGGGGGCGGTGCTAACGAATTGAAAACTGTATGGCATGATCCCGCCTATGATGCGGGGCAGGGCGCTTTCTACTATGTTCGTGTGCTTATGAATCCGACCTGTCGCTGGTCAACATACGATGCGATTCGCTTGGGTCGTGAACCTGACCCTCGTGTGCCGGCAACTATTCAAGAGCGCGCTTGGTCTTCGCCGATCTGGTATAGCGCATCAAATAGCAGTGACGATAGTGTGAATTGAAAACATCCGATTGCCGCTGCTGAAGCGGCAATCGGAACCGAGGACTAGACGTTTCTTCGAACGACTACTCCTGCCGTTTTGAAACGGTCAGGTTCCTGTAGTTTCTTGAAGAATTCGGTTTGGTTTACGAAACCTTCTCTGCATGAGTCGAAAGGGCGCCTGGATTAATTCGAGGCACCCTGATAGTGAAAGTTGAAGGCGAGTTGTTTATTTAGCGTGAATGCATTTATACAGTATATAGTGAGAACGAGTTTATGATTCAGTTATCCCATCAGGGGAATATCCATATTTTAGCCATCAATGCCCCCGAGGGTAATGCCGTTGATGAGAAACTGGTGGCAGCCATGCATGAAGCGCTCGACAGTGTGGAAGCTGTTGTAGGAGATGGGCCTGGTGCGCTGCTTATTACGGGTTCGGGCAAGGCATTTTCGGTAGGCCTTAACGTGCCAGTAGTGATGCAATATGCTCCTGAAAAAATTGAAGTTTTTGATAAAGCACTCATGAAGTTATATGGCCGGCTGATGAATTTTAAAATGCCTACCGTTGCCGCTATTAACGGTCATGCATTTGCTGCAGGAGCCTTTGTGGCGTTGGCCTGCGATTACCGTGTCATGCGTAACGACAGAGGTTGGTTCTGCATTAGCGAAGTGGATGTCGGTGTACCTATTGGCGCTGCTGTGATGGCGATGGCTAAAGATAAACTGAGCGCCTCTGTCTGCCGTGATGCCGTGCTAACTGGTAAACGTTATACCGGCGCTGAAGCTTTGGCAGCCAATATTGTCGATGAGGTTTGCAGTGAAGAGGAGTTGATTCCTACCGCCCTAGAGATGATGAGTGATCTGGCTGAAAAGAAGCGCGGTATTTTCAAGACCCTTAAAACAACCCTATATGGCAAGACGGCTGCAGGTTTTGGTGTTAACGATTCTTAAAAGCGTGCGCCTGGTTTTATTCGACCCGCAATAGCGGGTCGAATAAAACCGCGGTCGACGCTCAGACTTAAAACCACTCGGCCTGCATGTCATAACTGGTGGTATCTGAATCAGCGATGATTCTTGCCCAATGCTTGGTTTCAGGCAGTTCAATGTTAAAGAAGTATTGCATCGCCTGAAGCTTGCCGCGATAAAACTGTTCATCCGCTTCGAGAGGGTTGCTGGCTAACGCTTTGTCAGCCACGATCCCCTGTTTTAGCCACAGCCAGGCAATGATGACGTGACCAAAGAATTCCAGATATTTCACCGAATTGGAAAACGCGGCATCGATATTCATACTCTGAGTACTTGCCATCACTGAGTCGGTGGTTTTCTTAAGCGTGGCAAGGGCTTCACTCAGGGCATCGGCATAATGCCTCAGGCTTTCCTCTTGTCTGGCAATCTCAATGGTTTTTTGTATTTCATTGAAGCAGGCCTTATATCCGGAAAAATTATTCATAGGTACTTTTCGACCTAATAAATCCAGCGATTGAATACCCGTGGTGCCTTCGTGAATGGGGTTTAAGCGATTGTCGCGGTAAAACATTTCTACCGGATGCTCGTCAATGTAGCCGTGCCCGCCTAAGACCTGGATCGCTAAGTAGTTGGCTTTAGGGCCGTATTCTGCAGGCCAGCTTTTAATAATCGGTGTCAGAAAATCCAGTAGCTGATGTGCGGCCTGACGCTCTTCTTCTGTCTCAGCCGTTTTCTCATCATCAGTGAGTTGACTGCCTAATAGGCAAAGCGAAAAAGCACCTTCAGCATAAGCTTTCTGAGCCAATAGCATGCGACGAACATCCGGGTGCTCAATAATATTAACGGGAGGGGAGAAAGGGTCTTTTTCAGAGAGTAGGCGGCCCTGAGGGCGTTCCTTAGCGTAATCCAGAGAGTATTGATAGCCGGCCATTGCGCCGATGGCACCAAAAGAGCCGACCATAACTCGGGCTTCGTTCATCATATGGAACATGTAGCTCAGCCCTTTATTTTCTTCACCTACCAGATAACCGATGGCCCCGTCCCTTTCACCAAAGTTCAACGCGGTGGATGTTGAAGAACGGCCGCCCATCTTGTGGAAAAGGCCCGCTAGCGTCACATCGTTACGCTCCCCCAATGAACCGTCGTTATTAACCAGATATTTAGGGACAATAAACAAGGATATCCCTTTCACCCCTTTGGGGGCACCTTTCACTCTAGCCAGGACCAGGTGAACAATGTTTTCATTAAGCTCGTGATCACCACCGGAAATAAAGATTTTGTTACCCGTAATCCGGTAGTTACCTTCGTTGTTTTTCACCGCAGTCGTTGTTAGGTCGGCAATACCAGAACCTGCTCCAGGTTCAGTCATCGCCATGGTGCCAGCGTAGCGTCCTTCGCGCATAGGCAAAACCCACTGTTCGATTTGCTCGGCTGTGCCGTGAGCTTCAATCAAGTTGGCGTTCGTGTGAGTGAGGCTGGTATAGGCCGTGGCGCCACCTCCGGCAGCGACTAAATAGAAGTCTGCTGCGTTGGAAACAATCTTTGGTAATTGCATGCCACCTTGTTCATAGTCCGCTGTTGCAGACGTCAGACCTGATTCAATAAGCGCATCAATGGCCGGTTTAATTTCAGGGATCATCTGCACTTTTTCGCCATCAAAGGTCGGCTGGCTTTGATCTGCCTTATGCCGCCATGGGAGAAAATGCTTCTCGGCAACGGTTTTTGCCGTTTTCAGCGTGGCGTCAAAGGTCTCTCGGCTGTGATCTGAATAGCGAGGTCGTTGAGTTAAACCTTCTGCATCAAACAGCTCATAAAGCATGAATTCCAGATCGCGATCATTTATCAGTGGTGCAGGCATCATTTCACCTTTTTAATAATTTCTAATCGTTAAACGTATAAGGGACAGACGAGCATGAAATTGCTAGCGCAACTCACGCCGCAAAATCTTTCCTACCGTAGATTTAGGCAGCTCGTCACGAAATTCGACAAGCTTGGGGACTTTGTAGGGTGTCAGGTTTTTACGGCAAAATGCTGTCAGCTGCTCTGCGGTTAGATTGCTGTTGCTGCGCACTATTACCGCTTTTACCGCTTCTCCTGTTTGCTCATCTTTAACGCCTACCACAGCGCATTCCAGTACATCAGCGTGACTGGTAATGACGTTTTCGATCTCGTTGGGGTATACATTAAAGCCGGACACCAGAATCATATCTTTGATCCGGTCGACGATTTTATAGAAGCCGTCCTCAAGCTTTACGGCAACATCGCCGGTTTTAAAAAAACCTTCAGAGTCGACCGCTTCGTTTGTGGCTTCAGGGCGCTGCCAGTACCCCATCATCACTTGCAGTCCACGAACCCAGACTTCGCCTTCTTCGCCGTCTGCCACTTGCTGTCCTGCAGCGTTTACCAGCTTTATTTCCTGAAAGCCCATCGGCTTACCCACTGTGCCAATGCGACGTGTTGAGGGCATATTCAGCGTTAAATTGGAGGTGGTTTCAGACAGGCCGTAGCCCTCAATCAATCGGGTCTTGGTTCGGCGTTCCCACTCTTCAGCAATGTCCGGTACCAGAGCAGCGCCGCCGACACCTGTCCATTGCAGGTGTGACCAGTCTACTTCATCAAACTTGGGGCTGTTCATTAATGCGACCAGCATAGAATTAACGCTGGCAAAACCCGTGAACGGAAAGGCTTTCATAACATCCAGTAAAGCGTCGAAGTTTCGTGGGTTGGGAATCAGTACCGACCGGCCCCCGGAGGCAAAGTTGGAGCAGAGATAAACGCAAAATCCGAAGATATGATAAATCGGCATTGGCGCAATGAGCAGACCGCTAATGACGGTATCGCCTTCTGCAAAGTGTTTTTTCACCTGCGTTACGCTGCCAATAATATTGCCATGGCTAAGCATTGCGCCTTTGGCTACGCCTGTTGTGCCACCGGTGTATTGCAGTACGGCTAAATCGTTCAGGCTGGGGCTAATCTTAGGTGGCGCTTTACCTTCACCGAGTGAAATGGCGATGGGTAAAGTGACTACCCGCACCGATTCGTCCAGCTTGTAATCAGGAGCCGGCTGCGCTTCTATCATGTCGAGTGCATGGGTAGAGACGACTAATTTTATGTCTGTATCAGGGATGACTTTCTTTGCAGCATCAGAAAAGTCACTGAGCATGACTATCGCCTTGGCGCCACTGTCCTGGAATTGATGGCGCAGCTCTCTTTCGGTGTACATGGGGTTGGTATTTACCAGCACTAATCCTGCGCGCAGAATTCCCCAAGCCGCTACGGGATATTGAATAAGGTTGGGCAGTTGAATGGCCACCCGATCACCATGCGCCAAACCACCATCGCTTCGCAAGTAAGCGGCGAATTTTGCAGACATCTCGTCGATTTCACGAAACGTGACGTCCTGCTCCATGCAGGTAAATGCAATATCGTCAGCGAATTCAGTACAGGCCCTTTGAAACAGGTCGAGTACTGAGGTGTAGCCTTCTTCATTGGCAGCGTTGATTTGCTGGCGAGCGAAATTAAAACGGGGATCGGTTGAAAAGTTCATAGCTAAGAGCTCTTTCAGCACACCTTATTGGATGGCTGATTGGGTGAATACGAATATCTTCAAACCACAAATTACTATATGAGCTTGCATTTGGGTGTATCATATTCAGCCAAGACGTCGGGCAAACTTAGTAAAGTCTCTTAACAAGTGGGACCATAACGATTGCAGCTATAATCAAAGAAAACAATATTCCAATCGGGGTATTCAAACTATTTATCAATTTGGCTTTAAGACCATTTTTTAGAATTTGGATTGGCTGATGATAGTTGGGTGGTACCGGTATAACACCATTTTCTCGAGCGTAGGTTTCATATTCGGAGAGCAGGTCTGAAAAAACAGCCGGCTCGATGGCTTCTAGTTTTTCAGTCTCTCCAGGATCTTGCTTGATGTTATAGAGGTGCCAGCGGTCATCGTTTGTGCCACCTCGATTTAGGGTGATTTTATAGTCACCTTTGATCAGTGCTGCGTTACCGCCAATTTCATAAGCGATAATATCTTCTTCCGTGTAGACTGAGTCGGTGCTGGCTTGGAAGATGGGCAGCAGGTTTTTACCCGTACTGGCCTCGATTGGCCTGCCCTGGTATTGCGTGCCGGGATGCTGAGTACCTGCCAGGGCAAGAATCGTCGGCGCCAGATCCTTTACAAAGGCTTTACTGTGGCTGATGTTTCCTCGCAGAGAGTCGGCAAGCTGTGCGCCACTGACAATCAGCGGGACGCGCATGCCACCTTCGCCAGAATGGAATTTATAGTGACCTAAGGGTGAAGCGGCGGCGCTGCCGAAGCTTATCCCCAGTGTGCCGTAGCTGTAACGCTCGCCCAGCGTTTCGTAGTCATTGTTGTAACCTAGCATTTTAATCCAAAGTGGGGGCACATCGGATGCTGCCGGACCGTTATCAGAGCTGAACATAATGATCGTGTTGTCATATTGGCCTGAGTCTTTTAAATACTGTACGAGGCGACCAATATGATGATCCATGGCATCGACCATACCGGCGTATACGGCCATTCGCTTATCATTGAAACGTTTCTCTTCTTCTGACAGCTCATCCCAGTTGGTCGTTGATAGCATCCGCTTCATGGGAGCTCTGGCGGGCAAAAGCCCCAGATCTTTAACGGCTTTTTGGCGATTTTCACGCAGTACATGCCAGCCATCTTTATAGCGGCCAATATATTTTTCAGTGAATGCCTTAGGGGCTTGTATCGGTATGTGAACGGCTTGAAAAGACACGTAGGAAAAAAAAGGCTTTCGGCTATTTTCTTTAGCTTGCAAATTGTTTTCTAGCTGGTCAATGGTTTTATCGACGATAAATTTAGAGGAATAAAAATCTTCAGGCACGGTGATTTCTCTACCGTTTTCAAACCACAGCGTTTTTTCATAATGGGGAACGTAGGCTTGCTGGGTCCAGTTGTCACCGCCAGAAAAAGGCATGGTGACCGTTTGCTCAAAACCACGGTTTATCGGTAGCAATGATTCAGTTTCATATCCCAGGTGCCACTTTCCTGCCATGGAGGTATTGTATCCGGCATCTCTCAACAGGGTAGCAACCGTGACGACATTGTGATTGAGTGAACCACGATAAAACGGCGAGTGAGCCTGTTCTGGTGTTAGCGCTTCTTTGATATTTGCCACACCTGTACGGTGGCTATCGACGCCGGTTAACAACATGGCGCGAGTCGGGGCGCAGCTGGCCGTGGTATGAAAGTTACTGAAGCGCAATCCCTCTTGTGCCAGCTGGTCTAAATTGGGCGTGTTAATTTCACTGCCATAGGAACCGATATCTGAGTAGCCTAAATCATCAGCGAGGATAACCACTATATTGGGTCTTTCATCAATGCCAGCTTCTGCAGTGGCGTGGCTGGAAAAATTTATGAGGGAGCCCAGAAGCAGACCGCTTAACGTGATGGTTCGTCTGACAGCGCTTACTGAAAAGTGATTGGTACCCATTGATGAATCCTGTTTTTTATAGTTCGGCAGGTTGTTGTGTCTGCTGGTGTTCTACTTATTCAACTTGTGACTTGAGAATAATAAGCCTGCATCACTTCAGGCTGCTCCAGGCTAATAAAATGGTTTGTGCGTTCGGTTTGTACAAGCGATACGCCTTGATTGATGGCCTGTCCCTTTTCTATGCTCGCCAGCATGCTGTGATTGCATAACACATGGTCGTGTTCGCCCATGATGACGGTCAAGGCTGAGAAGTTGTTATAGGCATCAATCGGTGTTGTACGCTGCCAGGCAACGATAGAGCGCAGGTTAGTGACGCAGGTGGCGTAAGTGCGTGGATTGTTGGGAACATTAGGTAAAAGCTGTTGTTTTAACGGTGTGACCGGGCCCACCATCATTCGTTTGAGGCGGCGTTCTTCGCTGCTATTGCGTAACCATCCCAGTAGAAGCGGTAATAGATAGCAGGCCAATCCGTGCGGCAGAGTCGCAGCCCCTTTGCCTGCCGTACGCGCTTGAGGTAACACGGGGGCTTCCAAAATGGCACTGACGGAACGTGCTTTCGCGTTTGTTAATTCTGGGTATTGGCGGCCGGTTTCCAACACAACGGCACCACCGCGGGAATGTCCGTGCAGGACAATGTTGCTGCCCGATGCAAGATGCTCCAGTACCAAGCCCAGATAAAAGGCATCATGTTCGATTGTCCCTAGCGGGTAGGGGTTTTCGGGCCACGCCAATTCAGTCATATCGTCAGTATCTCTTGCTCCGAGAAAAGGGCAATGATAGTTGGCATTATTCACTAAAATAAGTTCTGCATCGTTGTCTTTATACAGTTCCTGAAAATAGCGAATGTCTTCCATGAAGCCTGGAAAACAGATGATGGTGCGATGGCAGCTGTCGCTAGCGGCCCGATAAGCTATGTAGGTCTGTTCAACCTTCATCAGCTGTCCTGAAAATTCACCGGTATCGGTTTGTGACAGGTCCCGTTTGGCCCAGTATTGGCGGTAACCATGCAGTGCCAATAGTAGAATAAGAATCAGGGGCAGAAGAGGCGACAATAAAATGTCCATGGTTTTACTGAAACTCCAGCGCTTTGTGTTTAATTTTATAAAGCCGTAAGAGCAAGGGATACGGATTCATTTTGTCGGTTTTTGGTGGCTCTTACTATAAAAGGAGTCCCAAAAAAAACGGGTATCATTTTAGGTCTTTTTATGAGGGTTTCTGGGTGTTGCGGTCTGCGTTTCTGGGGCGTAAATAATTACCTGCACTTGAATGGTATAAGTTGAGCTATTTTCAGTTCGATTTAACGATGGGTAATCAGGTCATGTCCACCTAATGCAGCTTCAATCGTTATCATACAAACTCCGTCAGTTGTTCAATATATGTACAGGGCGGACTTGCTAATAAATAGTCTAAAACTTCGTCCGAATATGATAGTTACGTTTTCGGCCGCCTCGCTATACTCGAGAGCGAGTAGAAATAAATATTTCTTTGTTGGTTATGTATCAACTGCAAAAAGCAGTATTGATCGTTTTAGGTAATTCACAAACTTTACTGAAAACAGCCCGACTTGAATTATGAGTCACTCAAGAACATACAATAATAAAATTGGAGGTGTAATGATGAAGCAAAAATCGAGTCGTAATCTAATGCTCGCGCCACTCGCGTCCGGTCTGGCTTTAGCTATTTATGGGGGCAGTGCTCTCGCTGAAGATTTTGCTCTGGAAGAAATTATCGTAACGGCCCAGAAAAAAGCCGAAAGCCTGCAGGAGGTTCCGGTAGCGGTCCAGGCATTTTCCTCAGAGGATATCCAAGAGGCAGGCATGAATAATGCGAATGATCTGGCTGTTATGACGCCTAGCCTGCACGTGACGAGTAATAATACCCCTTTTAATAGCCGATTCGCTATTCGCGGCATTGGTACTGCACAAAATGATCCCGCGCTGGAGCCTTCGGTGGGAATGTTTGTCGACGGTGTCTTCCTCGGCCGCTCGGGCCTGGGGATGTCGGATCTCTCCGATATTGAACGTATCGAAGTTTTGCAGGGGCCACAGGGTACCTTGTACGGCAAGAACACCAATGCCGGCGCCATCAGTGTCACCACCAAGGGGCCCAATCTCGAGGAATTTGAAGGTTATATAGAGACCTCATTGGGTGATTACGATATGCGCCGGGTCACCGGGTCCGCATCAGGCCCTCTCAGCGAAACGGTAGCCTACCGCCTGTCGGGTAATACTCATCAGCGCGATGGTTATATAGAGAATACGGCCGGTAATGACCTTAATGATGCCGATGACTGGAACCTTCAAGGTAAGTTGTTGTGGGAGCCTTCAGAAAACCTGAGCATGATGCTAAGTGCTTCTCATGTGGAGCGTGACACTAGCTGCTGTGTGCCCGAAGTGGTGTTGAGTGAGGAAGTCCAGGCTCAATTGGCCGCACAGGGATTGCCCCAGGGGAAAAATGATCCTTTCGATTATGAAGTGGCAATTGATCAGGAGCCGGAATTCAAACTGAAATCCGATATGCTGTCCCTCCAGCTTGAGTATGCGCTTGGTTTGGGTGCAATCACCTCCATCACGGCCTGGAGTGACTACAGTTATACCCAAGTATCCGATCTTGATGCATCCCAGCTGGATATTTTGAGTAGCAGCCAAACGTTCTCGGGTGACAGTATTTCACAGGAGTTTCGCCTGGATTCTAAGATCGACGATAATGTCGAGTATCAGTTAGGCCTGTTCTACTATCAGCAAACCACCCAGCGTGGTGAAGCGGGGGATGCCTTCACCTATGGTGATGATATTGATACCGTGTTGGGTGAGGTATTCCTTCGTCCACTCGTTGAGGGGATTAATCCAGCCCTGGGGAGATTTGTTCCCGCATTAGCCTCTAGCTATGTACAGCCTGGGGATACGATTACTGGTCAAAGTGTCTGGGACAACGACACGCTGGCGCTGTTTGGCCAAGCCACCTGGCATCTTCAAGAGCGCTGGCATCTGACCGCTGGTGTGCGCTGGACCGAAGAAGAGCGAGAGGCTGAACTGCTGAGTGAAAATAATTCGACAGCAGCGGGGCTTGCTTCGATAAGGAATCCTCCTTTAGCCGGAGTGGCTGCAGGTCTTGCAAGGCAAATAGGAAATACCTTTGTCGACTTATCGAACCTGCCTATTGATGCCAAGCTGGATCGCTCCAGTGAGAATGTTGACTGGCTACTTAAGGCAGCCTATGACATTGCTGAAGATACTATGGTTTACGCCAGTGTTTCTACGGGTAGCAAGTCCGGTAATTTCAACGGTGTTAGCGGCACGGTAGATCAGCGTGAGTTTGATGATGAAACGACACTGAGCTACGAATTAGGCCTGAAATCCACCCTGCTGGATTCGCGTCTGCGCCTGAATGCCGCCGCTTTCATGACGCAAATTGATGATTTCCAGAACCAGCAGGCAAATCCTAATGGCCCGGGAACCATCGTGGGTAATGAGGGTGAGGTAGAGGTCTCTGGCTTGGATCTGCACATTGATGCCTTGCCTTTGCCCAACTTAACCTTGTCAGCCGGTTTGTTGTACATGGATAAATATGAAATCACCGGCGGTGATCGGGAAGGCGATAAGCTGGCGTATGTGTCAGATTACACCGCAAACCTTGCTGCGACATTGGTGTTCCCGGTGGCTGATGGCACCTTGTATTTGCGTGGTGACTATATGTATATGGATGACCACGCAACCAATAGTGCAAATTCGGAGAATCTTGTGGCTAAGGACTTTAATGACCGCAAGCTCCTTAATGCAAAAATTGGCTGGCGCAATGATAACTGGAATCTATCGATCTGGGCTAAAAACCTGAGCGATGATGACTATGCTACGACAACGGGGAACCCCCAGATCTACTCCGGTAATACCAACTACTTCCTGGCAGCGCCAAGAACCTTTGGTGCCACTGTACGTTATGATTATTGATTAATCATTAACGGCCTTGCAATGAGTTGATAATCATTTATTGCGAGGATCGCACAGTAAACGACAGTGCAACGCACAGGGATGTGCAATGCCTGCTTACCGGTAGTGTGATTACTCGATTGATATGGATATCGAACAGAATTCATCGTTTCATTTATCTCTCTTTTTGGGGCCAGCGATGGCCTCATTTTTTCCTCTGATAAAACTTAAGAGCAGCAATTGGATTGCGGTTAAAAAGAGTTAAATTCATAGAAAATAAACGGTTAGTATCAATAATAAGTAAAAAAAATGGTTTTTTAGTGTTCAATAGTATAAAAGTTAACGCCGTATTCTCATGGGAACTTACGAAATTTATAGGTAAGAAAAGATTTGAAAACGTGGATGACTCTATTTAACAGACCGTGGCTACATTTTGTTGTGCTGGGCATTGTTTTTTTTACGCTTAAGGGCGTGATCTTTCCTGAACCCAAAACCGTGATTGGCCCATTGCATGAATCGCGGATCGCCGCTTTGCAGCAACAGTGGTTTACCCGTTTTGGTCGCAAGCCTTCAGCAGTACAAAAACAAAAAATGATCACAGATGAGCTAGAGCGTGACTTGCTGTTTCAGCATGCATTGGATCTTGAATTCCATCGCCGTGACAAGATTGTTTATGACCAACTGATCCGCAATATGCACTTTTTAAATATGGCGGAAGGAAAAAATAATAAGGAATTATTTCAGCAGGCTCTGGAAATGCAATTGCATTTGGGTGATGAGGTCGTCAAAAGGCGGCTCATCGGTAGAGTTCAAGAGCATTTGCTGAAAGAAAACCCACCTACCGCGCCTACCGAGGCGCAGTTGCGAGCTGCATTTTCTGAGCGTAAGGAACAGTTCCGCCGTCCTGCACGCCTCTCGATTACACAATTATTTTTCAATCAAAATCGTGAGGCTGAGCTCGACGCTATTGTTGCCACGATTCAGCAACAGAATTTCGATGCCAAAACCGCCAGGCACCTAAGCTCACCGTTTATGTCAGGCTATGAATTTCACCGGCAGACACCGGAACAGTTGGCCCGTCACTTCGGTGCGCAGTTTGTGGCTGAGCTAGTGAAAGCCGGGCCGGCTAAGGGTCAATGGGTGGGTCCCATTCGTTCGATCTACGGCTTGCATTATGTATGGATTAACGCAATTGAGCCCGGGCGTGAGGCTCAATTTACAGAGGTGGAGCTACAGCTACGCAGAGACCTTGAAGCCAAAGCGCGCACGCAAGCCTTACACTATAACGTGGCCTTGCTACGCAATGAGTACGAGGTGAGATTGTGAGATTTTCTGTGAGCTTCGGCTTTTTGCGTTTCGCTTTGGGCTTGGTAATACCCTTGTTATTAGCACAGAGTGCGCAGGCACATTTGTTTGCGCCTTCGCTGTTGAAAATCGTGGAGACGCAAGCGCATCAATATCACGTGGTCTGGAAAACCCCGGCCAAGCGCAGCAGTGATGTTCCCCTGCAGCCCATTTGGCCTGATCGCTGTGAGGTAAACAATCCGAGTTCGCCTAGTACCGAAGGTACAGGCATTACATCGAGCTGGCAGCTACATTGTGATTCGATGGATGAGGCGGGGCCAGATTTGGCAGGTAAAGGATTGGTTGGACAAGTCGTGAGTGTGAGCGGGCTTGGGGAAAACCAGGTGTCGGCCATGGTTATGCTCAGTCTTCGCGATGGACGCAACTATCAAGGCGTATTAACCGCAGAAAACCCTGAGTTGCTGATACGCGAAGAGCCCGCTCAGGCTCAGGTGATGACAGAGTATTCCTGGTTGGGGCTGGAGCACATCTGGGGTGGTATTGATCACCTGATGTTTGTATTTGGTTTACTTTTACTGGTGGGTGGCGGTGCGCGCTTGCTCTGGACCATTACCGCGTTTACCGCAGGGCATAGTATTACCCTGTCACTGGTGACACTGGGTTTTTTACGTTTTCCTGTACCACTGGTGGAATTTACCATTGCGCTGAGTATTTTCTTGTTGGCGCTAAACCTTGCTCGCCAAGATTTTTCCTTGAGTGGCGGTGGCGGATTGTTTCGCCGTTACCCCTGGTGGTTAGCCGGAGGTTTTGGCCTGCTGCACGGTATGGGCTTTGCGGGGGCATTGGCAGAAATCGGTCTACCCCAAAACAACGTCCCTCTGGCTCTACTATTTTTTAACATTGGCATAGAGGCGGGGCAAATTGCCTTCATTCTGTTGCTACTGGGAGCTTGGTGGCTGATCAAACGCCCACTGCTCCCTTGGCAAGAGCGATTGTTACCCGTGCCGGTTTATGCGCTGGGCGGCTTGTCGGCCATGTGGTGTATTGAGCGTGGCCTGATATTTTTACAGGTAAGTTAATAAGATGTATTGGATAAACACCTGGAGCAACAACCCTTTTTAATGGGCGACTGCTGGTTGATGTTTTTAATCAATCGGACGCATCGCCCAAGCCGGTTATTGTAGTCATTAACGGCTTGGCGGTGGCTGTGAATTGGCTTTGACTTGTGATTACCGTATTGCCCATGCTCAAGCCATAGCAGTACAATCATTATAATGTGGGCAAATTAGACAGAAGCCGCCCATATGAACGGGAAGCGCAAGCCTCCGGCTCCCATAATTGATAACTTGGATCATATCGATAATCCTTTCAGGGTAAAAAGCTTCTCAGCCCAGCCATATATTTATTCTCCTGGTGTCGACTTCGATCACGATTTCGAATACGCAGTTCGTGTGTGTTTGCTTGTCACATATATCAACATATCGGGGGGATTCCGCAAACTGTAGTTATGTTTGTTAGATATATGCTGGTGTTGATAGTTCTAGCTTTGGGGGAGGGGGCTTCTTGTTTTTAGAGTGTTTGATTATTGATCAGGATTTATGGGAGCCGCTAGGCATGGGCTGCCGCAACTTATCCACAACTTCCTCATGCATCGACTCAGTGAATATGTGGACTTAATTGCTCGCTAGGATTATTTTTTAGTTTCTACTTGTTCCACTTGCTCACTATCGACACGATCGGCTTTAGCAATATAGCGAGGCTTTTTATGGTCGGGCTGTAGCTTGGCTTTGGCCTTTTTAAGTTTCTTGGTAAAAATCTGTTTGCGTTTCTTTAATCGATTCATGATGATCCCTACCCTCGGGCCATGGCTAATAGTTCAGAGATTGAGGCAAAGTCCTCATAGCGACATAAATCGGTTTCTCTCTGCTCAACTGCAACCACCGACATGCGATCCGCTAACTCATTACCTTCTACGCCTGCGTGTCCCTTAACGTGAGCGACTTTAATCTTCTTGGCGATCTCAAGATACAGCGCGTGAGCGGGTTTAATGATATCGAGGTTTTTGATTTCACCGTTGGCCTTTTTCCAGCCTTTGGCTTTCCAGCCGTTGGCCCATTTGGTGATGCAATCAATTGAGTATTTGGAGTCACAGTAAATGGTGACGCTTTGGCCCTTCTCTGCGGCAGCCTGAGCGAACATCAGTGAGTGATGGAGGCCTAACAGCTCTGCGGTATTGTTGGTGCCAGCGGGGTTGTATAAACCGTACCAGAGTTGCTCCAGTTTATCTTTGTGATAAATGGCGATACCCGTACCGGCTTTACCCGGGTTGGGGTCACAAGCGCCGTCACAGAAAATACTGACTTCGGCAGAGAGATCTACGGTTGCTGTTGAGGCCGCTGTTGTTTTCTTCTTTGGTGAGGATTTGGTCGTCGATCGAGTAGCTGTTGCCTTGGGTTTGCTGGCGTAGGCTTACTCGGCCTCTGCTTGGCTGGGGAAGGATTTGAACTTGGCTCTTGGAAAGCCTTTAACCTGACGCTCGGCTTCTGCCCAAGTGGTGTAGATGCCAGGCTGTTGGCCGACCCATACGACGTAATATTTTTTGGCGGCCATGGTTAGTCCTGTTTTAGGGGGGATTTATAGTAAATGGGAGAAACAAAAAAGGCTAACCCACGCGGATGTTCTTGGGCTCATAGATTGGCCGTAGGGGGTTAGCATAGTTTGGCCGCAGGATGTTAGCATAGTTAGACGCTCATTTTATAGTAGTGAGGTGTCTACTTTCCGTGGGTAACTTGGCATTTGTAGCCCACCTTATAGTTAATATAGGTGTGGGGGAGCCTTCCTCGCTACTCTGCGTTTAGCGGGGCGTGAATGTCCGCTTCTGGCACGAAAGCGACTAGACTCAATGGACGCAGATTAACCCAAAGCGGCCGCTGGACAATCTCATAATTTCCCCCTATAGAGTAACTGAATATTCAAGGTTTAGATTGAAAGAGGCCTGAAACCTAGGTGTCGTAGAAAGATGCACAGCGACGTGATAAAGCAGTTCAGGCTTATAGGGTATGGCAAGACCCTAGTTTTCTAGAGGCAGTGTAGCCACTCAGTCCAGGATGCCGCATTTTAGACTCACAATGCGATCGAAAACACGTCGTGTTCCTTCCGCTAGTGTCCCCAATTAATCCCCAGAGAAATGTTATCCCTACAAAATCTTTGATTGTTAACTATTTTTTATTCAGTCGCTCCAGTCCATCATGGGCGCAATGGAAAAAGTTCTTTTCGGTGCGGGCAGCGTGGTTCTTGAGTTTGAGCTGATTATCAAGGTTATTAACTCTTGGGTTCTTTGCTGTTTTTTTCTATTTTAGCCTGTTTTTGCCGTAGTTGTACCCCCAAAGTATCCCCAAAACTCCGGGGAAACTGAAAATAATTAAAGGCCGTTGCGGGTTTTAATTATCTCATCGCTGTCGGCCGGCAGTGAGAACGACACGCCGTCAATGCCAACTGTATAGTCTTCAAATATATCGTCTGCGCCATCCAGCCACAGCGTGGTTTGGCCTGGAAACATAATCGGCGGCACTACGTGATAGTAAAGCAGGTGGCCAACCTCAGCGTCGCGCGCGATTTCAGCAGCTTCTACGGGGCTTGTGTGGTAGTCCAGCACATCCACGGTAATTTTTGCCAAGACTTCATCGCCAGCCTCTTTGGCGGCGTCATGCATCATCATCAATAAGTTAGGAGCGAGGGCTTCGTGCACGAGCAGATCAATACCTTTGGAGAACTTCTCAACATGGGGAGACTTAACCGCGTCGCCACTGATCAGTAGCGAACGCCCTTTATAGGTAAAGCGGTAGGCCACTGCAGGATCGATGGGTGAGTGGTCCACGGTAATGGCTTCAACCTTCAGACCATTGTGCTGATAAACCGTAAACAATTCACCTTCGGGCGGTTTGATAAAAGTTTTGGCAAGCATGCCGGTACCGCTGAGCGGTGCGACACGGTCGCCATGATGATCGTGTCGATAGATCGCGTCCTGAGAATAGGCGCTGTTAAATCCTTCCACGACTTTCTCTACGCCTTCAGGCCCATACACCGGCAGCGGACTTTTATTGGCCTGGGTGACCCAGCGACCCATCGCCATCTCTCCAAGCCCATCAATGTGATCGGAGTGAAAGTGCGTTAGAAATACAGCGTCGATCTTGCCTGCGCGGTAACCCATTCTGCCTAGATTGCGAAAACCGTCGGTGCCCGCGTCCACGATAAAAAACTGCTCGCCTGCAACGACCGCTACACAAGGACCAGACGCATTTGGCGCGGGCATAGGACCGCCAGCGCCACAAAGGGTGAGGTGTAGGCCGTCAGAGAGTTCTGCACTTGCATCCTGTGCCAGTCGCGCCTCCAGACCTTTAAGCATGATTTTTTCTGCGATGAAGGCACGTTGGCTATAAACAACGGCACCAATGAGGGCAAGGGTCACCAGTGTTAGGTTTCTTTTTTTCATTGTGATTCTTCCTTCACGTTCATATAGTCTTTGCTTTGAGGGAGGCATTTCAAAAAGATTATTTTTTCATTGGCCTGCGAGTCATGAGCCTTCGACGCACTGTCACGATAGTGAGGACCGCGATCATTAATAGGGTGATTGGATGATTAATGAGGTTCTTTACTTTTGCTTTAGCTCCGTTGCGACTGATCTGAGTTGACTGTTGATAGTCTTGGGGCACCTGTATTACGCCGTTCTCGCGAGCGTATTTTTCATACTCAGACAGTAGGTCGGAAAATACGAAAGGTTCAATGGTCTCTAGAGGACGGGTTTCGCCGGGGTCTTGAGTGATGTTATACAAATGCCAGCGATTGTCGTTAGCGCCACCTCGGTTTAAGGCAATTTTAAAATCGCCTTTGATTAAGGCGGCGTTACCGCCAATTTCATAAGCAATAACATCATCGTCACTATAAACAGTATCTGAGTGGGCGGTGATGACGGGCAGTAGATTTTTCCCAGTGTTGGGTTCGATGGCGCGCCCTTGATATTGCGTGCCAGGGTGAGGGGTATTGGCCAGAGCCAGAATGGTGGGGGCCAAGTCTTTAACAAAGGCCTTACTGTGGCTAATTTTTCCCTGCAAGGTGTCGGCAAGCTGTGGACCGCTAATGATCAGCGGTACGCGCATGCCGCCTTCGCCAGAATGAAACTTGTAGTGGCCAAGAGGGGATGCGGCCGCACTGGCAAAGTTGATACCGATGGTGTTGTAACTGTAACGCTCGCCCAGTGTGTCATAGTCATCGTTATAACCGAGCATCTTGTACATCAGCGGGGTAAACGCTGACATATCTTTCGGGTCAGACGCTTCTGCACCGTTGTCAGAGGTGAAAATAATGACCGTGTTGTCGTGTTGGTTTGTTGCCTTCAGGTATTGAATCAGACGGCCAATATGATGATCCATCGCATCCACCATGCCGGCGTATACGGCCATGCGCTTGTCATTGTAGCGCTGCTCTTCCTCTGATAGCGCCTCCCAGCTCGCGGTTGTGGGCATGCGCTTCATGGGGGCCTCGGCGGGCAATAGACCCAAATCTTTCACGGCTTGTTGGCGCGCCAGGCGCAGCGCATCCCAGCCATCCTTATAAGTGCCCACATATTTTTCCGTGAATGCTTTAGGTGCTTGTACCGGTATGTGCACCGCCTGAAAAGACACGTAGGAGAAAAACGGTTGGTTCTTTTTGCGCTGGTCTAGGCGATTATTTTCTAATTGCGCAATGGTTTTATCAACGATGAATTTAGATGAATAAAAGTCGTCAGGGATCGTGATTTCTTCGCCGTTTTCAAACCATAGGGTTTTCTCATAGTGGGGAACGTAGGCTTGTTGGGTCCAATTGTCGCCACCAGAAAAAGGCATGGTCAGGGTTTGCTCAAAGCCTCGATTGATGGGCAGCAGAGATGGGTCCTCATATCCCAAGTGCCACTTGCCGGCCATGGATGTGTTGTAGCCAGCATCTCTGAGTAGGGTAGCGATGGTGACGACATTGTGATTGAGGGTGCCGCGATAAAACGGTGAATGCGCTTGGGCCGGTGTTAGTGCTTCACTGATATTTGCCACGCCCGCGCGATGGCTGTCGACGCCGCTTAGGAGCATGGCGCGGGTCGGTGCACAGCTGGCCGAGGTGTGGTAATTGCTAAAGCGCAGACCGCTGTGCGCCAGCTGATCCAAATTGGGTGTGCTTATCTCACTGCCGTAGGATGCGATATCTGAGTAGCCTAAATCGTCAGCGAGGATAACTAATATATTAGGTCGCTCATCCACCTTGGGTTCCGGTGTGGCGTGGGCGCTTAGGGTAGAAGCCGTAAGGGCACCTAAAAGCAAACAGCTTAAGCTAGTCTCTCGCCCAAATACAGCTGCCCGGATTTTGCTCATTAACATTGATGGCACACTCTTAATAAAGTCCGTTCTTTATAGCACATTCTGATTTCGCCGCGCTTTTATTGAGCGGCAATAATCGCAATCATTTTTTGAGCGGCTTCCAAACTTGAATTTTGATTTTGCCCGGTCACAAAACGCTGCTCGCGATCGACGGCTACGTGGGTGGCAAAGAAATCAATAAATGCCGTTTGGCTCTCGAAGGCGGCGCCGGCTTTGCGCAATTCGGTTTCAGGGTGCATGGGAGTGATATCAATGCCAAGCTCCTTGACCTGCTTGTCGGTGACGCCAGTCATGGCTCGACCAGCAATTAACTTATTGCCCTCACTGTCCTTGGCATTAATCAAGCCTAAGGCACCGTGGCAGACTGAACCAATCAAGGGTGATTTAGGCCCGTAATAGGCTTTACTGACCTTTTCCGCCAGCACGTCAGAATAACCAAGGTCGTAGGCCGCGCCCCAGCCGCCGGCTATAAATATGGCGTCGTACTGAGTGAAGTCTACATCGTCGATGCGCAGCGAGTGTTCGGTTTTGGCGAGCAGGGCGGGGTCTGCCAGAAAGCGTTTATCTTCAGGGCTGATGATGGGGCGAGACAGGGTTTGTGGATCCACAGGTATCTGGCCACCTTGAATGCTGGCCACATCCACCTGCATGCCCGCATCGAGGAAGCTGTAATAGGGGTGGGTCATCTCTGAGGCCATCACGCCTGTGGGGTTGCCCGTGGTCTCGCCGGGCGCGTTCAGCACCCCGTGACTGGTGGTGATCACTAGGGCGCGCTTGCCTGCGGGCAGTTGATGAGTTTCGCCGGTGTACTCAGGGTGTATGCCTGCTTTGTGAAGAAGTGTGGGCAATGCCACGGCTAAGGTGAGGATAAGGGCAAGGATAACTGCGCCAATTTTGATGAGTCTGGTCTTCATAATTTACTCTGATTTTATGGAGTTCGTTACTAATAGAGCGAACCATATTCGTGGTGTCTTATTGATATTATGACTGTGTAAGTCGGCAGAACATATGTGACCAAACGAGCCAATTCTTAAGAGACACTTTTTCTGCATCTATTTTTGCAATAATGCTTGAGCGTTACTAGTGAAGTTTTTTTGCTCTTTCTCATCGTCTAATAGATTACCTAAACTGAAAGGAACTTCGATACCTTTGGCCATGCCTGGCTGTTCTGCCATGGTGCCCATCCAACGGTTAAGGTGATCTAGTCCCGCAACCGATACCCCTGACCATTTGTACGTTCGTGCCCAGCACCAATTAGCTATATCGGCAATGGAGTAATCATCGGCCAGCCATTCGTTATCACTTAGGTGCGTGTTCATTACTTCAAATAAACGGCGGCATTCACTTTGGTAGCGATCAATGGCCGGCTGAATTTTTTCAGGGAAGTAACGATAAAACACGTTAGCTTGTCCCATCATCGGGCCGGTGCCGCCCATTTGGAACATGAGCCATTGCATAACTCTGGAACGAGCTTTTGCTTCGGCGGGAAATAGTTGCCCGGCTTGTTCAGCCAGGTAAATCATAATGGCCCCGGATTCAAACACCGAAAAATCATCGTTGGCACGATCAACAATTGCAGGGATACGGCCGTTGGGGTTGATTGCCAGAAACTCAGGTTTCTTTTGTTCGTTTTCCAGCAGGTTGACGGTATGGGTGTTGTATTCCATTCCAAGTGCCTCCAGTGTGCAGGAAGCTTTATGGCCGTTGGGGGTTGGTGCTGTGTATAGCTCTATCATGGTGTTCTCTCTGGTTTCTTTTGAGTTAGTTAGGCGTGTAGACGTACTCGTCGCCTTGCTCGAATTTCTTATTCAGGGTTTTATCAATCATTACCGGCATGTCAATCACGGCTGAATACAAAGGCGGACGGGCGTTTTCCTGATGCTTGGCCAATAGCTTACTCAGCTCCTTTACTATTTGCGGGTGACTATTGGTCAGATTTTCTTGTTCAGTTGGGTCGTCTTTTAGATTAAACAACCAGGTTTGCAGACCGTCAGTTGGGCGATCATTCACCTGTAATTTCCAATCTTCATGACGCACAACCTGGTAGTGGCCGTTTTGCCAGAACAGTGTTTTGCGCGGCCAGCTTGTCTCGTTGTCAAGCAAGGTCAATATATTTTTACCATCGATGTCGATACCTTCAGGTGTAGCGGCACCTGCGGCGGCGGCCAGGGTCGGCATTACATCAATATGAGCTACCGGCGTGTTTACGGTTTTACCGGCGGGAATGTTCTTCGGCCATTTGACAAACATGGGAACACGCAGGCCACCTTCAAACATGGTGATCTTCCACCCTCGGAAAGGTCTATTGCTTTCCGGTAACCCCACATAGCCTGCGCCGCCGTTATCACTGGTAAAGGCCACAAGGGTATTGTCCGCCAGACCTTCGGCTTCCAGAGTTTCCATAATACGTGCGACACTGCGATCCACGGCCCGCACCATAGCTGCGTAAACTCGTTTGCGGTGCGGCTTGATATTGCCCACGGCTTCATAATCTTCTCGTGTGGCTTGCAGCGGCGTGTGTGGTCCCCAGTGGGCCAGATACAAAAAGAAAGGGCGATTTTTGTTGGCCGTGATCACTTTTAGTGATTCGTCAGTCCAATAGTCTGTCATGTAACGGGCGGGTTTAAACTGATCGGTACTGCCCGAATTAAATGAGTTGCTGAAGCCTAGCTTGGCCCACAAGAACTGATCAATAGGGTCGAAGTCCAGTTTGGCATTGACGACATTAGGGTCATTTTCCGGTAAATAGAGACCATTGGTCATCAGTAAGCTGTCATCAAAGCCCTGTTTGTGTGGGCCCATGTCGCCGTCATTACCTAAATGCCATTTGCCAATGTGGGCTGTGTAATAGCCCTGTTCTTTAAGCACTTCGGCCAAGGTAATCTCAGAGGGTGGCAAACCTTGTAACTCATAAGGCGGTTTCGCTTTGTCCAAAACGGCGTTATAGATGGCGGGCGGCAGGTTATTGTCCATACTGTTGCTTATGCTGGTAGCCATCGAGCCCATACCTTCCGGGGTTGGTGTAAATTCAAATCCGGTTCGGGTGGGGTAACGCCCAGTCATCAACATCGCTCGGGAGGGTGCGCAGGTGCTGGCACCGGAATAGGATTGATTGAACACTGCCCCTTCGGCGGCTAAGCGATCAATTCCGGGTGTTTGCACGATACTGCCATCAGTACGGCTTACACCCCCGCCAAGAGCTGAAATATCGTTGTAACCCAGGTCATCGGCGACAATCAAAATGATATTGGGCGGGCGCTGATCGGGTATAAGTTCCGATTCTGGGGGCCCTTGCGACCATGGTACATCGCGAGACTCAGCGACAATCTTTTGAGAGGATTGGTATTTGATTAACGCGAGCATGATGTCGAGGCGCCGGGTGTAGGCAGTAGTGCCGATGAGGGCCAAAATCAGCAGTGCGATCATAACTTTTTTCATGGGCTTCCAGTGATGGTTCACTTCAATAGAGAATTCATTGTAGAGATGACTGGCATCCATAATTGTCAAATTGCGCAGAAAAACAGTAATTTCACGCAGCTTAACGCTTCTTTTCTCACCCGGTAGCGGAGTTGTTACAGGGTGAAAATGTGGACCTTAAAGCTGGTTATTAGGCCGCTACAAATAGTTTAAAATTGTCTTTTTGCATCTTCCAATTTGGCTGATGCTGGCACAAAGAGAGGAAGCCGATATCGCTTAATAGGTCATCAGTGGCTGGCTTTTGAACAGCAGGAATTGCCTGGTAGTGTTCAATAACGGCCTGTAAGCGCCAGGCGGTATAGGCGGTTGCGGGGCGAGATAGTTCAATATCTTGTAACAAGGTTTTAATCCGACCTAGACCGGCGGGCGCCTCGGTTCCGGTTTCAGCTGTGGATAGCTCATTATCGGCGGCTGCAAGAATATCCGTCATCATGTTGGCAAATACATCACTCAGGTAGCGCAACAGAGGAATCAGAGTGTCGGCGATATAAAGTTCGCCTTGGTCTGAGATACCAGCGCCGGAATGCATATTGGTGATCCAGTTATTCAGGTGCAGGTAATCTTTACGGATAAACATACTGGCATCACATGGATCCAGATACAGGTGGCCCCACATAGCATTCATTATGCCCAGATCGGCGAGTGTTGGGTGGTCACCCAGCAGGTAGGGCGTAGTGGCCAAATGATCATTCAATAGGCCACAGACTTCTTCAGTTATCTGCATGGCTTTTTGCTGGATATCTTTGCGATCCAAACCCACCTTGGGTAAACGTGAACGAATTTCGGTGCTAATGGTCTCTCCCATTTGCTCTGCTAAGGCAGCCATGTCCGGGTTCTCAACACCGTTCCCTAGAATGGTTTTGAACATGCCGATACCCCATTGCTTGGCATCTTCAGGTACCCAGCGATAGTAAATCATGGGAATCGCAAAGAACTCATCGGCCAAGACTTCAATCAATTTGGCAACACATTTCAGTTGCTGATTTTCTGGCATGATTGGGCGTTCAGGGTGGCGAGATTCCAGCGCCTCAACAATATCGCAACCGTCTTTAAGTACAGTGCCATCGGGACAAAACACGACAGGAAACTGTTGGTTGCCGGTGGCAGGAATAACACGGTTGAGAACGGTTTCAATATTTGATCCAATCTCCTGATAGGGCAAGCGTTTATACTGCAAACACGCTCGCACTTTGGCGGAATAGTATGAATGTTGAGTTGCTACCAACTCATAATCTTTGTTTGTCATAGAGGGAACCTCGTGGAATGGATATGACTTTTTTGAACTCTCTAAAATAAAAAGGGGCATCGGGAGAAGAGATAGATATCCGATGCCCAAGAGAGATAGGGTTAGAAGTTGTACTTCGCTTGAATCGCTACTGTGCGAGGGTTTACTTGATAGCCGCTGTAGGTAGGAGCCTGAATCAAAGCACTGCCAGTTACCGGTGTTGCAGAAGAGTAAGCAATGTCATCATTCTCGGTTAGGTTTTTACCAACCAACGCCAGCATCCAGTTATCAGCTTCCAATGCGATACGGGCATTAAGATTGATTTGGCTACCCTGTTTCATCAGAGGCTCCAGCGTCGCTTCAACGTATTGTTCTGAACGGTAAGAGGTGTCCATTGTTATGTGCAGGTTGAATGCGTCGGTTAGTGGGGTTAGGTAGTCCAAAGTCACTGACGCTGATGAATTAGGCGCAAAGGTATTTGGTTCACCGCTAAGATCACAGGTGCGCGCACCGGTATCCAGTGTTGTTTTGGGTGGGCAGGCTGCACCTACAAACTCTTTGAATTGGTAATCAAGATAGGCCATAGATCCGATCAGCAACAAACCTTCGCTTAGCATAATACGACCGTCCAGTTCGATGCCTTGTGAGCGAGCGGCTGCCGCATTGCCCACCACAAAACCAACCGTGCCATCAAATTGACTAACCTGAAGGTCTTTATAGTCGGTATAGAAGATGGCTGCGTTTAATTGTGCACGACCATCCAGCAGTTCGGTTTTGGAGCCGATTTCATAGCTAATAACCGTTTCATCTTCATATTCGAAGTCAGCGGCGCGCCCTGCTCTGGCGTCGAACCCCCCGGCTTTAAAACCATTACTGATGGAGGCGTAAAGCATTAAGTCTTCTGTGGCTTCCCATTCGGTAATTATGGAGCCGGTGACAGAACTTTCGCTGCGATCATCTTTTACGGCGTGATTCTCAACCCCAAATACACCGCCCATCACTAGTTGGGCTTCAATACCGGCCGGGGTTAGGTTGCCAGCGCTGGTGTCATAAATGCTTACTGAGCGCTCAGCGTCTTTTTCTTCCTGGGTGTAACGCGCACCTATTGTCAGGCGAACTGTTTCGCTCGCATTCCAGGTGGCTTGGCCGAAGGCGGAATAGGTATCACTGTCGCCGCTGTAATTCCTTACATTACTGGTATTATTGATTTCCTTAAGTGAATACAGCTGGCGGGCACCGGCGGTAGCAAGCAGAAATGGGGTGCCAACGCCATAGCTGGTCAGTAGAGATGCCGCGGGCCTGAATCCAGTGACCCCGGCACCTGGCATCAGCAAACCTAGCCCTAAATTACTTAAAGCGGAGGTTAGGTTTTCGTCATCAATAACACTTTGTTGACTGTATTCCAGCTCCCACGACTGATAATAGGCCCCGGCAATCCAGTCAACGGTTTCGCCACCGGGTGAAGTGATGCGAATTTCCTGGCTAGTTTGATCGAACTTTTCTTGTTGGGCGGCGTGTATCGACTCCAAGCCTGACAGGTCAAGGTCGGTATCTTCATCCAACTCATAACCCGCATAACCGGTAACACTAGTGATTGTGAATTCATCATATTGCCAATTCATGGTTAGGACGACTTGATTGGTTTCGTTATCACTGTATTCGTCGTTATTGGTTTGACGTTTACGGTTTTGTATGCCGTCTTCATAGCCGATGTTTTGACCTGTAATGGCTGACAGATATTCGCCAATTTCACCGAAGCTCCTGCCTGCGAACAATGGACTAACGGAATCGTAGCCGGCAATAACTTCTTCACCGCGGCCTTCAAAATCAAAAATGCTGTGCTCGAGTTTCAGGCTGGCATTAAAGGTTTCGCTTGGGGTCCAATCCAGAGTTAAGCGTGCGGTGAGTTCGTCTTTTTGCTGTTCATTGTCGCCATTGGAGGTGTTAACAAAATACCCGTCTTCTTGGGAGGCGCGAATCGCAACGCGAGCACCAACGGTTTCTGAAAGCGGCCCTGACATCATGGATTGAATTTCATTTCGGGCATACTCGTTATCGTGCTCGACCTGAACATGGCCTTCAAATTCACTAGTCGGTTTGGCGGTGGTAATGGAAATTGCGCCACCAATACTGTTTTTTCCGAACAGCACATTTTGCGGTCCGCGCAGAACTTCAACACGCTCCAGGTCCATAAAAGGCATGCGGGCCATCGGGCCGCGCCCCAGGGCAATATCATCAACATATTGCACAACGGATTGCTCAAAACCTTGGTTGATGCCAGAGCTGATGCCGCGAATAGAAAGGACCTGACCTAGCGGGGAATTGGCTTGCTGAAAGTTGGGAACATAAGCAGACAGGTCTTCCAGGTTATTAATACCGGCTTCGGCCATTTTTTCCCCGTCGACAGCACTGACGGAAATGGGAACATCTTGCAGGTTTTGCTCGCGCTTTTGGGCGGTTACGACAATTTCTTCAAGCCTAAGCTCGTCAGCATTCACGGCCAGAGGGGCTGCTAAACCAAGCGCTGCGGTGATGTTGATTGATAGTAATCTCTTCTGGAGCGTGGAAATTCTCATGGCTCTCTCTCGTATGGTTGTATTCTATTATTCGTCGGTATTTACTCAGAGGCATTGCCTGCCGCCTCGAGATCTCATGTTAGATAGGTTGAAGGGTCACAAATTGTATTATTGCGCAGCATTCTAGTAATATTGCGCAATGAGATGAGCTTGCCGAACTTTGGTAAGGCTGACTGAACAGTCGATTATGTGTGTGGTGTTATGGCAGAAAATATATCCAGTCATGTGTTAGAGGGAGTGGCCGCATTAATTGAGCGGGCCGGACAGGACCCCGTTGCGCTTGCCGAGCGAGTCGAGATTAACCCGGCGGCGTTATACCAGTCAGATATTCTGGTGAGTGAAGTCAAAGTTAACGACCTGTTTGAAGAGGCGGCAAAGGCTTGCGGCGACCGTTTTTTCGGACTTAAAATTGCTGCAATAAAAGGCCCCGATATGCTGGGCCCGCTGTGGCTTTTGGCTCGCAATGCTAGCACCGTAGGCGAATCTGTTAATTTGATGGCGGATAACCTGACAATACATAGTCAGGCACTAGCACTGTATGTTCAGGATGAGGGGGATGCGGGTATCTCCCTGAGTATAGAAATTTCACGATTAAACCTCGATGTATTTCAAACCGCGCCAAAAAATACTGCGATTACTCAAATGGTTGAGCTAAGTCTTGCCGCTTTTTGTAGATATCTACGTGACTCTTTGGGGTTTGGCTGGGTTCCTCGGCATACACGGTTCAGGCACGCCGCGCCCACCGATTTAAAACCATTACGAAAAGTGTTTGGAGAGCACCTGTTTTTTAATCAAGATGTTAATGCGATCCATGTCAGCCGCGAAGATCTTCAAGCGCCAAACTATCACAATCCACTCAATAAAATATCCGGTGATGCTAAAAGGATTGTGACGCGGGATTTGGAATCCAGTATTGGCCAGGGCATGACTCTTGTGCAACGTGTTGAACGTATTATTAGAACGTTAATAAATGACCAAGGGGTGACGGCAGGTGAAGTTGCAAAAACACTGAATATTCCCGTTAGAACACTGCAATATCGTTTAAAGAAACATAATACCAGTTATCAGGATCTCTACGATAAAGCGCGAGAAGACCTGGCCAAACATTATATTAAAACATCAGAATTATCTATTGGCGCAATTTCGGAACGCCTGCATTTTACCGACACGGCTGCGCTGTCTAAATTCTTCAAAAAACGTGTCGGCCATTCGCCGAGGGAGTACGCCAAGCGTATGCGTATTTTGGATGAGTAAATCGCAGGCCTCAAGTATGAGTAGAGAATTTTGGTTCCCTTCAAAACCTGTATGTAATCTGCGTAGCATAAGGTCGACAGCAGCTTAGACCAAAAACATCAATTGAAAGTCAGTGGAAAGACGCTATTTTTCTAAAGGCTAGGTAGCTTCTCAGTTCAGAATGCCGCATTTCAGACTCACAGTGCGATTAAAAATGCGTCGCAATTCCTTTTCCCAGTGTCCCCAAACAATCCCCAGAGAAATGTTATCCCTACAAAACCTTTGATTGTTAAATATTTTTTATTCAGTCGCTCCAGTCCATCATCGGCGCAATAGAGAATGATCGAACAAGTTTAAGTCCTGATTTTACAGAGTAAGAATCGTTTTTCTCGTTATCTTCATTAGTGGATATTTTAGACATATTTAGCTTGCGTTTATCGATGTATGAGCGACCACAAAGCGTGATCATCTATGGCGCAATCATACCACTCCAGCAACCTGTTGATAGAGTCAATTTGACCATGGGCCACCTGACTCCCATTCTAGGGAAAACTCTGTATCGTTTAGTGATGATGTTACTGCTGGCATTAGAAAATCAGACAAAGTATTTGTTATCTCGGGCAAGGTTGCGGCGCTTAAGTTGTTTTTTTGTATGAATGCGTGCCACTGTGTTTGTTTCTGTGTGTCTATCGTAAACGCCTCGCTGAGTCCAAAGGGTGCTTTCTCAGGCAGTAGCGTTTTTCGACGTTTGAACGTGGCGGCAATAGCTTGCTTGAGCGTTTTGCCGTTGAACGTCGAGTGTTGTGACAACACCCATAGGTCGAAATAATCTTTCATTCTGCTATTGGCGATTCCCAGTGATGTTATGGCATGGAATTTTTCGGCAACAACTGTGTAGTGAGGGTAAACTCGTAATTTGGGGGATTCAAATTCTGGCAGAATTACGGGATAGTCGACGGTTTGCGGCGAGGGCGTTACGGCATCGCCAAACCCGATATCTACCTGAACTTGGCATCGGGCTCCGTCGAGAACACACAACAACGTTATCCTGACGCCAGCGTAGTTTGAATCCTTGCGGATCTCCTTTGCAATAACGGTTTCATTTTGAAATAGAATTCCGTCATTCACATTAAAGGAGCATAATTCCTTGAATAGATTCTGAAGGTAAGGCAACTCGGCTGACCCGAAGCCAAGGAAGTCAGCATCTCGGGTAGGGCGATGGGGGACGTCAAACCAAAGATCAAAGAGTAGTGCACCTTTGAGCAAAAAATCGTTGCAATGGTCTGACACACTGACGCGATACAGCAAGCGTTCCAGGGCATAGCGAGTGAGTACCAGATTGAAATCTTGCCCGGTTTCTCTTGCGCGGTTTAACAGTTTGGCACGTACAGATGCGGCCACATTTCGCGGACTCATGAAACTATACTCTCAAGATATGGGCGAATTACATTCGTGACACGACAGATCTCGGCATACCGCCATAGTTCGTCCATTGTTACGCGCTTGGCGTTCCATGCTTCGTTGAGCGCTTCGAGCGCCACATCCAGACCGATTTTGTTGCGAAACTTAAAGCAATCGGTCACTGTTTTGGCTACGCAGGTGACTTGTATTTCAACACCTTCAATCAAATGCTTTTCAATGCCTTCGGTGAGCGCCTTGCCAGAAAAGCGCACGACTCGCAGTGATGGATAGCTCATGGAAGGAGCATGGTCCTTGTTCGCTATCGCCACCCAAACCTCATAAGGTGCTTGGGTTGTGAGATTATGAAATCGAAGCGCGGAGAGTAGGCACACCTGAACCTTAGGGTATTTACTGCAAACCTCGGCTAGGCTGGTGTGTTCAGAAACAGAACGGTCAGGGATAGAGTAAAGCCCACGATCAAGCCGCGTGAGCTGGCCACGTTTGACCATACGCGAGAGAACAACTCTCGGCACCTTGATAGCGTTCAGGTCTTGGCTCCGAATCAGGCCACGAGTAGTGGCCAGATCCAGAACTTGCTGATAATGAGTTTTTGATTGCATGTCTAATGATGTTCCATATTGACGGTACATGTCAACATATACCGTCAATATGGAACGCTGGTGAGGTGAAGGGATTGTATCGACAATCAAAGCTGCTATTCAATGCTGACCTATAAATCCCTATTTTCAGGTAGGTTCTTCGTGCTCGGTGCAACTATAATGCAATCATCGATTTTCTGAACTTATAAATCATTGATTAATATAATAATATTTTAATGTCGCTCCAATCCATCATGGGTGCAATGGTGAACTTACGGTCGAGGGCGGGGCGCGAGGCACTTTTCTGAGTATTTGAACTCTGGCTGTCTGTAGTAGAAGCTGGGGGCATTGATCTGATTCGTATAGTTACAAAGCGCCAAGCATATCATCTTGGCTGATTTGGCGGAAATAACGAGGGTTTGTCTCAGTGGTGATGGTTGTGTCAAAATTACCGTCACAGAATGAAATTGGAGTCGGGCTGCATAGCTACTGATAATTCTCAATACTTGATCCTACGCGGTGCGAATTCAGCGCTTCTGGATATGCGTAATATATGACCATTGCCCGTGGTCATAATCGCTGTTATGATTTACCGCTAGAAACATTCGAAATTAGCTAGGAGCTTACATGCAGCATCTGTCGAAATCCCAATTTAAGCCAAAAGCGCTAGAGATTATGCGTGCTATTGAGCAGGGCGGGGAGTCTCTTGTAATCACCGATCATGGAAAACCCGTGCTGGAACTCAAAGCCTATATTTCTAATGATATCGACCCTATCGAACGCCTTAAGGGCAGCGTGGTAGAATTTTTAGATCCCTTGGAGCCGATTTCTGACGACGACTGGGAATCTGCAAATTGATTGTTCTAGATACACATGTGCTGCTTTGGTGGATGTCGGGTGATGGCAAGCTCTCTCAAAAAGCAAAAAGGGCGATTGCTAAACATCAGGCACAGGATCGGAGCATTCTGATCTCTTCAATTTCTGCATGGGAAATTGGCATGTTGGTCAACCGAGGGCGTTTAACATTAAACATGGATGTCGATTCATGGTTAGCTGAAGTCGAGAAGATTCCTGCTGTAGAGTTTGTGCCTGTTGATAATTCGGTGGGCGTTAAGTCAACCTGTCTTCCTGGAGAATTTCACAAAGATCCGGCTGACCGCATGATTGTCGCATTAGCCAGACACACATCTTTTCCATTGATCACGGCTGATGAAAAAATATTGGCATATAAGCATGTTAAGACAATTTGGTAACAGGTTAATACCAGCTGCTTGTGTCAATTTTAATAATGATGGGCGTCCAGAAATCTCAGTCAAAAACGTCGCATTATAGATTCACATTGTGATCAAAAGCACGTCAGAATTCCTTTCCCTAGTGTTCCCAATCTATCCCCAGAGAAATGTTATCCCTACAAAACCTTTGATTGTTAACTATTTTTTATTCAGTCGCTCCAATCCATCATTGGCGTAATAGAAAAAGCTCTATTCGGTTCAGGCTGTGTAGTTATCGCTTTTTGAGCTGTTTTTCAAGGTTTGTTAACTCTTCGTCTCGTTACAGTTTTTGCCTATTCTAGCCTATTTTTGCAACAGGCATATTCACAAAATGTTCCTGAAATACTGGGGGGAGCTGAAAAAGAACGGCGGTATCGCAACGGCCCTTTAATGCCAGTCTGTGGGTTTGTTCTACTGTAATTTGTGCATAGCCATGGACGCGCTTGAAGAAATCTACATTAAGGTAGAAAACCTACAATATTCGAGACTAGAAGCGCCTAATAAGCCCTGGGAAGTCCATCCTGACGTCAGACAGTCTCCATAAACCACTCTTGGGGAGCCCAAGTTCCCTCGACGTAATTGTTACCCCATTTAGCGATGTCTTGAAGGATTGGTAAGATATCCCTCCCTTTTTTGGTTAACACATACTTATATCTTTTGGGTTTCGACTGATATAGCTCTTTTACTAACATATTTTCGGCTTCTAACATTTTTAATCTTTCTGCCAGCCTGTTGGTGGGTATCTTCTCAGGTGAGTCAGCTAGCTCAGAATAAGTTTCTTTGCCACAGACTAGGTCCCTAATAATAACCAATGTCCACCTATCACCAAATATATCCAAGCCGTTCACAATAGGGCAGCCAGAACGTAAAAATTGATTGTCAGAACTCATGCTAAACCTCTCTGCAGCGATTCAGGAATATTAACTTAATTACTTGCGAAATTGAAGTCACTGATATAAGCTTCGTTGCTTCAAAATCGTAAGTAACTATAGTAGGGCGATCCTCTTCTAATTTATCGGGAGAGTGTCGCTGTGCTTATACATGTCATAGCTGTGCAGATGACCCTGTTGTGGCGGGCTACTGCCAACGGACTGATTGCCGGGAAATTAAAAGCACCGCTTTGCACTACTTTCGGTTTTTGCGGCTTTAGGAATTTTGTGCAGTACTATTCGAGGTAAATATATTAATGAACAAATCAGAATTTAGAGAAGTAATTAATGCCCCAAAAGAAAAAATATGGGAGGTTCTGTTCACTCAGTATGGTGATATTCATGTACACAATCCAGGAATCATATCTTCGAACTATATGCACAAGGCAACAAGAGGCGAATTGAATTGTACAAGGCGTTGTCAGTTTAATGGCAGGTTATCTCTCGACGAAAAGATAACTGAAATCGATGAAAATAATAACTTTACGGTTGTAGTGACGGAACACAACCTTCCATTTATAAAAGAGATGTCTGCCACCTATGAGTTGTCCTCAATTGGAAGTATGACAGGCAACGAAGTGGCGGAAGTAAAGATGACTTCTTTTGTTTCATTTTCTCCAGGATTTATGAAATATTTGATGAGAGGTCAATTAGGTAAAGGTCTCGTTCAACACCTTTTTGGATTGAAATATTTCATAGAAACTGGGAAGACAGTAAATTCGTCTAATTATTCGGAAGTTTTTAAATCTTATAAATAGATTAATTATCTTACGTCGTTGGGCAAGATTGGACAGTTTTTGTCTGCAAGGTTTCAGTGAGATGAGTTCGCTTAGCCAGATTTTCCAATGGAGGCGTGTTGGTGATGGTAGATGTCACAAAGCAGCCCTGATATTTAGGAAATAATGTGGTTAACACGTACAGAAATCATGCGTTTAAATGTTCGTTAATATAGACCAAATATCATGAGGAAAAGAATGGAAATTTTTCAAATTATCACACTGTTTTTAGGAGGGGCTTTGCTAGTTTTTGCAGGCACCATGCGCCTGCTTAGGCCAAGCGGTTCACTGTGCTTGGACACCTTTTTGAGTGATTCTTCCAACAATTTACGAAAAGACCACGATTTGACGAGTGAAATGCGCGGTGCGGGAGTTATCACAGCTCTGTTTGGTATTGTTGCTTTGTCAGGTATTCTGGCGCCAGAAATGAGGCTGACCTCTCTCATCAGCACAACAATATTTTATCTCGGATATGCGCTAGGGCGCGGTGTAAGCTGGGTGGCAGATGGCGAACCCACTAAGCGAACTAAGCAAGGATTTGGTTTTGAAATAGTGCTGGGTTCTCTTAACGCTATTGGTCTAGTAAGTGCTTTGATATAGAGCGTTACTACCTTATGGGGATTGTACGGAGCCGCAGTCGGATTACTGCTGCTAGAAATCGAAGAAGACCCCGGGTTGTTGGGTTCACGGGTGGTGATAAAATTTGTTTTGGAAGCGCAAAGTTCTCAGTATCCTGCAGACAACACATGATGAACGCCCAACGCAAGCGTTGGGGTGCCATCGTCGGTGCGCAGGACATGCGAAATTCTGAATAGTGGTCCTGATCCTACACGGAGGGAGCTTGTAGATGGAGCTTAGGGTGTCTACGTGATTACCTTAGTCAAGGGACCGTCTGACAAGCCCCTGGTGTTCCCAATCTATCCCCAGATAAATGTTATCCCTACAAAACCTTTGATTGTTAGATGTTTTGTATTCAGTCGCTCCAGTCCATCATCGGCGCAATGGTGAACTTACGGTCGAGGGGGGGGCGCGAGGTGCCTGTCTGGATAGTTGGGCTCTGTGTGTGTGGTAGAAGTTGGGGGCATTGATCTAGTTCGTGTGGTTCCAAAGCGCTAAGCATAACATCTTGGTTAATCTGGCGGAAATATTGACGGCTGGTCTCTGTGGTGATGGTGTCGTCAGAATAACTGACACAGTATGAAGATAGAGCCAGACTGAAAGACTATTAATAGAGACACTCAAGAGTGGATTTGGCAAAATTCTGAGTTTTCAATTTCATTTGATTAGGCATCCCAATAAGGGGGGTCCTCTCCGAAGTACTCGACCGCGAAATCCAAGAATGCCCGTACTTTCGCAGGCAGGTATTCCCGCTCAGGAAAGACGGCGTAGAAGGTATGGTCGGGGATATGATGAGATTCAAAGAGTTTTTGCAGCCGTCCGCTTTTCAAATCTGGGCCTGCAATAAATGTTGGTAATCGACCAATGCCAAGGCCTCCTCTTAACGCCTCAAGCAAGGCTTCACTGTTATTGACCCTATAATTACCAGAGACAGAAACAGTTTCCAGTTCTTCGTTATTGACGAACGTCCACTCGCTTGCGTCGCTTGAAAGGCTAAACAGAATGCAGTTGTGCTCGCTTAGTTCAGCAGGCGTGCTCGGTAGACCGTGGCGTTCGATGTAGTCGGGTGACGCGCATAAAACGTTACGCAACGGTGCGAGTTTTCGAGCAATCAGTGCTGAGGTAGGCAAATTTCCAGACCCAGATCGGATAGCCACGTCAAACCCTGCTGCCACGAGATTAATTGGTCGGTCGTCCATGAGCAGCTCAACCTGTAGCTTCGGGTAGCGTTCTAAGAATCGCGGAATCATTGGTGCAACATGCAGTCGTCCGAATGACATTGGGCTGCTAATTCTTAGGTTTCCTTGTGGTTCGCCCTGTAACTCTGTCACGGCGTCTTCCGCTTGGCCGGCCGCGATTAAAGCTTGAGCTGCATACTCAAAATACCGCTCGCCGGCTTCCGTAAGACTTAGCCTGCGAGTAGTTCGGTGCAGCAAACGAACCCCGAGAGTATGCTCTAGCTGGTTGATGCGCTTGCTTACAGCAGATTTCGAGACTCCAAGCTTTCGAGCGGCAGCTGAAAAACCGCCGCACTCGACTACGGCCACAAATATAGGGATTGCACTGAAACCCTCCATTTTCACCTTCAATTGTCCACTTATTCTCAACAGTTACTTTCTATATTAGTGGATTATCAATCATATGGAAATAAATTAAAGTGAACGCAGCGTAACAGCAGGCCTGTGAGCAATGCTCATAAGGCTTGGGCATCTAGTCACTGACATCTTTAAACCGATTCAACAGCAAGGGAATCATTATGAAAAAACTCTTAATAGTCACATCGTTAATTCTATGCCTGTTCACCCCAGCAATCAGCTACGCTGAAGGCCTGGTTAACAAACCTGAGAAGATACTCATTGTTCTTACTAGTCATACCGAACTGGGAGATACAGGAAGAAAAACAGGGTTTTGGTTGCCCGAGTTAACCCACCCCTACTACGAATTTACTAAGGCGGGCTATTCCGTCGATGTCGCCAGTATAGAAGGTGGGTTGGCCCCTGTAGACAACAAAGCATTCGAAGAGGAAGACGAGTACCACCAGGTTTTTTTAGGTGACGCTGAACTTATGGCTAAGGTAATTCAAAGCATTCCCTTAGCGGAAGTAAACCCTAACGATTATCAAGTTATCATGTTCGCTGGCGGCTCTGGTCCTATGTGGGACTTCCCCGACAATAAAGACATTGATCGTATTTCTTCTGTCATTTATGAAAACAAGGGCATCGTTTCCGCGGTGTGCCATGGCAATGCAGCTCTTATAAATATCAAGTTGTCAGATGGAACATTATTGATCGCAAACAAGCGTGTATCGGCTTTTACAAATGAAGAGGAAGCCTCACTGGGGACTACTGAAGTCGTACCTTTTCTATTACAAGACAAGTTAATTGAACGAGGTGCGCTCCATGTATATGGCAAAGCTTGGGAAGAAAACGTAGTCGTAGAAGATCGTTTGATTACCGGGCAAAACCCCGCGTCGGCAAAGAAGGTCGCGCAAAATATCATTGCGCTACTGGAAGAATAATAGCTACCTTTAAATATCAGATTGGCAAGACCTTAGTTCTCTAAAGACTTGATAGCTACTCAGGCGAGGATGCCGCGTTTTAGACTCACAATGTGATCAAAAGCCCGTGCAATTCCTTTGCCTAGTGTCCCCAATCTATCCCCAGAGAAATGTTGCCTCTAAAAAACCTCTGATTGTTAAATATTTTTTATTCAGTCGCTCCAGTCCATCATCGGCGCAATGGTGAACTTACGGTCGAGTGGGGGCATGCGATTATAGAGACGGAAGCTGAGAGCGTGTAGGCGCCTCAAAGTGCTTCACGGTGATTCTATGATTGGGCCAAACCATACAGTGATGCCGGTAGTCAACAACATACTTATACAGATTAATAGTTTGAAATTTTCTACGAGCCTAAGCTTATCAAAGGCATAGTCTACTTGTTGCACTTCAGTCTACCTTAATATACCGTTCTGAATCCCTTTCAATGATAGACAAGTATTATGTCAAAAAATAAAGCTGAAATTATTAAGCTTCTCAATAAAAGAGCCCCACATTTTGTCGGAATGTTAGGAGGGGAAATGGTTGATTTCGATGAGAGTCGAGGTCTGGTCTGTTTTGAATTTAATGTTAGCAAAGAGTTTTGTCATTCAGGGGATGTAGTACAGGGCGGGTTCGTAACGGCCATGTTAGATATAGCAATGAGTCATGCGATTTTCGCCACCAATCCAGATGCAGTTGGCTTGTCTTCATTGGAAATTAACACCAGCTATCTGGAAGTCTCGCGAGCAGGTTGGCTTAGAGCCGAGGGTATAATTCTTAAAAACGGTTATAAAACGGGATTTCTTGAGGGAAGGTTGTACAATGAAAAGGGTCAATTAACCGCAACTGCCAGTACCGTTGCACGGATTCAGAGAAAGGCCGCGGTCTGAATCAGAAACTGCACCTTCGAGGAATAGCCGCTTTAAATAAAATATTCCTGATTATTACGCCAGTACGTACCGAAGGGCATGGATATAGACAAAATAGCCGATGAAGAAATTGTTTTAGTTCAAGACAAGCTCAACAACAGTCCTAGAAAATTACTCGGCGTATAAAACGTCGAATGGAGTTTACGAGGCCATGTATTTAACTGCATAATTACGCGGTATCGCACTGGCGACTGAAATCCGCGTCTGGAATTTTATCCGCTTCTGATTATAATAAACAAAAATAAAATAAGAAGGGCTACCGGAATGAACCTGAACACTATCCCCGCATGTTTAAAGCACTGGGCACAGCAATCACCTGACGATATATGGCTGCGCGATCTCAAAGACAGCAAAGAGGCCTCCAGTTGGACCTGGTCTCAGGCCGAAAGCGAAATCAATGCCGCCGCATTCGCCTTGGAAAAACGCTTTGGTCATCAAAAAAACATTGTTGTTTTGTCCCGAAATAGGGCGCATTGGGTGTTGGCGGATAATGCAATTATTACCTCAGGTAATGTCACCGTCAGTATGTTCACCACGCTACCGCCATCAACCGCGGAATATATATTCGACTTTGCCGATGTGTCGGCTGTTATATTGGGCGAATCCGACAATTGGGATAGTGTTCGTCATGTGTTGCCTGAACATGTGAGTGTCATCACGCTTCCCAATGTAAACATCGAAGAAGCACACAATACATGGGAAGAGTTACTCGTCGAAGGGCGGGCGCAGAAACCCGAATACGAATGCAAAGAAGATGACCTCGTTTCGCTAGTGTTTACCTCAGGAACAACAGGCGTGCCTAAAGGCGTTATGCAAACCCACGCCACCAATCTAGTTCCGATGAAGCGCTGCGAGGATTTTATTACTATTGGCGAGCGGCCGCAGTTTCTATCTTACTTACCCCTATCCCACATCGCTGAGCGGCAGCTGGTGGAGTTTACCTCGATGATACACGGGGGGATTATCAACTTTAATGAGAGCCTCACCACGCTACTCCCGGACCTACAGGCAACCAGACCGAGCTTTTTCTTCGGGCCACCCCGTGTTTGGGAGCAATTTCAACAGGCTATTGTCGCCAAGTTTGGCTCGCAGCAGGCCCTCTCAGATATGCAGGCAAAGGATAGCTCTGTTGGAAAAATTATTGTTGCCAATCTCGGGCTCGACCAGGTTCAATATTGCCTCACCGCCGCTGCACCAACGCCGCCAGCATTGATTCAATGGTTTGAAGACCTGGGGCTAATTTTACTTGAAGGATTTGGTCAAACAGAGGCGATGTGCATAATCGTCAGCGACCATGAAAACCGCCGCATAGGATCTATCGGCAAAGCTGTTCCCGGCGTCGAATACAGGCTGTCCGACGACAATGAGCTCCTGATTAAAGCCGAAGCATGTACCCCCGGCTACTACAAAATGCCCGAGAAGACCAACGAACTATTAATAGACGGATGGTTACACACCGGAGACAAGGCTCGGGTCGACGATGATGGCTTCGTCTTTTTGACCGGCAGGGTCAAGGACTACTTCAAGACCATTCAGGGAAAGTTTGTTGCACCCACTCCGATTGAAAACATCTTCTCGGCGAATGATTTTACTGAACAGCAATGCCTACTCGGCCGCGGATACTCCAAAACCGTGATGACCTGTGTGTTGAGTGAAAACGCGGCAAAGCAGGATGCCCAGGTAATAGAATCCGCATTGCTAGAGCGAGTGAGTGAAATCAACGAAACGGTTGAAAAACATGCGCGGGTTGGAGCGGTTATTATTTCCAGTACGCCCTGGACTATCGAGAATGGAATACTAACGCCTACCATGAAAATACGCAGAGAAAAAGTCGAGGAAAAATTTGCTGCACTGGCGGAACCCATAGCACACGAAGCGGCTGAAAAAGGCGAGATACAGCTACGCTGGTTTGAAGAGGCGTAAACCCGAAAAACTTTCTATGCAGGTAGTCCGCGGGTTTGTCTCAATTAGGTGGCGAGGCAGGCCGGGGATTTGCGTCACAGCATCTCGAAAAATAACTCATGAGGGCTGTTCGACTAGCTTGTGCCAGTCTTCTATAGCCATGCCGTCAACAGATTCGCTGCCTTTACGATACTTCAAAATTGCGTGTCCCGTCGCCAGTAATTGATCGTTAGAGTCAAATACTTCAGCGCTGGAGTGGAAGATTTTGTAGCCTGTGCTGGTGATCTTGCCAATGGCGTAGAGTTGTCTAGAGCTCGCTTGGCCGACAAAGCTGGTGTTGAGTGAAAGTGTTAGCGCTCGACGAATACGGTCTGGGTGAGGGCAGTAGATGCCGGGCAAGGCTGTGGCAACATCGAGTAAACTGCAGAGAAACCCCCCGTGAGGGAGTCCATGGGAATTTCCGTGCTCCGGTTTTACGTCGACGCTAATACGAGTGTGACCTTGCTCCCATTCATCGACGACAAAACCAAGTAGTTCATTGAAGGGGGGAACAAGTGCTTGAAATACAGCCATGGTGATTCCTAAATGTTGCTTGTGTTGGGTGGTGAGATTGTTTTTTTCGACAGAACCCTTATTTTACGCCATTGACATCTATGCATCCACTCACTGAGATTCTTTTGGTATTTCTAATGCCGAGCTGTAGTTTCGGTAAGTGCTGGGTGAAACGCCTGTCCATAGTTTGAAGGCTCGGGTAAAAGTGGCTGGTTCGGTAAAGCCAACACCGCGGCCAATTTCGGCAATAGTTAGGTTGGCATTTTCAAAAAGGATGATGGCTTGGTCTCGCCTGGCATTGTCTTTTAACTGCTGAAAGCGGCTGCCCTCTGCGGTGAGTTTTCTACGCAGTGTCCGTGAGCTCATGTTTAACTGTGCGGCTATATTTTCTACATTGGAATCTTTTTCTAAATTTGATTCTTCCAAAATTCGCATGACTTGAGCACTGAAGGTATCGTAATAAGATTGCTTTTTAAACCAGTGTAAGGGGGTTTCACTGAGGTATTGCTCTAGTTCATTTGCATGCCGTGTAAGCGGTAAATTCAGATACTTGGCATCAAATACTAAAGAGTTGTCCTGACTTTCGTATACACAGGGGCAAGCGTACATTAAGCGGTATTCATCATGGTGATCGGGTTTAGAGTGCTGTACGTATACTCGTGTTAAAGGAATGACTTGCCCTAACAACCAGCAGGGAAAACGATGGCAGATCAATAACAATAATTCTGTTAATAAATTATTGGGTGTAGGATTATTACTTTGAGTTTCAAAGTTGGCATTGACACTAAAGTGAACCATTGAGCCCTGGTGTTCAATTTTGAACTGTAACTGATCACCTGTAAGCGTATAAAAGGTCGCCATTTTCGTAATAACCTCAGCGAAGGTTTTGCAGCTAATTAAACGTTCGGCTAGTAACGCAAACATGCCTACTTTTACTTTTTGTTGGGTTAACCCCAGCAACTCATCACCGCCTAGCTGCCAACAAGCGCGCACGATACTGGCCAGCTGTGATGGCAATACCCGTGATTTGGCTTGGTTTAGCAATTGAGTGCTTAGGCCCGCTTGTTCGATTATGTCTTGCTCGTTTCCCCCTAGATACACCGCATTAGCCAAGTAGGTACGGGCAAAGTAACTGGCAATAGTGTGCCGGTCTGTCAGCTTGTTGGCTAAGGTCATATTTGTCCGATATTAACAAAATAGCTTCGATTATAAGCACTTTCATGCCAGTAGTAGTCGCAATAGTAATTTAATATGTCCGTAATTGACAAGTGAATGACTGTATTCATCATTGTTTGTATGGGCGCATATAGCAATAATCCAGCTTAATATTCACCGCTTGCGGCAAGTAATCTCGAGGTTCTTTATGACAAATACAGCTGATGCAGTAAACGAAGAAGTGCACATGTTTCGCGACATGGTTTTACGTTTCTTGGAGCAGGAAGTACTTCCTCATTACGACACGTGGGAAAAGCACCATAAGATGCCTCGTGAGATGTGGAATACACTGGGTGCAGCAGGCATGTTGCTAGTGGATTTACCCGAAGAGTACGGCTGCGCCGACACCAGTTTTGACGTGTGCCAAATGATTCAAGAGCAGATGTGCCGCTTAAACCTTCACGCATTGGCTACGGGTTATAACATCCACGCCAACATCGTTGCGCCTTATATCTTAAACATAGGCAATCAGCAGCAAAAAGATCGTTGGTTACCGCCAATGGCCACAGGCGAGGTGCTAACGGCCATTGCCATGACAGAGCCGGGCGCAGGAAGTGACCTTGCCGGCATGCGAACCTCTGCGGTAAAGGACGGTGACGAATACATTTTAAATGGTTCTAAAACCTTTATTACCAATGGCAACGAAGCCGACATGATTATTGTATGCGCTAAGACAGACCCAAATGCAGGTTCTAAAGGTATTTCTTTATTTTTGGTTGATACCAGTTTGCCGGGTTTCTCCACCGGTAACCCGATTAACAAAATAGGACAACATTGCAGTGATACCGCGGAACTATTTTTTGCCAACATGCGCATACCTGCCGATGCCCTTTTGGGAGAAGAGGGCAAAGGTTTTGTTTACCTTATGCAAGAGCTTCCACGTGAACGATTAGGCTGTGCAGTGCAGGCAATTGGCCATGCGCAAGGTGCCTTAGAAATCACTATTGAATATGTAAAAGAGCGCAAGGCCTTTGGTCAGACGGTAGCGCAATTTCAAAATACGCGTTTTAAGTTAGCCGAATGCAATACTGAGTTGGAAATGTGTCGTGCCTTATTAGAAAAACACATGGACAAATATCAGCGCAAAGAAATGACGGTAAACGATGCCGCCATGTTAAAACTGGCGGCTACCGAAATGCAGCTCACCATGGTGAATCAATGCCTGCAGTTGTTTGGCGGATACGGTTACACCGATGAATATCCGATCTCTCGTTTTTATCGTGATGCACGAGTGCAAACTATTTATGCTGGCAGTTCGGAAATTATGAAAGAAGTGATCGCGAGAGGCATTTTGGGCCGATAAAATGTGCAGGTGGTTTTTGCGCCTAAGGCCATGCCTGCATGGATTTTTCTGCATTTAGTGAGTCAGCTTAAGTTATTCGTTTTGACTAATAAGTAATAGGTAAGTATATGCAATATAAAACACTTGATTATCAAGTCAGTGATTTGATTTTAACCTTAAGTTTAAATCGCCCAGATCAAATGAATTCATTTACCGTCGATATGGCAAATGAACTTATTCACGCATTTAACCGTGCCAGTGAAGACGACGAGGTGAGTGCCATTGTCGTTACCGGTAATGGCCGTGCTTTTTGTGCAGGCATGGACCTAAGTCGTGAAGGTAATGTATTTGGCTTAGACGAAAGCCAAACCCCGACACTAGCGGACATGGAAAACACGAAAATGATTCCAGGGGTGAGCGATACAGGTGGTACGGTTACCTTAAGTATGTACGATTGTAAAAAGCCTATTATTGGGGCCATTAACGGCGCAGCCGTAGGCATTGGTGCTACCATGTTATCGGCTATGGACATTCGATTGGCGTCGGAAAAAGCAAAAATCGGCTTTGTTTTTGAAAAAATTGGCATTACCCAAGAAGCGTGCTCAAGCTGGTTTTTGCCCAGAATTGTGGGTGTTAGCCAAGCCTTAGAGTGGGTGTACACGGGTGAAATTTTTGATGCACAAACCGCCAAAGAAAGTGGATTTGTTCGCTCTGTTCACGCCCCGGAAGACCTTTTAGAAGCGGCCTATAAAATTGCGCGCAGCATTGCTAAAAAATCACAGGTGAGTATTACCTTGGCGAGACAAATGATGTTGCGCCTTTCTGCAGCGCCTAGTCCAAGAGAAGCGCATAACATTGATTCACTTTCTATTTTTTACGTCAGCCAGCGAGATGGTAAAGAAGGGGTGAAATCTTTCCTTGAAAAACGTGAGCCTGAATTCACCTCAAAATCCTCTACCGACATGCCTAGCTTTTACCCTTGGTGGGAGTAATCCTTAGATAAGCCTATACGGCTTAATGTTGTTAGCCGTATATGCTTTGCATTAGTGTCCCCAATCTACCCCAGAGAATTGTTGTCCCTATAAAACCCCTGATTGTTAAATGTTTTGTGTTCAGTTGCTCCAGTCCATCATCGGCGCAATGCACTATGTTTTGGTCGACGTAGATGGCGCCGGCGACACCCCTGAACTAAAGTAAGCTAAAACAGGTCTAAGTTCGCCCGGATAAAATAAGCTCACCCCCTAGTATCCGTGATATTATTTCGAACCCACCAACGTTGAAATAGGAATAAATAGAACATTAATGAACGTGGTTAATTTTCTTTCCGGAATCGGAGTTGTGCAGGGCCTTGTCCTTGCGGGGGTCTTGCTATATGCCCGCTCCGGACACCGCTTTGCCAATGCTATAATGGCTGCTCTGGTGCTGGCAACTGCTGCCATCCTAGTGCAGAGCCTGCTAATCCGATCGGGCGTGTTTCACGATTACCCTCAGTTTTCACTCATCCTCAGTCAGCTCCGCTTTACCTGGGGTCCTTTACTCTACCTTTATGCCTTAAGCATTACTGGGTCAAAGCTGAGTTATCGGCAGTGTTGGCATTTATTGCCGGCGATACTCTTTTTTGTTTTAAATCACCTGAAATTTTGGCAGCTGGATACCGAGCAGCAAAGACTTTTTACCACCTACTTGTGGAGCTATTTGGACAGCGACCCCTCAACTGAAGCGATAATCTGGGGCTTTATGGGGAGTTTCTGGCGCTTTTTAATAGAGACCTACTTTCATTTCATATTTTTTACACTGCAGTCTGCTGGTTATTGCTTTCTGGTGCTCAGGTTAATCAGAGATCACAACCATCGGCTAGAACAGCACTTTTCTTCGCTTGAACATATGAATCTACGATGGCTGCGTGTACTGACCATTGTCTTCCTCGCAATTCTTGGCCTGCTACTGGTATTTAACCGGCTCCCTCTGTTATTTAATCTCTATGATATTTCGACTCCACTCGTGAATGCATATAGTGTACTGCTCGTGGTTTTCTTCTATGTTGTCGCGATCGCCGCATTGCTCCAGCCCAGCCTTATCAGCGGTGTGATGCAGGCCCACGATAGCGAACCGGCGTGGGAAAAAGAACAGGAGCAGCACTCCATTCCGCTGGGCGCAAATGCTTCGGTATCGAGACACGACACAACAAGTGAAACCCGCCCCGCGGAAGAGGAGCTTGGCGGGGTCCAGCAAGACAGCAAGTATCGGGGTTCAAAGATAAGCACAGAGGACGGCCAGCGCTACAAGATCAAACTCATAGTGGTCATGCAAGAGGAGGCGTTGTACCTGGACTGTGATCTGACCTTGCCTGTACTGGCCGAGGCGGCGGGCTTGACTGCACCGCAGGTGTCGCAGGTGCTCAATGGCCAGATGAATCTGAATTTTTTCAGTTTCGTCAATAGCTATCGGATAGAGGCGGCCCGTCGTATATTGCTAGACCCCAAAACGTCCGATACGCCAGTCGTTGAGTTGGCTGTTGAAGTGGGCTTCAAATCGAAATCATCCTTTTATGACGCCTTCAAGCGCGCCACCAATATGACGCCAACTCAGTTCAAGCGGGCGATGGAAGGCCGCAAGGAATAATCTAATCTAGTGGTGTTTGTGGCTCAAGACTATTGCGACGGGCGACAAACACCTCGGGAATTTCTTTTGGCATAACCTCATGCAAAAAGTGATCAAAATAGCGACGCTTCTCTGGGTTCTGATTGAAATGGGACTCGAAGAAGCTATAGACAGTCAGCGCGGTCGACATGCGTTGCCGTAGCGGGTTCATGCCAGTAGGCAAGGGCATCTTTTCACAGGGTAGGGGCACATCCTCGTAGAGTACACCCTGCTCCGGAGTACCCAACAAATCATGCCAGGGTTCTTCCTCGGTATCGATATTGTCCATTATCGAATAACAAGCGATGGAATCAGAGTTTTCCAGCCAACGCAAGAGTCCGGTATGCCCTGCGAACCCCAAGTGAGTGCCTCCGGCAATCGTGACAAGACTGGATCGCTGCACTCTATCCAACACGGGTAATGCGTGCACTTCGTAGGGTACTAGCGCGTCGGTATCCGCCGCCAGCATCAAGAAGGGGATGTCTGCATTTTCGTAAAACGTCTCCGAAAATGAACTGCTGGGCCCCGCGATCGAGGCAGCCGCTTTGATTCGCGGATCACGACTCGTCGGGTGATAGCTGACTAAGACTGTTGTCATTCCGCCGAGAGAAATCCCTGTCACACCAATGCGGTTCTCATCGAGATGTCCGGATAAAACATGCCCCTCGTCTTGCGACCAAACAATAACGCGATCAATCAAAAAACTCACGTCAGCCGGTTGATTGACGACATCTTTCAGTTTGGGGCCGCCGGGGGCATTCCGCTTGGTCAGGGGGAAGTCCGCTGCAATGACGATATAGCCATGACTGGCGAGAAATTTACCTAGGTGTTTGCCGCTGTGTCGAGCTGAAGTGAAACCGTGGGAGTAAACCACCAAGGGGTACTTGCCCGCAGGGACTTCACCCTGATCATTGACAGGATACCAATAAGACGCGTCAAGAATGCGAGTGTCGGCACCACCAAACCCTTTGTTGGTTTGCGTCGGTCGGCTGTCATCCTCCAGGCGTAAATCTTCACGCACAACGCTATAGCGGTAACTGGCCAACAGTTGCGCGCTCTCACTCCCCTCAGCCAGAGGCTCAGGCTGTTTGCCGAGAGAAACAATGGCAGCCCCGACAACGAATGCCAGGAATAATGCAGCCAGCAATTTTTTTAACATAGTCAGGTCTTCCCTGTTTAAGTCAGAGTGATGAAGGTAGCAAGTTTACTCATTCTGATGCCGAGCTAAGTGCACCGAGGCGATGATAATTGCAGGTATTGTAAAAAAACCCAGAATGATTCTCGGGGGCATTTCAATGCCTGATGTCTGCGAGGGTTGTTTCATAATGTGTACGCTTAAGCAGGGTGAGAAATTTCTTGACCGCTATCGACTGGATGCCTGGAGGCCACTTGTACGATGGGCAGTACAAGTGGTCCCCAGGTTTTTTCGGTTTTGCGCAAGTGGCTTAGAAATTGTAGCGCGCTTGCAGGGCAATAGAGCGTGGGCGCTCTGGCAAACCAAAGTAACTGTTGGAATTAGTGACCGCTACATCGTTTTTCCAGAAGTAAGTGGTTTCGTCCGTTAGATTCTTCCCGAGCAAGGCCACCTCCCACGTGTCATCAGTACTGGTCAAGGCGATACGGACATTGATGCGGGTCACCGCGTCGTGTTTGGTATTTGGATCAAGGTCTAGCGCCGAGTAAAACTCATCGCTGTAGTTGATATCCACAGCACTGACCAGTTCCATGGAGCTGCCCAGAGGCATGATATGCTTGGCGTACAGGTTAGCGCTCCAATCCGGCGCAAACACCAAGGTCTCGCCATTGAAATTTTGGCCGCCAGTCTCACCCAGGGTGATATTGCTGCCGTCTTCGCGCAGACAGCCGGGGTTGTTTACCGGATCTGTCGATTGTGGAATGGTACAGGTCGCGCCGGTAAAGTCCTCATAGAAGGCATCAAGGTAGGCCACTGCGCCGCCCACCGTCAAACTCTCCGATAACATGATGCGGCCGTCCAGTTCCACACCCTGGCTAATCGCCTCGCCGGCGTTACCGACACGGAACACATCCCCAACCAGGGAGCTGGTTTGCAGGTTGTCGTATTCCATTCGAAACACCGCCGCGTTCAATTCTGCAGTGCCATTGAGCAGACTCATTTTCGCGCCAATTTCATAAGAGAGAACCTCTTCGTTTTCGTACTCAAGTAATGAGGGGTCATTGCCCGGTACAGAGGGGGCGACCGGCGCATTGGTCACGGGGTGTACTCGACGAATCTCATAGCCGGCGCCGCTATAGGCCTCATCAAAGCCACCGCCCTTAAAGCCGGTGTTGACACTGGCGTAGAGCATCGTGTCTTCACTCACATCCCACTGGACGTTACTGGAGTAGGTTAACTTGCTTTCTTCGCGACTGAGATCAGTAAAGCTGTGCTGGCGCAGATCGGCAATGGAGTAATAGTTGGCCGGATCGGAATAAACGGGGAAGCCGCCCAGCGCTGCAGACCTGACCTGCAGTCCTTCAGAGAGTGAGACTTTGTCCAGGTCCTTGGACTCTTCGTTGTAACGCAGGCCCAGAGTCAAACGCAGGGAGTCGCTGGCATTCCAGGTGCCCTGAGCGAACACTGACCAACTGTCACTCGCTTGATCGAAGGTGCCCGTTGGCCTTACCGCGCTGTCAGAGATATACAAGGCGGGGCTGCTCAAAGGGCCCGATTGCATGAAATCAATGGCATCGATGCGGCGAGCGATATCCAGCTCGCTCTGTTGGTAGTAGGCGCCGGCAATCCAGTCGATGGTCTCACCACCGGGGGATACCAGGCGCAACTCTTGGCTATACTGTTTGTAGTATTCCGTCCGGGTACGGTGCAGCGATGGCGTAGCGACTGTATCGGTATCGCCCGTCGACATACGGTCATAGGCCGAGTAGGCTGAAATGGATGTTAAGGTGGCAAAATCCAGTTGCCAATCCACGGTTACGGCCAATACGTCAGTCTCCGTCCCACTGCGGTTATCCGCATCCCCAAAGCCTTGATCCCTGTCCGAGGTCAGCGGAATGGGTACGCCGCCTGCAAAGTTCGGTTGCCCAACGATGTCCGACTGGTACACCGTAGTGGGAGACTCACCGCCTTCGAAATCGCCTTTTTCGTACTTAACATTGACCTCCACGCTATCGCTGGCCTCCCATCGCAAGCTGCCGCGAGCATACATATTGTCGGGCCCGGGCCCCGTTTTACCATTGGTGACGTTCTTCCACCAGCCATCCATCGTGTCGTGGCGCACCGCCAGGCGACCGGACAGGCTGTCCGACAAAGGCCCGGAAAGCACCAGGTTGCTTTGCTGCTCGCCGTGATCCGGTGAGTACAAGACCTCGACCAACCCTTCAAACTCGTCGCTAGGCTTGGCGGCGGTGGTATTGATTGCGCCGGCCACGGTGTTCTTGCCAAACAGAATGGCCTGGGGGCCCTTGAGGACTTCAACGCGCTCAAGATCCATGGTGGTTGGAACCGCCGCCAGCGGTCCACGCCCGGCATAAACGCCATCGATGTACATGCCCACAGATTGTTCAAAGCCTTGATTGGTGCCGGAACCCACACCGCGAATAAACAAGTTGGGCGTTCCCGCGCCGACATTGACGGTTACATTGGGCATGTACTGAGTCAATTCATGAAGCGAGGTGATACCCACATCATCAATTTTTTCGCCACTCACCGCGGTAATGGAGATGGGTACGTCTTGCAGACCCTCGCTGCGCTTTTGCGCAGTAACGATGATCTCTTCCAGCTGAAAACCTTCAGCACTGAGCCCGGTCGCCCAGGCAGTACTCAGACCGGCAATAGCGCCAGCCATAACGGTTTGTGTAAAAACACGCTGTTTACGATTCATAATCAAGCTTCCTTATTGTCTTTCTATTTATATTTATGGGTGTGTTCAACTTGGTACGGTTTGCTTTTGTGCGGTACAGCGACTGTTTTTAAGGGCGGCCTGGGCCTGCGAGTCATCGCCTATATCCGAGGCACGCAGCAGCATGACCCCGCGTGTCGTGGGTGATTGAATGACTTCGCCCGGGTATTCAGCCGGGTCGGCATCGGGGCCAAGCAGAGTCACCTCAACCTGAGTGCCCGTGCGCAAGCGCTGCTCTCGCTGGTTATTGATGCCGGCGAAGTTATCGGTATTCATCTGGTAAAACTGCATTGACCAATAGCGTTCAGGCACCGGCGCGCTAATCATTACCGGCCCTTGTTCCAGGTTGTACATGCAACTTGCGTACAGCAAATCGGGGCTGGGGCGCACCACCCAGCGTGAGGTCTCATCAGATCGGAGGGTCAGATTCAGTTGGTTATAGCCCGCGCGTTCTACCACTTTGTGGTACAGACGTTCCATAATCAGGTGTGGCACCAGCGTGGCCAGTGGGTACTGCCCTAGCCAGCCACACAGTAAAATAGCGGCGGTCCAGCGTAATCCATTCATGAGCAGCTCTCCAAAGTGACCACGGGCAGTGGCGCCGATTCAGGCTGCTGCAGGTAGGCATCCCCCGGAGTGTAAAGGCGCAACAGCAGGTCAAAATCGTACCCCGTAGACTTATTCGCGACGGGCGCTCCGGACGGACCAACAGGCAGCCAGTCGCCATCCTCTTCTTGGGTACCTACGCGAATCACCCAGCGGCCGTCCTCGCCCCGGGTAAGGTTCTCGTTATTGAACGAATAGCGTTTCTCCCCGTTGGGAATCAGGTAGTGGTCCCAGCCATAGGCGGTAATACTCCACCAGTCGGCATCGTAGTCATTCCCCTTAATGTGGTAGCGACAGTTCAAGCGCAGTGGCTCACCGGCCACCGACCTCAAGGTGTAGTACATGGAGTCTTCACGGGTAGAGGCCAGTAACCCGCCTATGGCAACAACCGCCCTGTCGATGACGCCAGCTTCGGCAGAGCCAGTACTCTCACTGGTGTGCCAATCGCCATTTTGCAGGAAGCTTTGCCCAAGCCCTTGTTTGATCGTAAGTACTAGAAAAAGAACCGAGACGGCCAGGCTAAGCAGTACTGCCAGCGGCCAGCGAAATACGCGAAGTGTGTTGATGACAGCGATTCCCCTAGGCATCATGCGTGCCACACTGCTTTGTTTGTTGTTTTGTTTATTGAATTCATATTTGCGTTAGTCCTGATGTTGAAGGCGATCTGTCAGACTAATCTAGCGGTATTTGTGGCTCCGGGCGTCCGCACAACGTTGCTCGGACTTCGAATATCAAAAATTTATTGTTAGTTCGCTTTGAGAGCTGTCATAACTCTGCCAAAGAGGGGTGGGAAGCGATCAGATGGGCCTTAAGCATTGCGCAATAACTGGGTCTAGGCCCCTTACTTGCGCTAATTGACTGTCGTTAGGTATACCTCCGCAAACTTCCAGCTTAGGTGTCCGGACGAATTTGTACGGACTACAAATGGCTGATTTTTTTAAAATTATTCTTCCTCGGGGCAGGAACAAGCCCGATCGGTGACGATCAGGGGTACTCCTGAATAGATCTAGGGTGTCGTCTTTTGGGCTCAGAAGGCGATCAAAAGCGCGTCGAAGTTCCTTCCTCTGGAGCGCTCAATCAACTCGGTAAGTTTCAATAGATCTACGAAGCTGTATACCCTTGAAGGCATGAACAGTAGGATTCAAGACGATACGATTTATAAGGTGAGCATGTTCCCCGACACGGTCAGTTATTCTAAAGCACAATTGACTGAACTCTTGAATAATCATGTGCTAGGCGGCGTATTTAGAGAGAACTGAGGTGAGGGTAACTGAGGGCCCAATTTTGCTTAAGTAAAAGTTAGCGTGCAGATAAGGCATTGATATCCTCTCAAGATTCCTGGGCGCTGCCGGAATTACCTAGTGATTATTGTCCCTGTGATGTCAAAGTCCTGATGAATTTTGATTGGGCGCACACAGTGCCACTAACTTACCTTTCGAGGGTATGCCAAGTTTTAGGTAAGCCCGTTTTCTATAGGTTGCGGCACTGGTCTCTGAAACTTCAAGTTCGCTCGCGATAATTTTTAAGGTATAACCTTTGAGGATGAGTTCGCAGACTTGTCGTTCTCGTACGGAAAGTTTTTCCAGAATGGAGTTGGTTGTGCTCAGTGTATCCTGTATTCCATGGTTTTTATTGGAAAAATTTTTGAGTACCAAAGAGGACAGAATCGGTGCGATGAAATGTAGCGTTGCTAGCTCCTCATCCGTAAACTTCCCAATCGTTTTTCCCCGGTATAGATTGATGTAATAACAGGTGTGACCCCCTACGCAAGTTAAGGAAACTTTGTCGACCAGGTCAGGGCTTCTAAAGAAATGATCAAGGTAGTCGCTGGACATTCTCTGGTCATCTGCTGATAGTGTGCTTACGGCTGCATCATCGCTTTCTAGCGCCTCCTGTATTAAGGTGAAATTGGGGTCTTTTCTGAAGGGGCCGCTGACGTAGTCACTTGCTAGATTCTTGGCTGTGTCAGTGCAAAAACTATTCTCGGCCATGACATAATTCATTTTATCATCAGGGTGGTAGGTGAAAATAATGCATTGTTCGATTGAGACCGCCTGAGTGATCATGTCAAAAAATTTTAGCGAGAATTCAGTCGTTCCGGTGCTCTCGATACACTGAGATATACCCGATATCCAACTAGGTTCAACGAGAATCGGGCTTGTTAAATTTGTGTCCGATGTTTTCATGTTGAACCAGAATTAATGAAGTCGACAAATTATACCCTTAGCTAGGCGGTGGCGGCTACGCACAAATTAGCGGCCGTTTTTCTATCTTTCGCTTATATATATTACCTTGGTGACTGCAATCTCTAATATCAGTTAAGTGTATAAAGGCTGTCCTCCTATTAGGAGGACAGACAGAAACCCTCTATCTTGATAAATTGTCTCTTCAAAGGGGCGCCCTTATTCACTATTCCCCAGAGAGGGAATAGATTGCAGAAGGCAAATAACGTTTGCGAGGATTTGATTTAGATGAAACCCAGCGGTAAGAGTGAGCTAGACTCGCTATATTTCGAATACCCAAATTATCCCTTCCAGACACCGCCAGAGATGCGAGGCGAGAAGAGGGCGCATCCTGTTGTCATTGTGGGCGCCGGCCCTGTAGGGCTTGTTGCCGCACTTGAATTGGCAAGACATGACGTGCCTGTTGTATTGTTGGACGATAAAGCCAGTCTTAATGAAGGCAGCCGTGCAATTTGTGTTTCCCGATACAATTATGAAACCTTCCAACAGCTGGGTGTTGTAAGCGCGTTCGAAGAGAAAGGGCTGGGTTGGACTCATGGTCGCTGCTATTACAAAGAGGAACAGATCTACCGCCTGAAAATGCCGCACTCTAATGAGGAACGATTTTATCCGATGTACAATATCCAGCAGCAGTATATCGAGAAATATTTGGCTGATGCGGCATTGTCCAGTCCGAATATTTCCATCAGGTGGCAGAGTAAAGTCTCCGGTATTAAAGCCCAGTCGGATGGTGTGATGCTGGATATTGAAACACCGGAAGGCCCCTATCAAATTATTGCAGATCATGTGCTGGCGGCGGATGGTGCCCGCAGTGTTGTTAGAAAAGAACTGGGGCTTAGGCTAAAAGGTGATTCTTATGAGGGGCGTTACCTTATTGCCGATATACAGATGCAATCAGACTTTCCCACCGAGCGACGAGCATTCTTCAGCTGCCCCGTTCTCGGTGACTCTACGGTATTAATACACAAGCAACCCGACAATATTTGGCGAATTGACTACCAGGTTGAAGGCAATACAGAAGACGCGATTAAAGAGGGAAATGTTCGCTCCAGTATAGCGGCAGTACTCAACTTCATTGGAGAAAGCGCTCCGTGGGAGCTCGAGTGGTGGAGCATCTATAACGCGAGTACTTTGTGCCTAGACGATTACAGACACGGCAGAGTCACGTTTATTGGGGACTCCGCTCACTTGGTTCCCATCTTTGGGGTGCGAGGCCTAAACAACGGTATCGCTGATGCTGTTAATGCGGCTTGGAAGTTGGCCTATGTCATAAAGGGTTGGGCTCATGAGCGAATTCTAGAAAGCTATACGCCTGAGCGACGAGGCGCAACTCTTGACGTATTCAAAAGTGCTGGAAAGAGTACGCGTTTTATGACACCGCCAACGCGGGGGTATCGCTTGCTCAGAGACGCGATCTTATCATTAACGCCCAATAATTCATTTGCTCAGCCCTTTGCTGACCCGCGTCAAGTCAGTCCCTACACTTACAGCGCTAGCCCATTAACTTACGAGAGTGTAGATAGTACAGAATTTTCTGGAGGCATCGTCGCTGGGGCCCCAATTGTTAATATGAAAGTAGACAAAGAAAATTATCTGTTGGATTACCTTGGCTTGGGTTTTTCGGGCATCTATTTTTGCGACCAAGACTCAGCTCCTGACGCGCTGACTAAGCTGTCGTCAAAGTTGGCGGTAGGTAGTGAACCATTTAAACTTCTTGTTATTGCCAAAAATGAGTTTTATCAAGGCAGTCTCACTGTGATTGAAGATGCTACAGGATCCATTTTTGACGCCTACGGTGCGGAAGATGGAAGCTTCTATTTAGTTCGGCCGGACCGGCATGTATGCGGCAGATGGCAAAATTTCAATCAGAACGAAGTGTCTCAATCTTTTCAAATGGCCCTGGGAGGGATCGTAGAATGAATGTCGCAATGAAATTTGAGGACTTGGAAAAAGTTTACGATCTTCTGGCTGAAGCAATAGATAGAGTTGGGCCGGATAATGAGGCGATATTTTTAAGTAAGGTGTGTCTGGTTTTATCTCACAAAATTGGAGACTTAGACTTAGTTGAGGAGTCGATAAAAGCCGGCGAGCAGAATATTGTGTAGGCCCCTTTAACAGCCTTGATAATTTCTTCTCCTGAATATGGTTTCTTCATGATGAGATCTCCGGACCCTTAGGTAAACTGGAAACCTCATCAATTTCATGACTTATTTCTCGCCGCAGGCCTTACAACCCGTACTGGCGAGAAGCCAAGTCGCGCATAATCTCTTCCGAGCCGCCGCCGATCGCCTGAACGCGCACTTCGCGATAGATACGCTCAACTCTATTGTCACGCAGGTAACTCGCGCCGCCGAGAATCTGGCTCGCTTCACGGGCGCAGAATTCCATGGTTTGGCTACACTGTACTTTCAGCATGGCGAGGTCCCCTGCATTCACACTGCCTGCAATAATTTCTCGAGTGCAGTGTTGAATCATCGCTTGGCAGGCATTGATACGCTGTTTCATTTCAGCAATCTTGTGGCGAATCACTTGGTGGTCGGCCAGGCGTTTACCAAAAGTTTTGCGCTGCTGAGCCCAGTTAACTGCTTCCTCAAGGCATACGCGGGAGTAGGCTTCCATTTGTACAACCATACTCATGCGCTCGCTGTTGAAATTATTCATGATTACCTTAAAGCCCTGGCCTTCTTTGCCGATCAAGTTGCCAATGGGTACTTTGACGTTATCGAAGTAAATAGTGGCGGTATCGGAGCACCACCAGCCCTGTTTGCGGTCCAGTGCCGTACGCGACACCCCCTCGAGATCCATAGGGATTAGCAACATGGATATACCCGCCGGGCCTTCGCCGCCCGTGCGCACGGCGGTTGAAACCCAGTTAGCGTACATGCCGCCAGAGATAAAGGTTTTGGAACCGTTAACGATATAGTAGTCGCCCTCGTGCTTGGCTGTGGTTAGCAGGCTCGCCACATCGGAGCCGCCACTGGGCTCGGTAATACCCAGAGAAATTCGCTTGCGGCCGTCGAGTACTGGGGGCGCAACTTCTTGCTTAATGGCTTCGCTCGCAAAATTAAGCACCGGCGGCAGACCAATACCATGAATCAGCAAGGAAGCGAAAATACCTCCCACACCCACGCGGGATAGCTCCTCGGTCATGATATTGATATACCAAGCATCGATACCCTCCGTGATGCCGCCATAGGCTTCCGGATAACCTAAACCTAAAATACCTATCTCAGCGGCCTTGGGCCAGAGCTCATCTGGAACCTTGCCGGCCTCATCCCATTCGGCGGCGAAGGGCATCACTTCACGTTCTATAAAGCGGCGTATCTGGGAGCGCCACTCTTCGTGCTCCGCGGTAAGGTGGGGGTTACTTAGACGGGCGCTGTCGAAATCCAGTGACATGCATGGTTCTCCTATGATTGAGGTCTGGCAAAATGTTGTTGTTAAAATGTCTTGTTGTGAAAATATTTTGCGGTGTAGATCTTGGCTCGATTCTAGTGGATTGTAGCGTCAAGGCATTGGTATGGGCGCAGTAAAAGCTAGAAAGTACGCAGATATGTCGATAGCATAGCGTTAAAGCGATGAAACGGACCGAGAAGTCCTCCGACTAGAGACTAAATCCCTTATGAGTATTGTTTATGCTCGCTCTTTGACCGTATTGGCCAAATTGTCCGATACCTTGGGGCTGCCCTTTGAATCACTGCTGCACAAAGCGGGTATCGACATCGGCTTGCTCAATAGGCCTGATGCCAGCTTTCCGACCGAAAATTACATTCGCCTGCACGAAGAAATTTTGCAGCATGCGGGCAACGAAGATTTTGGTTTGCTGAGTGGGCGGATCAACTATATGGAAAGTTTTCATCTTTATATGTCAGTGGCTTCCGCCAGCAACACATTCCGAGAATGGATCAACTTGCTGCCCGACATGATCCCAAACTTAGGTGAGCTGATAAAAATTAAGGTCAGGCTCAAGGACGATTACCTGGTTTTGGAATATCACTTTGACACGCCGTCAAAGCTGAAGCGCTGTTTGATTACTGATAGCTTGTTGGCGTCAACAGCCATGTTGATGGATGGGTTTTGCATGCTACCTGTCAGGCCAGTACGGGTGGATTTCAGTTATTCCCAGCCAAGTGATATCGGGATGCTCAATGATGTTTTTCGCGCGCCGCTGCATTTTAAGCAGTCGCTCAGTGCAATTTATTATCACAAGAGTATTTTAGATCTCCCTCAGATGCATGTGTCCACCTCACTTTATGAAAATGTGAAGGAAGAGTTGGATGAGTTCTTGAGCCAATTCACCTGGGAGTCTGACGCTTTTACGGCAAGCCTGTATTCAGTGATTCGGCGCCAACTACCCAAAGGTAGCTGTACCGTAAGCAGTGTGGCTGAGAAGCTGAATATGTCGAGCCGTACTCTGCAGGTGCGCCTGCAGGAGCGGGGCACCCAGTTCCGATACTTTTTACAGCAAGTTAAATCAACACTTGCGATGAAATACCTGAAGGACAAAAAAGTCAGCATCATCGATATTGCCTTAATGCTGGGCTATCGCGACCCAACATCGTTTTCAACGGCCTTTAAGGCCTGGCACGGCTGCTCTCCCAGCGATTACCGTAGAGAGTAGCGCTAGCGTTTTCTTTTCAGGCTTCTGCGTAAGCCTTGGCCACTTCTTCCGCGATAATATCTACGCCGCGTTTCACTGTCTCGGCGTCTTGGGCATAGGACACGCGAATGCACTCGTGTTTGTGCGACCAATCGTCATCCATGCCAACAAAGAAGTTGTGGCCCGGAACAATTAATACGCCGCGCTGCTTAAGTCGTTCGTAAAGTTCCTGCGAGCGGATAGGCAGCCCTTCAAACCACAACCACAGGAAGATCGCACCCTCTGGTTTGTGAATTCGGAAAGGCAAGTCACCGAGACTTTCTCGGAACCACTGCACCGTTTGTTGCGAGCGTTCGCGATAGAAGGGAGTAACATAATCACGGGTCAGCGACAGAATTTCACCAGTTTTAAACAGCTCTTTGGCCAGTGCCGGACCCAAATTGCCGCACGCCAGACTGACCACAGTGTTGGCATTCGTGTAAGCACGAATCACTTCTTCGCTAGCGACAATAATACCGGTGCGGGCACCGGGTAGCCCCAGTTTAGACAGACTTAGTGCAAGGATAGTATTTTCATTCCAGTGCGCTTTGGCCTCGGTAAACAAGATGCCGGGGAAGGGCAGACCGTAGGCGCCGTCGATAATCAAGGGAATATTCTGGGCTTGTGCCATTTGATCGAGATGAGCAATTTCATCGTCGGTCAGTACGTTGCCGGTGGGGTTGGTGGGGCGAGAAACACACATGGCCGCAGTGTGCTCATTGAGTTGCAGCTTGGAAAAGTCCACATGATATTTAAATAAGTTCTCATCCAGCATTTCAATACTGGGGCGGGTGGCGGTAAAAAAACTGTCGCTCAAACCGATACCGCCGTAGCCAATATATTCTGGCGCCAGAGGTAGGTGAATGGAGCGGTGACTACCGTCGGGCATTGTGCCGGCGAACATATTGTAGAGCACAAAAAAGGCAGACTGGCTGCCGTTGGACACGGCGATATTATTAGCACTCAGCTTCCAGCCAAACTGTTTTTTTAGAAAGGCGGCGATCTGCTCACGGAATTCTTTGTCACCCTGTGGCGATTGGTAAATACCAAATAGGCTATGGCGCTGTTGCGGGTCTGTCATTACATCTTCAAGGCGCTGCTGAAAGATTGCTTCTACCTCTGGCAGGCGGCCGGGGTTGCCTCCGCCCATAAAAATCATGTCGGGATTCTCGTTGAGTGCAGAACCCAGATCGTCCATCAATTCAACAATGCCTGATGTGCCGGCAAATTTCTCGCCAAAGGCTGATAACTTCATTGGAACCTCATTTATTTTTAAATCCGATGTATATTTTCGAAAAGGGCTAGCACCTCTTCAGGGCCACTTCTATGCTTGCCCTACCCAGTGGGGGGCGGCGGTGTTGTGGAGGCTACTCCAAGGCTCCAGAAAGGTAGACTATACGTTAATTTGGGCGAATTAATCATTCGTGTTGGCGGGGAAATGAGAATGTATTGGTATTATATATACCGATATTCCATTATTAGGTATAGATGCTGGCTATTTTGGTAATTTATTGATATTGGTTATGCTTAGCGAGTGGCGGGTTGGAAGTCTTTAACTTAGCCGCGACAAAACACTAGGAACTAATACTTCGCCGGAGACCCCAATGGCCCTGAAGCTCGACAAAACTGACCGCAAAATTCTTGAACTGATACAGGCCGATGCCAGTCTTTCGGCTTCGGAAATTGCCGAGCAGGTTAACCTTTCCCAGCCTCCCTGTTGGCGGCGAATTAAACGCTTGGAGGACGAAGGGTTTATTGATCGTCGTGTTGGCATGCTCAACCGTAAGCAACTGGGTCTGAACGTGATGATCTACACGGAGGTAAAGCTCACCGCCAATGGCCGTCAGGCGGTAGGGGAATTTGAGGAAAAGATTCGCTCCTTTCCCGAAGTGACTGAGTGCTATGTCATGATGGGCCGCACAGATTTTCTTCTGCGTATCGTCACTCGGGACGTGGAAAGCTACGAGCAGTTTTTTCGTGAGCAATTATCACAACTGCCGGGCGTACAAGATATCAACTCAAGTGTGGCCTTGAGCGAGGTGAAGTACACCACTGAGCTGCCGCTAGGGTTGGTTTAATTGTTTGGACCATTTAGTTGTATTCATCGATACAGCAGACATCGCTCGTTGCGCTATAGGCGCAACGCTCATCATGCCAAACTAAATACTAAGATCCTGCAGATTGTAATCCTTTAAACTTTGCTTGGCCTGCTCGTTCCAAGTGAAATCTTTGTCTAATGTTGACAGTGGTCGGTATTCGTAGCTGAGCTCTTCTGGAAAGCGTTGCTTCCGAGCGTCGATGGCGTACGCAATAACTCGCGAGCGCTGTTCGATAACAGACTCATCATAGACTTGCGCCTCGCTGTGTATGCCGGCCCCGTTCACGCCCAGTACGGATGATCGTCGGTGGAAACCAAAGTTGACTGTAACGCGGGTTTCAAAGCCTGAATTGGCAAATGAACCATGTAAAAGTTGTCTGTTACAAATGACTACGTCGCCTGCCTGACAAACTATGGGCACCAAGCCTTCGAGTCGTTCACTGCCCGCTTTTTCTACCAGCTCTTTAATGTCAATTTTTCCCACTTTATGACTGCCCGGTTTTACCCAGACGCCGTTCACGGCAGAGCTGCCATAGACCTGAGCCATAAAGTTAAAACCGTGAATGCCTTCATCAAAGTCAGCGCTGTCCCAGTGTGTATCGCCGTCTTGATGCCAGGAAACCGCAGCTCCAATGCCGGGGTCTTTGATAAAGAGGCTTTCATTAAAAGGCGCGAAGTCCTCTCCGTTTACTGCTTCTGCAACGCGTAATAATTGCGGGTGGCCATAAACACGAAGGCAGGTCTCAGAAAATTGCAGTGAGCCCAGTAGAACGAAGGGTGCCCACTCCGGCTTTGAGTGATCGGCAGCCGGTTCGAACATTTTTATTTGATGGCGGCCATTGGCCACATCAGACCCCCCCAGAGGGTCCCCTAGTGGTTTTGACCAAATTAAATTGGGCGCCAAGCAGTCGGCGCCCAGCGCAGGCTGTCCATCGCGGTCCAATTGTCCATTGGGCTCTAGAGGGAAGGTGGCCCTCATGCTCTCAAGTTCTTGCTCAATGTCTTTTAGTTCGTCTGGCTGGAGAACATTCTCAAAAATATAGAAGCCATATTCTGAATATGCATCGAGGATATCTTGAGCTAAGTGACCATTTTCATCAAACCGTATCGGGCCGCGATTCTTGAGTTCAAAGGCTTGTTTTTCGCCCTCGAGTAAATAGCTCCGCATAGCGTCAGCGTCATCACCATAATGGGAGGCGCAGGCCTCAATTGATTTACTAATATCTTGCTGCATAATAGTGTCTCTCGGTTGCCACAGTTTTTACTATACCGCAAATTTAATCATCAATAAAAACTGTGGTCAAGCTGTTTTCCACTACATTAGGTTAAAACATGAACAAAGCAGGCATGGCTCGCGGCAATACAACCCGACAAGCGAACAAAGAATTGCGCAAGAAGCGCATACTCGATCTTGCCAGAGACCTAATCACAAGCAAGGGTTTTGAAGCCTTTACGCTAAGTGAGCTTGCGAAAACAGCTGAAGTGTCCATACCCACTATCCATAATCTGTTTGGTAAGAAGTACGATATTTTCGTAGTGCTGTGTGAAGAGATGGTGGTAAAAATTAAGGAGGTCATGGCAAACGACAGTGTTCATGACCCTATAGAAGGTGCGATAAGTTTCATTGATAGTTTGCATGAATTGTTCCGCGATAATGAAGCGTTTTATCGCGCGGCTTTTGTAACTGGCGAGCGCATGCAATTGTTTGAGCATGAATCCCCTAACGGCATTTTCCAAAAGTCACTGGTGATTGCACTGCAAACTTGTGAGTCGGCTCGAGATAACGGATTTTTACGCGGTGACATTGATAGCCTGTCGTTGGCTCAGCAATTATTTGGCTGCCAGCGTTTGGCAAGACAAGACTGGGTTAACGGTTACATTGATCTTCAGCAATATCGCAGGCAAGTACTTATGGGCATGTACATGACTTACGCTGCTGATGCCACGCCCGAGTTTCAGCAGCGTCTTAAAGTAAAAATACAAGAACTCTGTGTCATTAAGTAGGCTTGAATAATATCTTTGCTTAACGCGCCAATTTCAGGATCTTTAGTTGTTTGTTAGCAAGGCCCTCCACCAAAGCCTGGGTGGAAGGGCCCTAGATACACGAGTGTTTTTTAGCTTTCTCTCCTAAAATCGATTCTTGACCTCGCAGAAATGTACACAACTGATGAGGATAAGTTTCAGCCACAGCGGCCTGAACCGATGGGCGTTTTTCTAAGGCACTACGCCAAGATTGAAGTGCTGGTAAATTGGCGAACAGGTCTCGTTCTAGTAAAGGGCTTATCACATTAAAGTAACGAAAAACGGGGGCAAAAGCGGCGTCTACGGCACCAAATTTATCGCCACTAAACCATGGCCCTGGTCCAAAGTTGTTTTCTAATATCTGAAACTTAGCTTCAATGTCTTGAATTGGGCCTGTGAGTAAAACATCACTTTTAGCTTTGTACAATCGAGCAATGTCTGCCAAAACTTGGGAGGCAAACTCAACCCAAGCTAATTGTTGATGTTTCTCATAAGTGTTCGATGAAAATAATGGGCTGTTGGTTATTTCATGAACGTAATGAGAAATAACCGACGACTCAAACAGCACTTGGGTATCATTGATAGCCAATACGGGTACTTTACCAAGTGGCGATATTGCTAAAAACCAGCTTGGTTTTCGCGCGAGGTCAATATCAACTCTTTCAAACTGCAGCTCTAGCTC
>ENA-OSET01000264-OSET01000264.1-sediment-metagenome-genome-assembly--contig:-NODE-264-length-60218-cov-5.160340_pt1 | contig 60218 bp, 53 predicted proteins | sample MGYA00237882_ERZ534229 | MGnify/ENA primary metagenome ERZ534229 (study PRJEB26408, sample SAMN06266212) | sediment metagenome | isolation source: Hudson Canyon methane seep mesocosm | place: USA:Hudson... | reverse complement strand
CCCGTAGCTCATTTGGATAGAGCATCGGCCTTCTAAGCCGAGGGTAGCAGGTTCGAATCCTGCCGGGCGTACCATTTTAATTATCATACGTTGAACTTAGCACTTACTCTCAGTAACAGCTTATTTCTATACCCTAGCAAGTCACGTTTAACCATCAATGGAATACATCTTTGAATTAGTCAATTCCTATTAACTAAGTTACACTTGGCGCGGTTTATTTCGTGCATATGTATTAAGGATTGACGCATAGTTATGCCCTATAAGTTTTCGCTTATTTCACACTGGTTTTTGACACGTTCTCGTAGTGTTAAACGATTAATAACTTTGTCGACAGATTTTGTCGCCACGGTGTTGGCTTTATGGTTGGCATTTTCATTGCGATTGGGTGAACTCTATCTGCCTGCGCAACAGCAGTTATGGATATTTTTGCTAGCGCCTTTATTTTCTATTCCTGTATTTGTGAAGTTTGGTTTATATCGTGCAATAGTTCGTTATTTAGGCATGCATGCACTATGGACTATAGTCAAAGCAACAATGCTTTATGCAGTGTTCTTCGCTGTAACCGTTTTGATTGCAGGCACTGAAGGTGTACCCCGAACGGTCTACGGCATAAATGCGTTACTTTTGTTGATATTCGCTGGCGGCACCCGGTTTATTGCCAGATGGTGGTTTGTCCGCCTGGATGGCGACACCCAAAAAGAGGGCCGGCGTCGGTATATCCCACCCGTCCTTATCTATGGTGCTGGAGCCTCGGGTTCCCAGTTGGCTAATGCACTGCAAATGGGACGTCAATTAAGGCCTGTTGCATTTATTGATGATGATCCAAGTCTGCATAATCAGCAGATGAACGGTTTGAATGTATATTCCTTAAGTCAATTAAGTTATTTAATTGAAAAATTTGATGTCCATGAGTTGTTATTAGCATTGCCATCTATTGCAAGAAGCCGCCGGCAAGAGATTATTCGACTGATAGAACCTTTCCCAATGCATGTCAGGACCTTACCGGCGCTGACGGATATTGCAAAAGGCAAGGTGAGTGTGTCGGATATCCAAGAGGTAGAAATAGCAGATTTATTAGGCCGCGAATCAGTCGAGCCCATTCAACACTTATTACATGGGAATATTACTGATAAAGTAGTGATGGTTACCGGTGCGGCAGGCTCTATTGGTTCGGAGTTGTGTCGCCAAGCAGTTCAATTGCAACCCAAGATGATAGTGCTAATAGAATTGAATGAATTTGGCCTATATGCTATTGAAAAAGAACTAAAACAGTTTTCTACGGAACTTCCGATCATTGCCGTGCTGGCCTCTGTACAAAACCAACAACGAATTGAGGCTGTGTGCCGAAAGTTTGAGGTCGAGACGATTTATCATGCTGCGGCTTATAAACATGTGCCGATGGTTGAACATAATATAAGTGAAGGAATTAGTAATAATGTATTTGGCACATTAAAGTGTGCATTCGCTGCGATAGATTCGGGAGTGGAAACATTTGTTTTAATTTCAACGGATAAGGCGGTGCGGCCCACGAATACGATGGGAGCGAGTAAGCGCTTTGCTGAGTTGATTTTGCAGGGATTATCCGAGAATAAAGATTTAAATCCTAATACTCGTTTTACAATGGTTCGTTTTGGCAATGTATTAGGATCGTCTGGTTCAGTTGTGCCCTTATTTCGAGACCAAATTGCTAGTGGTGGACCAGTTACGGTAACTGATGAGCGTATTATCCGATATTTCATGACTATTCCTGAAGCTGCTGAGTTGGTTATTCAAGCAGGGGCTATGGGCGAAGGTGGCGATGTATTTGTTTTAGATATGGGCGCGCCGGTTAAAATTCTTGATTTAGCTAAGCGTATGATTCATTTGAGTGGTTTTAATTTAAAGAATGATGATTTTCCCGATGGCGATATTGAAATTAACGTCACTGGCTTGAGACCCGGTGAAAAACTTTATGAAGAGTTATTAATTGGTGATAATGTTTCTGCAACTGAACACAGTAAAGTTTTGCGTGCTCAAGAAACAGTCATTGCCTGGACGCAGTTAAGTGAAATTTTACAACAGCTAGAACAAGCTAATAATGCTTACGATTTCCAAAAGGTACGAGAATTATTACTTAACCATGTTGATGGGTTTCAACCACAGTGTGAAATTGAAGATTTATTGTATTCGGTTACCTAAAAATGGAAAACCATCATGGGTACAGTGTAAAATAACAGGTTATTGTAGAAATGGAAAAATTTAAATGTGTGGCATAGTTGCTGGTATTACTGAACGAAATCTAGTACCAATATTACTTGAAGGATTAAGACGACTTGAATATCGAGGTTATGACTCATCCGGAATAGCTGTGTTGGATGGAGATAACACGCTTAAACGAATACGCTCACTAGGCAAAATTAAAAAGTTAGAGAATAAAATTGAACATGAAAATAATTCTCTTTCAGGGCGTTTAGCTATCGCACATACTCGTTGGGCGACGCATGGCGTACCATCTGAAAGTAATGCTCACCCCCATATTAGTAATGATAGTGTAGCCGTAGTTCATAATGGCATTATTGAGAATTATCAGAGCCTGAAACATAATCAGGAAAAAAAAGGATATGTATTTGAGTCAGAAACGGATACGGAAGTAATTGCTCATGCTATTCATTCCTACTTAACATCAGATAATGATGTTTTTGCTGCAGTAAAAAGTGCTGTTTCAGATTTTGAAGGCGCCTATGCAATTGGCGTTATTTGCAATAAAGATGCTGATACTTTGATTGCTGCACGGAAAGGTAGTCCTTTGGTGATTGGCTTAGGCATAGGGGAAAATTTTATTGCTTCTGACGTATCGGCGTTACTACCAGTAACTCAAAACTTCATTTTCCTTGAAGATGGTGACATCGCTAAAATCACAAGAGAGCAAGTGTTAATTTTCGATGCACAAGGCCAAGCCGTAGAACGAGCGATAAAACAGTCTAGATTATCTGCTACAGCGGTGGAATTGGGCGTACACAAACATTATATGCATAAGGAAATATTTGACCAACCGCAAGCAGTGATTGATACCCTTGAAGGACGTATTAGTCAGCAGCATGTCTTAGTTTCTAGTTTTGGTCATCAGGCGGAGCAAGTTTTTCAAACTGTAGAACAGATACAAATCATTGCTTGTGGCACGAGTTATCATGCTGGACTAGTTGCTAAATATTGGTTCGAAGATATTTTAGATATGCCATGTCAAGTAGAGGTGGCAAGTGAATACCGCTATCGTAATCCAGTTATTCAAAACAATACGCTGTTTGTTACTGTCAGCCAATCAGGTGAAACAGCCGATACATTAGCTGCATTGCAACAACTTAAGGCATCGAAAAATTTAGATATTCCAACATTAACTATATGCAATGTTGCTGAATCTAGCCTTACTCGAGAGTCAGAATTGACTTGCCTTACTCATGCGGGACTGGAAATTGGTGTTGCCTCAACTAAGGCCTTTACAACCCAACTGGTGGTTTTGGCTTTATTGTTGGTTAGTATTGGCAAGTTACAAAAAAGAATCACCGATGAGCAGGAGAAAAAAATTGTCCACGGCTTGCAGAAATTACCGAATCTGATTAATAGTGCCTTAGAGCAAGAAGATACAATTAAAGATATTGCTAAGTTATTTGCAGATAAGCAACATGCATTGTTTCTTGGTCGAGGTACCATGTACCCAATTGCTTTAGAAGGTGCATTGAAGTTAAAAGAAATAAGCTATATTCATGCTGAAGCCTATCCTGCAGGTGAGCTTAAGCATGGCCCCCTCGCATTAATTGACGAAAATATGCCTGTTATTGCCGTTGCTCCTATGGATGATTTATTAGAAAAACTCAAATCAAATTTACAAGAAGTTAAGGCACGTGGCGGTCAAATGATTGTGTTTGAAGATGAATTGTCAGATATCAGTTCTGAGGAAGGCTTTAAAGTCATCAAAGCAACTACCAATGTTGGACGAATTACTGCGCCAATCACATTCAATATTCTATTACAGCTATTGAGCTATCATGTCGCTCTGATTAAAGGGACCGATGTAGACCAGCCTAGGAATCTCGCAAAATCAGTGACGGTTGAATGAGTCAAGCCAGATGATTATAACAACATCGCACAATATACAATTTGAAGGTAATGATAAACAATCTATTTTGGATAGCGCTTTACAAGCCGGCTTTGTTTTTGAATATAGCTGTAATAATGGACAGTGTGGTGTCTGCAAGACAACTTTGTTAGAAGGTGATATTTTTGAACTTCGAGAGCAGGTAGCTTTATCAGATGCAGATAGAAAGAACAAAAGAATTCTAAGCTGTTGTTGTGCTCCTAAAATCGATATTCTGATTGATTCACAAGATTTAAGTGAACTCAAAGGCATTGAAGTAAAAACATTTCCAGTACGAATTAATAAAATAGAAAAACACACAGAACAAATTATTCAACTGGAATTACGGCTTCCACCTTCGGCGAATTTAAAATTTTTAGAAGGTCAATATATTGATGTTATTGTCCCCAATAGCATTAGGCGTAGTTATTCCATTGCAAATAGAGGCGGTGACAACACGATCACGTTGTTGATAAAAAAGGTTGATAATGGGCAGTTGAGTGATTATTGGTTTAATGATGCAAAGCAAAACGATTTATTGCGGATAGAAGGCCCAAAAGGCACGTTCTTTTTCAGAGAGTCGACCAAACCAATTATATTTTTAGCGACGGGTACAGGTATTGCTCCTATCAAAGCAATTTTAGATAAGTTAGATGAATTAGGATCGGAACTTAAGCTTTTTTTATACTGGGGAAATCGCAAGCCAGAGGATTTTTTCTGGCAACCGAATTATCAAAATTTAGATCTACAATTTATCCCTGTTTTATCAAAAAAGGATGAAGCTTGGACAGAACAGCTAGGCTATGTTCAAGATTATGCTTTAGCAGACCATGAAAACATAGGAAATACTGATGTCTATGCCTGCGGTTCACTAAGTATGATTGAGTCAGCAAAAGCATTGTTTATCAAAAGTGGATTGGAGGAAAAATACTTTTACTCTGATGCCTTTGTAAGTAGCTAATTAGGAATTATACCGATGAAAGCAGTTATATTAGCAGGTGGCTTAGGTACTCGCCTTAGCGAGGAAACAAACTCGAGACCAAAACCCATGGTTGAAATTGGAGGCAAGCCCATCCTCTGGCATATTATGAAAATGTATTCATCTCATGGTATTAACGAGTTTATCATCTGTTGTGGGTATAAGGGCTACGTTATCAAAGAATATTTTGCTAACTATTTTTTACATCAATCTGATGTCACTTTCTGCATGAAAGACAACAGTATGAATGTCCATGAGAAACGTGCAGAGCCTTGGACTGTGACGTTGGTAGATACCGGTGATAGTTCAATGACGGGCGGTCGTTTGGCTCGTGTTGCGGACTATATTCGAGATGAGGATGCATTTTGTTTTACGTACGGAGATGGCGTTGGTGATATTGATATTACAGCTAGCATTGAGTTTCATAAACAACATGGCAAGCAAGCGACATTAACTGCGACATATCCTCCTGGACGCTTTGGTGCACTTGATATAAAAAATGGGGTTATTGAAAACTTTAAGGAAAAACCGAAGGGTGATGGGGCAATGGTGAATGGTGGGTTTTTTGTACTTTCACCTAAGGTGCTTGATAGATTAAGTGGCGATGACTGCGTATGGGAGCAGCAACCCTTACAAGGTTTAGCTGAAGAAAATGAGTTAATGGGCTACGAACATCAAGGGTTTTGGCAACCTATGGACACGCTTAGAGATAAAGTTTATCTAGAAGAATTATGGCAAGCGGGCAATGCACCTTGGAAACTATGGGACTAGTAATATGATAGATGTGAGTTTCTGGGAGGGTAAGCGAGTCTTTCTTACGGGACATACTGGTTTTAAAGGAAGTTGGTTGTCTCTATGGCTTAGTGAGCTAGGAGCAGAAGTAAAAGGCTATGCGCTAGCCCCAAACACGACACCTAGTTTATATATAGAGGCGCGAGTCGCAGAAAAAATTGAGTCAGAGATTGGTGATATTAGAAATTTAAAGAAACTTCAAGCAAGTATGCTTGATTTTAATCCTGATATTTTAATACATATGGCGGCTCAACCATTAGTCAGGTTGTCTTATAAAGATCCTGTTGATACTTATGACACTAATGTGATGGGGACGGTTAAGGTCTTAGAAGCCGCGAGACAGTGCTCCAATCTAAAATCAGTTGTCACTGTTACCACTGATAAGTGCTATGAAAATAAAGAATGGGATTGGGGTTATAGAGAAGATGAAGCGATGGGCGGCTATGATCCTTATAGCAGCAGTAAAGGCTGTGCTGAATTAGTCACATCGGCATATCGTCGTTCATTTATGCAAGACAAAGGAATAGGGTTAGCAAGTGCGCGAGCTGGCAATGTCATTGGTGGCGGAGATTGGTCTGATGACAGATTAATTCCGGATATTTTACATGCGTTTGAAAATAATCAAGCAGTTATTATTAGAAACCCAAAATCAACCCGGCCTTGGCAACATGTTTTAGAGCCATTGTCAGGCTACCTAGTACTAGCAAAAAAATTATATGAATCACCACGAGATTATGCTGAAGGCTGGAATTTCGGTCCCAAAGAGGAAGGTGCAAAACCTGTAGATTGGATCCTCGACAGGATGGTCAACAATTGGAATGGTGATGCTAGTTGGCAGTTGGATGATGGTGAGCATCCGCATGAAGCTGGTTTTTTAAAGTTGGATATATCGAAAGCTAAATCGAAATTAAATTGGCAGCCCACATGGCAGCTCGAAGAGACTTTAGAGCGCATTACAAACTGGCATCAAGCATGGCTTACTAATGAAGATATGCAGCAGCTTTGTCGCAAAGAAATTAATGAATATAGTCGAGACATGAATAATGAAAACTACTGAGTCACTAAGACAAGAGATTGGCGAGTTAGTCAAAGAGTATGCTGAAATACAATATGCCGAAAAGGAATTTGTGCCAGGTACCAGTGTGGTGCCACCATCAGGTAAAGTGATTGGGGATACAGAACTGCAGTATATGGTGGAAGCATCATTAGATGGCTGGCTAACAACAGGACGATTTAATGACCAGTTTGAGAAAGAATTAGCTGAATTTATAGGTGTTAAACACCTGATCTCAGTCAACTCTGGTTCATCAGCAAATTTAGTGGCATTTGCTACCTTAACGTCTCCAAAACTAGGCGAGAGAGCAATCCGAAAAGGTGATGAAGTGATTGCTGTTGCAGCAGGTTTCCCAACAACGGTTAACCCGATAGTACAGTACGGTGCTATTCCTGTTTTTGTTGATGTTGACTTAAAAACGCATAATATTGATGCAGATTTGATAGAAGCCGCAATTTCACCTAAAACAAAAGCAATTATGCTGGCTCACTGTTTAGGTAATCCATTTGATTTGGCAAAAGTAAAAGCGATATGTGAAAAATATAACTTATGGCTGGTGGAAGATTGTTGTGATGCACTAGGTGCTAAGTTTGATGGTGAAATGGTTGGGACATGGGGGGACATAGCAACACTGAGTTTTTATCCTGCACATCATATTACTATGGGCGAAGGTGGGGCAGTATTTACCAATAATAATGAGTTGATTACGATCGCAGAATCATTTCGTGACTGGGGGCGTGATTGCTATTGTAAACCTGGCTGTGACAACACCTGTGGTTCACGATTTAGTCAGCAGTTGGGTTCTCTTCCGCAAGGTTATGATCACAAATATACCTATTCACATTTAGGTTACAATTTAAAGATAAGTGATATGCAAGCGGCATGTGGTGTCGCTCAGTTAAAACGTGCGCCAGAATTCATTAAAAAACGAAATGAAAATTTCGCGTATTTAAAAAACAGATTGTCTACACTCACAGACTTTATTGAGTTTACAGAACCAACAGAAAACTCAACCCCATCATGGTTCGGATTTCCAATCACGGTGAAAGATTCTTCCGGTGTTAGCCGAGTAGATCTAACTAAATATTTAGATCAGAATAAAATTGGGACTCGCCTTTTATTTGCAGGTAATTTGACTAGACAACCTTATTTTGAAAATGTTGAGTATCGAATCTCTGGCGAACTGACTAACACTGATATTACTATGAATAGTACGTTGTGGTTAGGTGTCTTCCCTGCGTTAGATAAAGAACAGCTCGACTTTGTTGCAGAGAAATTGGAAGAGTTTTTTGGTATAGGCTTTTAAAGACAGATGAAAGCATCAGATGCTGTGGCAAAGGTTTTGGCCGCAAATAATATTACTTTTGGCTTTGAATTGATAGGTGGGATGATTGCTCATTTGGTTGATAGTATCAATCAATTAGGCGAGACAACACTTATTTCAATGCATCATGAGCAAGGTGCCGCATTTGCAGCTGGAGCAATATCAAGAGCCACATATAACCATGAGATGGGCGTCGCTTTAGGAACCAGTGGTCCGGGAGCAACAAACTTAATAACAGGGATTGCTGATTGTTGGTTAGATAGTAATCCTTGTTTATTTCTTACGGGCCAGGTGAATACCTATGAGCTGAAAGGTAACAAAAATATCAGGCAGCAAGGTTTTCAAGAGCTAGATATAGTCACTCTAGTAGAAAGTATTACCAAGTTTTCATATCAAGTGACATCCGTAGAAGAGCTTATACCAACACTTCAAAAAGCGATAGACATATCTAAACAAGGGCGTCCAGGGCCGGTATTGATAGATATACCTATGAATATTCAGCGTGAAGAGGTGAGTGAGTCTGATTTGAATTATTTACAGTATTTAGGAGAAAAGACATCTAAACAAAAGGCTGTAGATACGAAAGATTTTGATGTCATATTAGATGCACTTAAATCAGCTCAAAACCCAGTCTTTTTGATTGGAGGAGGCGCCGTAAATGCGACCAGCTTCCATGATTGGCTCACTCGCTTGTCTCTATTATCTTTGCCATATGTAGCAAGTTTGAAAGGCTGTGAAAAAACACTCGCAACGCCCTCATATTTTGGTTTAATTGGTGCGTACGGCACTCGAACAGCTAATTATGCCCTTCAAAATTGTGATCTTTTGATTGTCATTGGGAGCCGGATGGATGTTAGACAAACAGGTGCCAATGTCGATGAGTTTGCAAAAAATGCGCGAATCATTCAGTTGGATATTGATAAGGAGCAGTTAAATAATCGAGTGGTTTGTGATGATGTTATTCAACTGGAAAGTGAGTCATTTTTCCAAGGATTTTTGAGTTCTCAATTAACGCCTAAAAAGCAGTGGACGGTGTGGAATAAAAAACTCAGCTTGCATTTCGAAAAAACTTTTGTAGATGAATATACTGACTGGTTGATAAGTCCGTTTGATTTATTTGATGTGCTCAATAAGAGCTTAAAAAATAGTCCGACTCATTATGTGGCTGATGTTGGCAATAATCAGATGTGGGCTGCACATAATATACGCCTAAATAAAGGGCAGACAATGCATCACTCAGGTGGTTTGGGTGCAATGGGGTTTGCTATACCAACATCAATTGGTATAGCTATAGCGACGAAGGAGCCTGTTGTTGTGATAACAGGGGATGGGGGGGCGCAAATAAATATCCAAGAGCTTGATATTATTGCAAGAGAAAAACTCCCTGTATTAATTATCATAATGAATAATTTTTCATTAGGGATGATAAAAGGTTTTCACGAATTATATTTTGATGGGCGCAGTGACTCTTCTTACTGGAAAGGATACACCTCAGACTTTAAAAAACTAGGAGAGGCATATAACCTTGAATCATTCACCGTAGATAATTTGCTTGAGTTCACAAAAATAGTTGAGCAATTTAGTTTAAATCCAAAGCCTTATCTACTCGAGGTATTAATGCCTGATGCAAGAGAATGTCGGCCTAGGCTTGAATTTGGCAATTCAATTGATCAGCAGTCCCCCCCAAGGGACCTACCTTTAGGGCGTGACTTGTGAGGATCGCTATCCTAGGGGCAACAAGCCAAATTGCCAGAGATTTAATCACCTCGTTCCATACCAAACAAGATAAACATTTACATCTTTTTGCACGGCGACCTGATGATGTAAAGACATGGCTAGAATTAACGGGGCTAGATGATGAGTATCCAATAGATGACTTTTCTGGTTTTACAAAACACGAATTTGATGCGGTAATTAATTTTGTTGGCGTAGGTGATCCTGCACAAATAAAAGCAATGGGAAGCTCGATCTTTGACGTGACTTTGCGTTTTGATGAGATGGTGATGGATTATTTGCAAACACACCCTTCTTGTCGTTACTTGTTTTTAAGTAGTGGTGCGGCCTATGGTTCAGATTTTAATGAACCAGCTAATTTAGTTACTCCTGCAATCGTACCGATCAATGAATTGGCACCACAAGACTGGTATGGTGTTGCTAAGTTACATTCGGAATGTCGGCATCGAGCTCACACCGAATGGTCGATTATTGATATTCGTGTATTTAACTATTTCAGTCGTACTCAAGACATTGCTGCACGTTTTTTAATTACAGATATTATTCGAGCTATTCGCGATAATACAGTGCTTCAAACTTCATCCGATAATGTCGTACGTGATTATTTACATCCATCAGATTTTTATAGGTTAGTAACTGCATTATTAGCAGGCCCGATAAATAATGCTGTTGTTGATTGTTGTAGTCGTGGCCCGATTGATAAATTAAGCCTATTAGCTACAATGCAAGCACAATTTGGATTGCAGTATGAAATAACAGAGGCTAGTACAGCTGTGAACGCTACAGGAAGTAAGTCTCACTATTACTCACTAAATAATAAGATTGCAGAGGCGTTAGGTTATCGCCCCGAATATACTTCGCTAGATGGAATTATTAGAGAATTGAACTTTATGTTGAAGCGCGCATAAAACATGTTGAGTATAGCTAAGTTTTCTGAATTAATAGAAAGTGCACCTTTAGTTTCAATCGATTTGATTGTTAAAGGTATGCATGGAGTATTACTAGGTAAAAGAGTCAATCAGCCTGCAAAGGGATCTTGGTTTGTGCCTGGTGGTCGAATTTTAAAAAATGAGACGATTGCTCAGGCTATTGAGCGCATAGCTTTAAAAGAACTTAACCTCAAAAAAAAACTGAGCGACTTTAAATTTATGGGCGTTTTCGAACATTTTTATGACAATAGTTTTGTGTCGGAGGCTACTTCGACTCATTATGTTGTATTGGCATTTGAGTTGGAGTCTGAAGTCTCTTTAATGTCTTTGCCGGCTTCCGAGCACAATGACTATCGACTTTTCAGTCTAAACGATATGGAAAAGAGTCCTTTAGTGCACATGTATACAAAAAAATATTTTAATAGTGAAGGTGTTGTATGAAAAAAGCCTTAATAACGGGTATTACAGGTCAAGATGGTTCTTATTTAGCTGAGTTTTTATTGGAAAAAGGTTATGAAGTACATGGCATTAAGCGCCGGGCATCTTCATTTAATACGCAACGTATAGATCATATTTTCCAAGACCCTCATGAAAAAAATTCGAAGTTAAAATTACATTATGGTGATCTATCTGATTCTTCTAATCTAACTCGGATTTTGCAAGAAGTTCAGCCAGATGAAGTCTACAATCTTGGGGCGCAGTCACATGTGGCAGTCAGTTTTGAATCTCCTGAATACACAGCAGATGTTGATGCTTTGGGTACACTACGACTATTAGAGGCAATTCGTCTATTAGGTTTAGAGAAGAAGACGAAATTTTATCAAGCATCTACGTCTGAATTATTCGGTGAAGTTCAAGAAACGCCACAAAAAGAAACTACGCCGTTTTATCCCCGTTCGCCTTACGCAGTGGCGAAAATGTATGCCTATTGGATTGTCGTCAATTATCGTGAATCGTATGGCATGTTTGCCTGTAACGGTATTTTGTTTAACCATGAATCACCTCGACGTGGTGAAACCTTCGTAACGCGTAAAATCACACGTGGCTTAGCAAATATGGCTCAAGGCTTAGAAACTTGTTTGTATATGGGTAATATGGATGCACTACGCGACTGGGGACATGCAAAAGACTATGTACGTATGCAATGGATGATGTTGCAGGAAGAAGTGCCGGACGATTTTGTGATTGCGACAGGTGTTCAATATTCTGTTCGCCAGTTTATTGAATGGTCTGCAAAAGAACTGGGCGTTATGCTTCGCTTTGAAGGAAAAGGCCTTGAAGAGAAAGGGATTATTGAGTCTATTGAGGGTGATAACGCACCGGCACTTAAAGTTGGCGATGTGATCGTTCAAATTGATTCACGTTATTTTAGGCCAGCAGAAGTAGAAACTTTATTGGGTGATCCGAGTAAAGCGAAAGAAAAATTGGGCTGGACACCAGAAATTACTGTGCAAGAAATGTGTTCAGAGATGGTAGCTGAGGATTTGAAAGTTGCTAAACGTCATGCGCTATTAAAAGAGCATGGGCACAATATTCCTGTTTCAGTAGAGTAGAGCTAATTACATGAAAATTTTACTCACTGGGTCACGGGGTATGGTTGGGAGAAATATTCTTGAGCATGGATCGGCATTAGATTATGAATTTTTAACGCCATCAAGTGCTGATTTAAACTTGCTTAATCGCCAAGCCGTAGACCTTTATCTCGATAATCATAAGCCGGATATGATTATTCATGCTGCAGGTATTGTGGGTGGAATTCAGGCTAATATTTCAGAGCCTGTTCGTTTCTTGGTAGAAAATATGCAAATGGGGCTCAATGTCTTGATGGCAGCAAAGGAAGCTGGCATTAAGAAACTTATGAACCTCAGCAGCTCATGTATGTACCCTAGAGATGCACAGAACCCCTTGTCAGAAGAATTAATTTTAAAGGGAGAGTTGGAGCCCACCAATGAAGGATATGCACTAGCTAAGGTGACTAGCACAAGGCTATGTGAATATATCTATATAGAAGACAATTCTTTTCAATACAAAACGGTTATTCCATGTAATTTATATGGTCGTTTTGACAAGTTTGACTCCAAACACTCTCACATGATTCCTGCGGTAATCAAAAAGATCTCGGATGCGAAAAAAAGAGGAGATCAACAAATTGATATTTGGGGTGATGGGCTCGCAAGGCGTGAGTTTATGTGCGCAACAGACTTGGCTGATTTTATTTTTTATGCCATTCCCCAATTTGAAGAGATGCCACAAAATATCAATGTGGGCCTTGGTCACGATTATAGTATTAATGAATACTATCAAGAGATAGCGAAAGTGGTCGGCTTTAATGGCGAGTTTGTTCATGATTTATCTAAGCCTGTGGGTATGAAGCAAAAGCTGATTGATGATGCGAAGTTGAAACAATTCGGTTGGAACTATAAAACCACGTTGTTCGATGGTATTACGAAAATATATGCGTTTTATTTGAATGAGACAGAATTATGACTAATTACCCGCTAGCAAGTAGTACATGGGATGATAAAGAGTTAAGTGCAATCCAAAAAGTTGTAGATTCTAATATGTTTACCATGGGTAAATATGTTGCTCAGTATGAAAAACAGTTTGCTGACTTTTTTGGTTCCGAATATGCAGTCATGGTCAGCTCTGGTTCAACGGCTAATTTGTTAATGATCGCTGCTCTTTTTTATACTAAAAATGAATCTTTGAAATTGAAACGCGGTGATGAGGTGATTGTTCCGGTGGTTTCCTGGTCAACGACCTATTTCCCTCTGCAACAGTATGGGTTGAAAGTGAAGTTTGTTGATATTGATCCTGATACGCTCAATATCAACTTGGCCCAGTTGGAAAAAGCGATAACAGATAAAACCAAGGCTATTCTGGCGGTTAACTTGCTCGGAAACCCTAATGACTTTTCAACGATTAAAAAAATTATCGCAGGTAAGGACATTGTCTTATTAGAAGATAACTGCGAATCCATGGGTGCAACTTTTGAGGGTGACCAGGCTGGAACGTTTGGTGTGATGGGGACATATAGCTCATTTTTTAGTCACCATATGGCAACCATGGAAGGTGGTTGTATTGTTACTGATGATGAGGAATTACATCACATTCTTCTTTGCATGAGAGCTCATGGTTGGACACGAAACTTACCTAAAGAGAACCTTGTTTCAGGAACAAAAAGTGATGATCCTTTTGAGGAGTCATTTAAGTTTGTTTTGCCAGGTTACAATGTTCGTCCATTAGAAATGAGTGGTGCAATTGGAATCGAGCAGTTGAAGAAACTACCTAGTTTCATCAATGAGCGTAGAGCGAATGGTGCTTACTTTCAGGAGTTGTTTGCAGACCACCCCTATTTAAGGATTCAAAAAGAGACAGGTAGCAGCAGTTGGTTTGGTTTTTCTTTGGTGATAAAAGAAGATGTAGGAATTGAAAGAAAACAAATTGTATCCAAGTTAATGGACAACGGCATTGAATGTCGCCCTATCGTAACGGGTAATTTCGCGAAAAATGAAGTTATTAATTACTTTGACTATGAAATCTCAGGATCGTTAAAGAATGCTGAGTATTTAGATAAGAATGGTTTCTTTGTTGGCAACCACCAAGTGGATATTAAGAAGATGATTTTAACACTTAAACATGTTTTGGCTGAAATTTAAATAAATGTTCTTTGTGTTGATCTTCAGCATGACTATGGAGTGTAATCAAGGGGTTAAAATGTGATCGGTCAGGATGGTTTAAACAGTTATTAGAAAGGTTAGGCCATGAGGTTGCCCCTTTTATAAAGGAAGAGCTACATTCATATTTTTTGAATGTAATGATAAGAGTATTTGTTTCAAGCTAGCTTTTAGAGCTGAACAGTAAATAAAAAGGTAAGGTTTATAATACAGATGTCAGCTAATCAACAATTAACCACGAATCTGAAATACCTATGGCAGTATTTAAGTAAGCGCCGGAAGCTACAGTATGTTGCGCTTTTATGTTTGATGTTAATCAGTGCAATTAGTGAAGTAATAAGCCTAGGTGCAGTTATTCCATTTTTGGCAGTTCTAATCGAACCTGAAATGGTGTTTACTTACCCTATTGTTGCCAGTTCGGCTCAACTATGGGGTATTGTGTCAGCAGATCAGTTGGTATTGCCCCTCACAGTTGTATTTTGCCTGGCTGCGTTAGCAGCGGGAGCGATTCGAATGCTTATGATGTGGGCTAGCACTCGCATTGCATATGCTTGTGCATCAGATCTTAGTGTGGATGTATATCGCAGGTCACTTTATCAACCTTATAGTGTTCATTTAACTCGTAGTAGCAGTGAAATTATTAGTGGAGTCACTTTCAAAGTGAATGAAGTTGCATTAGGTGTGTTACAGGCACTTCCAACCCTAATAAGTTCTTTCCTTTTATTAGCAACGATCTTTAGTGCCTTAGTGATTATAAACCCTCAGGTGGCATTTGTAGCGGGCTTCGGTTTTGGATTAAGTTACGTGTTGATCTCTTTCATCTTTCGACGGCGGTTAAAGGGTTACAGTTCTTGTGTTGCTTACGAGCAAACGAAGATTGTAAAGTCTCTTCAGGAAGGCGTAGGCAGCATACGAGATGTTTTGCTGGATGGCACACAATCTGTTTTTTGCGATATATATAGAAAGTCCGATATTCTTTTGCGACGAGCGCAGGGAAATAGTTTATTTGTTACTGTGAGTCCGCGTTACGTAATGGAAGCTATTGGGATGGTGTTGATTGCTTCATTGGCCTACTATCTTAGCTCTCAAGAGGGCGGTATTTCTGCTGTTTTTCCTGTTCTCGGTGCTTTGGCTTTGGGGGCGCAACGTATGCTGCCTGCTTTACAGCAGATATATAGTTCAGTTGCAATCATGCAAGCCAATCAGGTGTCTATCTCTGCTGTGATTGACTTACTTGACCAGCCGTTACCAACTCATTTGTTTTCAGCTGATCTGCCGCCTTTAGAGTTTCAAAAAACTATAAAGTTAAAAAATGTAAGTTTTCAATATGAAGGTAATGGGCCTAAAGTTTTAGATGATTTGAATCTATCTATATTAAAAGGCAGCCGGGTTGGGGTTGTTGGTACTACAGGAAGTGGAAAAAGTACGTTATTAGACTTGTTGATGGGCCTACTGGAACCAACTCATGGAGATGTTCTTGTTGATGAGATCCCTTTGACAAGTCTGAATAGGCAGTCTTGGATGCATATGATTGCACATGTCCCACAGAAGATTTATTTAACGGATACAACGGTTGCTGAGAATATAGCGTTTGGTGTGCCTTTTGATGAAATTGATATGGTCCGAGTAAAGTGTTCGGCTCAACAAGCCCAAATTTCGAGTTTTATCGAAAATCGCCCGAAGGGCTATTTATCTTTATTAGGAGAACAGGGTATTTCTCTTTCTGGAGGGCAGCAGCAACGCATTGGCATCGCTAGGGCGCTTTACAAGCAGGCTTCAGTTCTTGTTTTTGATGAGGCTACGAGTGCCTTAGATAGTGAAACTGAGCTTGCTGTTATGCAAGCTATTGAAGGACTTAGTCATGATCTTACTATTATTATTATTGCTCATCGATTGACTACGTTGAAAAAATGTACAAAGATCATTGAATTGAGTGACGGTGAAATTAAGCGCATAGGATCTTATCAAGATATTGTGGATCAGGCAGTTTAAAAAGGTTATCTAGTAAAGACATGAAATGTTATCTCTGTTCCTCCAATCAGTATAGGTCCCGTAAAGGACACGTTCGTGATGAGCCAAATTTAGAAATTCTTGAGTGTGAAGATTGCGGCTTGGTCTACCTCAGTTCGTTGGAGCACATTCAATCCGGGTTTTATGAAGACTCAGGCATGCATGGTGAAAGTCCCGTTCCAATTGAAACCTGGTTGAAAGATACAGAGTGGGATGACCAGCGCCGTTTCGAAATGCTTAAGCAGATGCTTCCCAACAAGAAACTATTGGATTTTGGTTGTGGGGCGGGAGGCTTTCTGAGTAAAGTCCAGCATTCAGCAGGCAGTGTCACTGGTGTTGAGCTGGAGAGGCGTGTTCGTGAGCATTGGGATGGCCAGATAATGATCCATGCAAACACTGAGTTTGCAGAAGCTGATTATGATTTGATTACTGCATTCCATGTCATTGAACATTTGCCTGACCCTAGGGCAATGCTCAAAGTTTTGGCGGAGAAACTGGCTGATAACGGGCGATTGGTGGTCGAGGTTCCAAGCTCTGATGATGCGCTGTTAACTTTTTATGATTCGAAAGCATTCCAGAACTTTACTTATTGGAGTCAGCATTTATTTTTGTTTAATTCGGATACATTGCAGAAACTTGCCAAACAGGTAGGCCTACGAATTGTTGCGATACAGCAGTATCAGCGTTACCCATTGTCTAATCACCTACACTGGCTAAGTAAAAGTGAGCCTGGAGGGCACCAGACATGGGCTTTCTTGGATACGCCAGAATTAAATGAGGCATATAGTAATACATTGGCCAGAATGGGGAAGAGTGATACCCTTATTGCATACCTTGAGAAAAATGAGTCTTGAATTGAACATACCTACTTTGCTACATATATGATGACTATAGAACGTATTATTCAGAAAAGCTTTGACGACCATATTCAGATGATAGATTCAGCAAAGGAAACGCTGACTATGTCAATTCATTCAATTGGGCAGCTGTTGGCGCACTCACTTTCCCATGAGGGCACGCTCTTTTGGTGTGGGAATGGTGGTAGTGCTTCAGATAGTCAGCATCTAGCAGCTGAATTGGTTGGTAGGTTCAAAAAGAATCGTCGGGCTCTGCGTTCAATTGCATTGACCACGGATAGTTCTGTGCTGACTTGTGTAGCAAATGATTTCAGCTATGAGGATGTATTTTCAAGGCAGATTGAAGCATTGGGGCGCTCAGGAGATGTTTTAATTTGTATTTCCACCTCCGGGAACAGTGAGAATGTTTTACGGGCTTTACGAGTTGCGAAAGAGATGGGTTTGATGACGATTGTGTTATTGGGCAAAGACGGTGGTTTAGCTAAAGACTTAGCTGATAAAGCATTAGTCATTCCTTCTGATTCAACTGCGCGGATTCAGGAAGGACATATTCTTGTTGGCCATATACTGTGTGAGGTGATCGAACAGGAACTGCAGCTTGCCTGATTCATGCCTGCCTTCGCTTAGCGATATTCACACAGTGGTTTTTGATTTTGATGGGGTCTTTACTGATAATAAGGTTTGGGTTGATCAGGATGGGCGCGAGAGTGTGCGATGTGATCGAGGCGATGGTTTGGCTTTTGATTTACTACGCAGTTTTAAGCGTCAGGGTAAGTTTGATGCAGAATTTTTTATTCTGTCGAAGGAAACAAACTTTGTAGTTTTGGCTAGGGCAAAAAAACTTAAATTAACTTGTGAACATGGAGTGAGTGATAAGTTAGACTTCATGAAGGATTATTTAGCAAGGCGAGGCCTAGGGCGCAGCAATCCTTTTGATGGGTTGGTTTACCTAGGGAATGACCTTAATGACTTGCCAGTAATGCGTCGTGCTGGTTTTGCAGTTGCCCCAGAAGATGCTCACCCTATGGTTTGTGATGTTGCGCATCTTGTGATGCCGCAGCGGGGTGGTGAGGGTTTTGTTCGTGCATTTATAGAATTATTACTAGGGATTAAATATCTTTCTAGAGAGGAGATTGATGAGCTTATATCTAATTGCTGAGGTTGGAATCAACCATAACGGTAGTCTTGAAATTGCTAAAGAACTAATTGAGTCTGCTGCAAGTGCAGGGTTCGATGCAGTGAAATTTCAAAAAAGAACGATTGATAAGGTATACACAAAAGAGTTCCTGGATGGAGCTCGTGAAAGTCAGTGGGGCACTACCCAGCGTGATCAGAAAATGGGTCTGGAGTTTGGGCGCGAGCAGTATAAAGAAATAGACCGTTACTGTAAGGAGCTGGGCATTGCATGGACGGCATCAGCTTGGGACGTGGATGCACAGTATTTTGTCCGGGGCTGTGATGCACCTTTCAATAAAGTGGCCTCTCCTATGTTGGGGCATAGTCCTTTATTGGATGAGATTGCATCTGAGGGAAAAAAGACATTTATTTCTACAGGTATGGCAACACTGGAAGAGATTGATGAAGTTGTAAATCGGTTTCGTCGAGTAAATTGTCCGATTGAACTTATGCACTGTAATAGTACATATCCAATGAAGGAAGAGAATGCAAACTTACTTTGTATTCCAATGCTTAAGACTCGTTATGGTTGTGATGTTGGTTATTCAGGTCATGAGTCATCGTTAATTAAAGTGTGCGTAACTGCGGTAGCATTAGGGGCTACTTCGCTGGAGCGACATATCACTCTTGATCGTGCCATGTATGGTTCTGATCAGGCTGCTTCAATTGAAACGCATGCACTCAGTGACTTTGTTGAATCGGTTCGTGCCATCCCAAATATTTTGGGTGATGGTGTTAAAACGGTTTCTTCAGATGAAATGCTAGTCAGAGAAAAATTGAGAGTTGAAGTTTCTGGTTGATGATTAAAGCACGTGTTGTTCTGATTATTCAGGCTAGAATGGGCTCATCTCGACTTCCTGGGAAATCGATGATGGATTTAGCTGGTGCTCCTTTGGTGGGACGTATACTGGAACGTGTTAAGCGCTGTACACGTTTAGATGATGTTGTGCTTGCAATTCCTGATACTGAAAATGATACGGTACTTAGACAGCTTGGAGAGAGTTATGGGATCAAAGTATTTGCGGGGTCAGAAAATAATCTTGTTGAACGATATTATCAAGCAGCACTTTGGAGTAATGCAGATGTTATTGGCCGGCTTCCGGCTGATAACGCGACTCCAGAGCCTTCGGAGATTGATAGGATTGTCGAATATCATCTGTCTTTGGGTTACCCGGCATTTTCATCCAATCTGGCTGAAATTGACAGTTCTGGGTATCCTGATGGGCTTGGTGCAGAAATATTCGATTTTTCATTGCTTGAAGAGGTAAGAAAACGAAAGCCAAACATTAAGCAACGAGAGCATGTTCATCTTAATTTCTACGATTACAGTACTGGCGTGGTCGTTGATAGGGACTGGTGTCCAGTAAGTACTGTAAAGTGTCCCGAAGCATTTAGTCGTCCCGACCTGATATTAGATGTGAATACACAGAAGCAGTATGAATTTATGCGGCAGCTATATAATTATTTATACCCGAAGAATCCCAATTTCCATATTACTGACATCATTAGCTGGTATGAAGATATTTATTTAACGAAAAAACTGGATGTAAATCCAAGTATCAAAGGTGTTTAACGATGAATAATCCCACTCGTGTGGTCTATTTCAATGGAGAGTTAGTTCCTGAAAATGAAGCGAAAATTTCAATCTACGACTCTGCCTTGATGTTTGGAGATATGGTGTTTGAGATGACTCGCTCGTTCAATAAAGAGCAGTTTAAACTTCGTGAACATATCGATCGACTATATGCGGGACTCAAAATTCTTCGAATTACTATAGATATGACTCCTGATGAAATGGAGAAGGCTTGTTATGAAACTATTGAAGCGAACGACCATCTCTTTGCTGAAGATGATGAGCACCGCTTAATGATAGATGTTTCTCGTGGGTTACTGGGAATTTATCAAGGAATAGAAGGTTTGCACAAAGGTTCGAATGTAATTATTGCGGATTTTCCACTACGGTGGACCGTTACCAGTATGGCGCCGTTATTTAATACGGGAATTAATGCGGTGATTACTTCTCAGCGAGCAATACCAGGTAGTTTGCTTGATCCAAAAATAAAGAATCGTAGTCGTGTTCATTACTTGATGGCTAATATTGAGGCTTCTCAAGTTTCTGGTGATAATAACTGGGCTCTTTTATTAGATCCTGATGGTTTTATTGCTGAAGGTACCGGCGATAATTTTTTTATTGTTAAGGATGGTACGGTTATAACGCCTGAAGGACGTAATGTTCTGCGTGGAGTTTCTCGAGCTTACGTTATTGAAGAGCTTTGCCCTCAACTTGGTATTCCAATAGTTGAGAAAAACATTGAACCCTATGATGTTTACACGGCTGATGAGGCGTTCATGACAGGTACTCCATTTTGTATGTTACCGGTCACGTCGCTAAATGGTAACCCTATTGGGGCTGGAGAAGTGGGTGAGATGTTTAGTAAGATTATTAGCTGCTGGAGTGATAACACGGGGGTTGATATCGTAAAACAAATTCAAAAGTGGGATGCTGCTAGTGAGAGTTCAGGTTCTAGTGATGCACCCACTCCTTATCGGTTTAAAAGTAAATGAAAGATTATATTGGTTTTATACAGGGTCGCCTATCTCCTATGGTTGATGGTTGCATACAGGCTTTCCCCTGGGATGATTGGCAAGCTGAGTTTCAGACTGCTGAACAAATAGATATCCATTTAATGGAATGGACATTGGATCAAGAACGGTTATACGAAAATCCTTTGTTGACGGAAGCTGGTCAACAGGAGATTAGAGCGTTATGTCAGGCTCATGGTCTTAGTATTCCATCCCTAACGGGGGATTGTTTTATGCAGGCACCATTTTGGAAAGCACATGGTGATGAACGTATTGCTTTAGAGCAAGATTTTCTAGAGGTAGCCAAGGCATGTTCAGCTGTAGGGACTTCAATGATTGTGGTGCCATTGGTGGATAATGGTCGTCTTGATAATATTGAGCAGGAAGATGCTCTGGTTAGATTTTTAGAGGATCATACGGCGTTTTTTATATCACGTAGTCTTAAGGTTCTTTTTGAGTCAGATTTCCCTCCGGCGGAACTGAAGCGTTTTATATCACGGCTGAATTCCGATTTGTTCGGTATTAATTATGATATCGGTAATAGTGCTGCTTTAGGGTTTAATCCTATGGAAGAAATCATGACCTATGGTGATCGCATTGTTAATGTTCATATTAAAGATCGACTTTTAGGCGGAACAACGGTTGCCCTTGGTACAGGTAAAGCGGACTTTGAAGCAGTCTTTACAGCTCTGGATAAAGCGGGATATAAAGGAAACTATATTCTTCAGACTGCACGTGCAACTGCTGACAATCACGCGTCAGTTTTAAGTTGCTATCGAGATATGGCTATTGATTGGTTAAAACGCAGTGCAGCTTAAATTAGCAGGAAAAAAAGCCATAATTACGGGATCATCACGAGGGATCGGTCGAGCTATTGCTGTTGCTCTACATAAAGAAGGCTGTCGTGTTGTATTGAATGGACGTACTGCTGCTGACGTTTCATTAGCGGCCAGTGAATTGTCCGGCGCAATTGGCATTGTCGGTGACGTCACCCGGCCAAACGAAGCTCATCGGATCATCAATGAGGCCACGACAGCGTTGGATGGAATTGATATTCTGATCTGCAATGTTGGCAGTGGACGCTCTGTACCTCCTGGTAAGGAAACTCTTGAAGAATGGCAGCGTGTTTTTGAGATAAATCTCTGGAGTACGACCAATATGGTCGAAGCTGCACGTGAGGCTCTCTCCTTGAGTCAAGGTGTTGTCATCTGTATATCTTCGATATGTGGATTAGAAGTTGTACCGGGTGCACCGGTTACATATTCAGCAGCCAAGGCGGCCTTACATGCCTATGTGCGAGGTATTGCCGAACCACTGGGTGAGCAAGGAATAAGAATTAATGCAATTGCTGCAGGTAATGTTATTTTTGAAGACTCTGTCTGGTCAAGAAAAATGACGGAAGATGCAATAGCTGTTCGACAGATGTTGGATCGTGATGTTGCTTTGGGTCGATTAGGAGACCCTCAAGAGATCGCTAATTTGGCTACCTATTTGGCATCACCACTCTCTGGTTTTGCTACTGGCGGTGTTTGGAAGTTAGATGGTGGGCAGACTCGTTGTTGAGTTCTTTAATTTATGGTTGTTTGGGATAGGTATGAGTCAGGTGTTTAAAAAATTTGATCTTACGGGAAAAACTGCTCTTATTACAGGAGCGGCAGGCCTTTTAGGGCGTGAACACGCTGCTGCATTGCTGGAAAGTGGTGCTACAGTAGTGCTTACTGATATTGGTGAAGAAGGCCTTGCGTTTGCTCGGGAGAGCTTACAGCAAGATGCTGATAGCGAGCGTATACAAACATTTATTATGGATGTTTCCAGTTCTGAATCGATTACAAATGTTGCTCAGAAATTAGAGGAAGAGGGCCAGCGAGTTGATATTTTAGTGAATAACGCCGCTATTGACCCTAAGGTGAAAGAGGATACTGGTATTGAAGAGACTTCACGGCTAGAAAACTTTCCCGTAGAACAATGGGACTTGCAGATTTCTGTCGGTTTAACAGGGGCATTTTTGTGCAGTCAGGTGTTTGGTAGTGCTATGGCTCGAGATGGGAAAGGCGGTATTATCCTCAATATAGCTTCTGATCTATCAGTCTTTGCCCCTGATCAACGATTATATCGTAAAGATGGGCTGGCTGATGATATGCAACCGGTGAAACCCGTAACATATTCGGTAATTAAAGCAGGCTTGATAGGCCTTACGCGATATTTAGCAACCTACTGGGCTGAGCAAGGTGTACGTTCCAATGCCTTGTCCCCAGGAGGGGTGTTCAATGGGCAGGGGGAGGAATTTACCACACGCCTGACATCTTTAATTCCATTAGGCCGCATGGCAGAATCTGATGAATACAGGGCAGCCATTCAATTTCTCTGTTCAGAGGCTTCGGCTTACATGAATGGTCAAAATATTGTGATGGATGGTGGGCGATCAGTATGGTGATTTTAGCAGGAAACTCACTTACTTTTCAGGCGAAGGGTGGATAATGTTTACTCTGAAATCGAGTAAATTAGCAGGTTGCTATGAAGTGCAACCCAAAGTGTTTGAGGACCAGCGAGGTCGATTTGTGAAGGTCTTTCATGAGCCAAGCTTTGCTGCACAAGGGTTGTGTAGATTTTTTTATCGAAGAATACTATTCGGTATCACATGAAAATGAGGTGTATCAGAATAGTCTTATTGGGATAACGCTTATAAATAAATATGGGACTGGTAACGTTTTTGCTGGTTGGGTTGGCACCTGAGTTGACGCGTTTCATCGTGGGGCCTAAATACTTTTTTGGCAAAAGAGCGAGAAATCAGATGAAATTTACAGAAACTGAAATTATGGATGTTTACATTATTGAACAAGATGTATTCAAGGATAATAGAGGTGCATTCGTAAAAACATTTCAAGAAAGCAGCTTCGCAAACCGAGGTCTAGAGTGTGATTTTAAAGAAAGTTATTATACAAGGTCGAGAGAAGATGTTATCCGAGGCATGCATTTTCAGCTGCCTCCGCATGACCAAGCCAAGTTAGTCACTGTTATTCAAGGGGTAATAATTGACGTAATATTAGATGTGAGAGCTGATTCGCCCACATACGGGAAATATGTTTCTGTAGAATTATCAAGGGAGAATAGAAAGTCAATCTACATACCCAGGGGATGTGCGCATGGGTTTGGAGCGTTGAGTGAATTGTCCATTGCATATTACATGGTAACAAGCGAATACTCATCCGAGTATGATGCGGGTATTAAGTATGACTCTTTTGGCTTTGATTGGCCAATTTCTAATCCCATAATTTCTGATCGTGATAAATCATTTGATAATTTTAGGGTATTTAAAACATCATTTTAGGACATCTTAATGAAGATATTAGTTACGGGTGCTTCTGGATTTGTTGGTAGCAATTTATTGCCAGAATTATCCAGTCACGATCTTTCAATCGTAGTTAGAACGCCCAATGAACAATTGAAAGATTATAATCAAATAATTTACGGTTCTGATTTAGAGAAATTTGAAGTAGAAATTTTTTCTTTTGGGCCAGAAATAGTTATTCATTTAGCTGCGTATTTATCTAGTTCTGATGACATGATGACTATAAAAAACATTATAGAAAGCAATATTTTGTTTACATCACATTTGTTGGCATCCCTAAAGAGAGTCCAGCTAAAACTGTTTGTAAATACTGGAACCTTTGCTGAATACCATTATAACGATGGAGTCAGCAACCCCTCATACTTTTACTCGGCAAGCAAAATTGCTGTTAGGCCAATTATAAAATATTTTAAAAATATATGCGGCTTTAAAAGTATTAATGTAATTCCCTATACGATTTATGGTGGAAAATCAAAAAATAAAAAGGTCGTTGACCTAATGATAGATTCCACAGGCCTTTCATGTTTGATTGACATGACAGATGGCGAACAGGTTTTAGATTTTATACATATCAGTGATGTAGTTGATTTTTATGTGCATGCCATAAGTAATATTAAGTCACTTCGAGACAATGGTGACTATTTCCTTGGCACAGGAACCGGTACAAGCTTGAGGGCGTTGGCCAACTTAATTGAGGTCCAGCTAGGTAAGAAGGCAAATATAAACTGGGGCGCTAAGGACTATCGAGAATTTGATATTATGAAAGCCGTTGCGCCGATAGATAATTTAAAAACTGAATTAAACTGGATTCCGCAGGTGAAGCTTGAAGATGGGATAAAAAAAATTTTAAGTAAATAAGCAAAGTATAAAAAAATAGTCCGTGGACAGGGGAATAAATGTTATTTAACAGTTACGAATTCATATTTGTTTTTCTCCCCGTTACTTTAGTTATTTATTTTTACTTAAATCATAAAAGATTACCCGAAGCTAGTAAGGGATTCTTAGTTTTTAGTAGTTTGTTTTTTTATAGCTGGTGGAACATTGCCTACTTGCCATTAATTTTATCTTCAATGCTGTTTAACTATGTTGTTGGTAAGCTGTTATCAAAAGAAGATGCTTTAAAAAGGCAGTTTTCAAAGAAAAGTATTTTGATTTTTGGAGTGCTTTTAAACCTTTTATTATTAGCTTATTTTAAATACTCAGATTTTTTCATAGAAAATTTAAATTATTCGTTTGAATCTAACATAGACCTGTTGAATTTAGCTCTTCCGCTGGCGATTTCATTTTTCACATTCCAACAAATATCATATTTGGTAGATAGTTATAGACAAGAGACTCATGAATATGACTTTTTAAACTATGCATTATTTGTAACCTTTTTCCCTCAGCTTATTGCTGGCCCAATTGTACATCACAAAGAAATGATGCCGCAGTTTGCGAACATTAGAAATAAGGTGAAAAATTATAGAAATATCTCTATGGGGATATTTGTATTTTCACTAGGTCTTTTTAAAAAAGTTGTAATCGCCGATTCGTTTGCGACTTGTGCAAATGTGGGGTTTGATTCGGCCAGTGTTTTAAATCTTATCGAGGCTTGGGTAGTCAGCCTGTCTTACACCTTTCAATTATATTTTGATTTCAGTGGATACACAGATATGGCGGTTGGACTAGCGTTAATGTTTAATATTAAGCTTCCTTTAAATTTCAACAGCCCTTATAAAGCAATTAATATTCAAGATTTTTGGAGACGATGGCATATTACATTAGGTCGGTTTTTGAAAGACTATATTTATATCCCTTTGGGCGGAAATAGAAAAGGTGAATTTAGAACTTATAACAATCTCATGGCAACATTTGTTATTGGCGGAATTTGGCATGGTGCTGGTTGGACGTTTGTTTTTTGGGGGTTGCTTCATGGCTTAGCCTTGGTGCTTCACAGAGCATGGAGTAAGTTAGGGTTCAAAATGTGGTCTTGGCTGGCTTGGTTAATCACATTTAATTTTGTTAATGTAGCCTGGGTATTTTTTCGTGCAAAAACGTGGGATGATGCGGTTAAAATACTAGGATCAATGTTTGGATTTGATAATATTATTTTACCAGCGCCTCTAGCGGGTAAGCTTTCCTTTTTAGGGCAGTACGGGGTTAAATTTGGTGGGTTTTTGGCAGATATCCAAGGCGATAACATTACTATTATATGGTTATTAGCAGGTTTTATTTTAGTTTTATCATTTAAAAATTCGATTGAAAAATTGGATAACTTTAAACTTAACTACAGAACAGTTTTACTGTCTACGGTTTCCTTTTCGTGCGGTGTTTTATTTCTTAATAAAGTATCTGAGTTTTTATACTTTAATTTTTAAGGAAATATGAAATGGGCGGAAAAAAATGGACGAAAGTTTGGGTTCAACTTGTTGTTATAGTTTTTGTAATAGTTGGTGGTTTTAATTATGTGATAGACCCTTATGGTATATACAAAACCAGTTATTTTAATTTTGAAAAAATTAAGCAGTCTGAAAAAATTCAGTTAATTAAAGCTATTAAAGTTAAAGAAATTAAACCTAGAAGCATAGTTCTTGGCAATTCGAGGACTGAGTTTGGATATGACCCTAGACATGATTATTTTGAAAAACCTTCGTATAATTTTGGCACATCTGGGAGCTCAATGTATGAAGTTGGTTTAAATTTTCAATGGGCATTGGCACAAGGGAACCTGAAGCAGGTTCTGTTGGTTGTGGATTATAGGATGTTTAACAGTAAAGCGATGAAATCATTAAAGGACTTTGAGTCGAACTTTGATGACAAGAGTATTTACAGCTATCTATTTAGTATGGATACATTGAAAGATAGTGTACTCACTGCGCGGGGAGCTGGGGAGCTTCAGGTTTTTTATCTTGAAAATGGTCAAAGAGAGCATACGATAAATTGGAAAAGCATTGTGAAAGATGGGGGGCACTTAGAGGCGATGAATAAATATGAGTCGTTATATTATGAGGGTTACCCTACTAATTATAGGTATAAGGACACTGGTAAAAATTCATTTAGCGATTTTGAAGAAATTATAAAATTATGTTATGAGAACAACATTTTGGTTGATATTGTTTTTGGCCCTAGCCATATAAGGCAGTGGGAATCATTAAATTATTTCTTGGGTTTTGACAAGTGGCTCAAATGGAAAAAAGATATAGTTTTATCGGTTGATAAAATATCGAAGCAGTACAAGAAAAAGCAATATCGAATATTTGATTTTTCGGTCTATCATGAGTTAACAGCTGAGGAAGTGCCAAAAGATAAAAATGTGATGATGAAATACCACTGGGAGGGAATTCATTATAAACATGAGCTAGGCGTCATCGTGTTGGATAGACTAAAGGGACTTAAGGTGTTTGAAGATTTTGGTACTCCAGTTGACCTAAGTAATATTGACTTACATTTGCAGCAGCAGATGATAAAGAGAAGTCAGTTTATTGATATTGAGGAATATCAAAAAAGTGTGTTTACCAAATTAATAGGCGATAACAGGGGCATTCGTTGACGTATTAGAGTTGATGCAGGTATGACTCATCGCAAGTTGTAGTGATTTTTAAAAAGTAAGGAGCCCAAATGAGTAAATGTTTACTGTCTATTTGTATTCCAACAGCAAATAGAAAAAGCGAATTAAGAAATCAGTTGCTTGGTATTGCGGCACAGGTGGAGAAGCTTGATAAAAAAGAGTTAATACAAGTTGTTATAGGTGACAATTCGGATGTTAATGATCAGTTTATAAACCTGGATGAATTTAGCAACTTAAACATTAAATACATCCGCAATAATAAAAATCTTGGTTATGCTAGAAATGTTAATAATATTATTAAGGAATCAGAAGGTGAGTATTCATGGTTGTTATCTGATGATGATTTCTTGTTTGATAATGCTTTAGAGTCAATTCTGAAAAACATATCAGATTATAGCGACTCTAACTATGTCACGTTTGAGTGTGGAGGTATGTTTAATGGGAAATTGTTTAACAAAAATATGTATTTTAAAGATATTGAAAAAAAATATTTTTGTGATGGATCTGAATTTTTAGAAAAATATTGGAGCAGCATAATTTTTGTTAGTATCAACATTTTTAAAAGGGAAAAAGTATTAGAACATATGCGTACCTTTAATTTGCTAGAAGACGTAAACGAGGTTTTTCAAAATAGTTTAATTGGAATAACATTCGTCGCCGAGAAAGGTGAGGTTCTAGTTATTAATGATCCATTATTAAATGATAACTATGGGAATAAGGTTTATTCTCCCAAAAATATTAATAATGTTGCTGTTGATAAGTATTGCAAGTTGATAAAGCAATTAGTAAAGGCGAATATTTCCCCCAAAATAATAAATGAAATGTCGAGGGAGCTGTTTGCTAACATTCTAAAGTATGGGTTTTATTCAGTGATTTATAAAATTGAGTACGAGAGTATTCAGGAACATTCTGAAGTATATCGGAAAATTTATAAGGACAAAAATATTGCCTTATTTGCAAGAAGCGCGGCAATAATTATATATTTGCTGTTGGTAAGTAATGCCAGTTTAGCCAAAGTCGGATTAAAAATAATTCTCTTTTTCAGAAGGCGTCAGACTTATCATAAGGTTAAGTCTGAGCTTGATGGAATAGTAGCTTATGGGAAAAGCAAAATTACATCGACATATTAAAGACGCGAAGGAGTTGAATGCTGCAGCTTTTCAGTACCTGAAATATCAGAAAGGGCAAAAATTACTGTGTTGAGCATAGATAAAAATAGTTTTAGACAATGCAATCGGACTTATTTATAAATTGGGTGTCCATAGAGCTTCCCTTGGTTATGTTTGAGCGCGAGTGGTCTGTTGACCATCTAGAGTTTCTGGTGTCTTTGTTAAAAGCCCAGAAAAAAATGGAATTAACGATATTACACTTGGCAAGCAAGAGGTTCGATGATTTATATATCTGTAGACAATGATGAACACTCAAAATTGGCAATGTCGATTATTGAGCAGTGTGATTTAAAGAATGATGACGTAATTTTTATTTCACATTATTCCCTGCGTAACAACTTCATACCATCGTCGGATTTTAAAAAAATAGAAATGTCCGGACACCCATTATCGGATGGCTATGGCTATACTCGCGGGGGGGCTTACGTTAGATCCATATTCCATCAACATAAACTTCGAAATACATTCAAGTTTTCAAGCGACGATATTTTAATTGTTATAACTGAATACCAGTTAAATAACGCCATTCTTGCAAAAAAAATGAAACTTGCCGGGGGGCAGGTAGTTCTTTTTGATGAAGGGATCGGTTTTTATTTTAACAACAGCCTCTATCACGCTTTTCAAGGCAATCGAACTGATAAGTTTTACCTCTCTATTTATAATATGATTTTTCGTGTTATGGGTATCCCTGCACGCGCTAGCAAAGGCCAAGAGGGAAGAATGTATGTGAGTATAAAAGATAACCTGATTGATCGCGTATACTCACGCCTTAATCTGCCGATTAATCGCCAAATACCGATCAATGGATATCGAAGCATGTTGAATTCGGCAGCAGGTTTTGGAGAGCCAGATAGTGAAGTGGCTATATTTTTTGCCACAAATTTCGACTGCTACAACTTAAAGGCAGAAGAGATGCAACTTGCAGCACTAGCCATTGAACAGATGGCTAGAAACTTTTCAAAAGTCTATATAAAGGTTCATCCGTCGGACTATATTGCGTCAAATGATGTTTATACATTTTACGAGTCCCTTATATATAAATATAAAAATGTAATTTTAATAGGTAATGAATTGACTGCTGTTGAAGTAATTAAACAATATCGCCCGAAAATTGTGGCTGGAGCAATGAGTACAGCACTTTTCGATGCGATTCCTCTTGGCTGCCAACCAGTCTTTTTATTTCATATGTTGCCAGCTATTTCAGAGTTTGGTGTTTATAATCATGTTCTAAACAATCTAAATTACAAATCTATCAAAGCACTAAATGATATTCAGCCTGATTACGAATGCGAAGTAGATGTGGATAACCTTATGCACAGGGGCGAGTTATCTAACTGCTTTGCAAGTGAGGCAAATCAAGAGCAGTCGTCCGCACAAGCGAGACAAAGCTCATGATTGTGATTGTGCTTGGGCGAGCTGCCCAATTTATTTTACTATTGCTGGTGATGCGGGTTGCGACTACTTATTTGCCACCAGAAGAAATGGGCCGATTATCTTTGATTACGGCTACGGTGGCTTTTTTTGCACTATCGTTTGTAAACCCAGTTGGTATGTTTATCAACCGCCGCTTCCATGCTTGGGATGCGTTTGGACGAGCAGCTTATTATCTTAAGTTACATTGGTTTTATCTTTCAGCTGTGTGTGTGATTGCCGCTTTAAGTCTGACACTTTTTAACCAAATTAACGCTTTTGGTTTTCAATTTAACCTTATGTGGCTTCTACTTCTTGTTTGTGGTTCCTTGTTGTTCAACACGATCAATCAAACTTCAATACCATTACTAAACATGCTTGAATTGAGGGGACGTTTTATTCTTTTGACGCTGGCAACCATAGGGGCAGGGCTTGTTACTTCCTTTTTATTAATAACAAGCTATGAAAAAACTGCTGAATTTTGGACATTGGGATTGTTGATTGGGCAGGCATTTTTTGCATTAATTGGCGTGAAAATGCTTTTTGATAAGTTGAAACCGCAAGTTAAGGTCTCAAAACCTACAAGTGAGCATTTTTGGCTTCTATTTCATTTTGCATGGCCGGTCGCTATTTCTGTTGGTTTCAACTGGTTGCAAACTCAAGGTTATCGGTTTCTCATGGCTGATACTTTAGGTCTAGTGGACTTGGGCTTATTTGTCGTTGGATACGGTATTAGTGCAGGATTGATTGCAGCATTTGAATCTGTATTGACTACGTATTTTCAACCGAAATTTTACAAAAATGTAAGCCGTAATAATAGTGTTGAACAATCACTCGCTTGGAATAAGTACGCTGGGGCAATTTTACCATCACTTATAGTAGTAATGCTCTTGATCATAGGCTTGGCGACAGAGCTAACTTATTTGATTGTGGGACCAGAGTATCAATCTTCTTCGCAATTTATTGTTTGGGGCGTTATGGCGGAAGGCGGACGAGTCATCGCTAGTATTTATGGCTTATCTGCGCACGCTAAAATGAAAACACAATTACTCTTAGTACCTAATATTATTGCTGCATTCGCTTGTATCGCATTAATTTGGGTTTTGGCCCCCGGCTTTGGTGCGCAGGGGGTGGGGTGGGCGAGAGTACTTGCTGCGTTTGGAATGATTCTAATCATGCACACTATGATGACTAGAGAATTTGAACTCAAGCTGCCATACCTACTACTTTTGAAAGGAGCTGCGATGGGGGGCGTTCTTATCGCAATTACAGTAGCAGGCCGATGGTTGCTGGAAGGTGCTAGTAGTTTGGTTGAGGCCGGAGTTTTAATCATTGGAACAGGCTTGACTTTCTTACCTATGTTTTTCTGGTTGCTGTACCCATTTTTGCCTAGACATGATATTCAGCAAGAAACAGAATCTCTTTGAGAGCATATTCTTTGATTAGTGGTAATTTAAATATGCAATTTAACTTTTTATTGAATCATAAGCTTCCAATTCTCTTAGGTGCTTTTTGGTTGGTTCTGTTTTTTACGGGGCTGTTTTCATATCAAGGTACAGTATTTGTTTATGTACTTTTCTCGATGCTGTTCCTATTGATGTTACTGAGTGGAATTTACAGGCAAGTAAGTTATGGCTACCTTTTTTTAGTTGTTTTTCTATGGCTAGGTTTCTGGTTTAAGCTTACTGCAAGTTATCTTCTTTCTGGCGGAAAGGCTTTTGTATTTGAAGAGTCAATTGGAAGCTTTAATGGATCCTTGTCCGCTTGGGATGAGGTGTTATGGGTTGCTATCTGTGCGAGCTTGGGGGTAATATTAGGTCGCTTCATCTATGGTTTTTTCGGACCAAAGTCGTGCTATGACAATACACGGGTAAGAGCGCCGGCATGGTACCCGTCTGTTCGGATCTGGCTGTGGGCTATTGTTATGCTGGCAGCTGCAGGTGTGGCTATTTTTAATGTTGCGTATGGCATTCATCAGATTGGTATGGTTCCAAAAACAATCTTGCCCTGGCCCTTAAATGCACTGATTGCATGGATGCTCAATATCGGTTTTGCTTTAGCTATTGCGGTACTTATATGGTGGGATATGGCAGCAAAGAAAGGCGTTGCTGTGCAGCTTTGCGCAATGTTGGCAGAAGGCTTTGCGTCCTCGGCCTCTGTTATCAGCCGCTCGATGTTCGTATTTCATGTTGTTCCTCAACTGTTTGTTTTTAGCAGAAGAAATGAAGTATTACGAGCCTACTCAACTAGGACAATCATACTTTTTTTTATAGCTTTTATGACGTTACTTTTATCTTCGATTGCTGTAGTTTCAATTGTTAGAGATTTTCAATATGCAGTGAGCCAACCTGTATCTTTAGCTGAGACGCCTATTATTACCTCAGAGCTGTCAGAAGAGAAAAATCCGAAGCCAAATAAACCTGAGGATATAACTACATCTGAAGAGGCAGCTTCTAACGTTCCTTCGTCATTTAGATTAAGGCTGATTCACCAGTTGCTTGTTAATCGCTGGGTCGGCATGGAAGGTGTCATGGCTGTTTCTTCATATCAGATAAAAGAGCCTGCTTTATTATGGGAAATGTTGGTGGAAAAGCGTGAAGCAGGCAAGGTAAGTGCTTATCAACGAATTAGCAACTCAAGCTATCAGCGTGCTGATGCTAATCATCAATTCGCAACTCTGCCTGGAGCTGCAGCCTTTTTCTTTTACAGTGGATCTTTTGTAGTGGTTATTTTATGCATGGCGATACTGATACTGCTAATGCTGGTACTTGAGAAGGGACTTTTTGTTTTGACTAAAAACCCACTTTTTTGCTCTTTATTTGGTATGACAGCGGCCAACACAATTGCTCAGTTTGGTGTAACGCCGAGGCAAGATATACCTTATTTTCTAATGATCATTTTATCGGCACTCTTTATCTGTATTGTGCAGTTTAGGGATATGAAAGCATCTCGTCATAGTGTTTGATTGAATTTGACATGGCATGAATATGCGAGGGTGCTAAAGATTGTACTCAGTATGATTACGCGAGTTTTTATCTTCAATGCAGTATTAAACTTTGAAAGTTCGCAACTTTAAATGAAATTCTTATCATAGTTACTGACCATTGCAGGGTAGAGGCTATGTGCTTACGGCAGGCTAGCTAGACAAAACAAGATGGTGCAGGAGAGGGAATAATGGAACATATTAAACGTAAATATTCGTATTTTCATAATGAAGATTTACTATCTCAGTTGTTAATATTTATTACGGTACTTTCATGGTTTGCTTTTCCTCTAATACTAAAACCTTTTGGGCCATCACTGTATAATTGGTCTGTTTCTGTTTCTGTTGCTGTTGCTGTTGCTGTTGGATTAGTTTGGTCGGCTTTTCTCTGGAAAAGAAATGTTTTAGACCTTCAGCCACTGCACAAGGTTCTGCTGCTGTCTTGGCTCGCTTATCTTCTCGCATTGCTACTTTCAACACTAGAGTCAGCTTCAGCGTACAGCCTTACTCAGTGGGCTCTGTTGACAGTGAAATTTCTGTTTTTTGTATTTCTTATTTTATACCTGAAGCCTCAATTTATTTTTACTACGTTCCGTTTATATTCAAACCTTATGACTACAACAGTTGTTTTAGCATTTGTTGCAGTGTGTTGCGTAATAATGGGAATTCACCCTTTAGCGATGATGGACGTGGGGGGCAGAGAAACTGAGGTGTATTTCGGGAGCTACTATACTCTTAACACATCAATTTTTATGCCTCATTCCATTTATCGGATACAGGGACTTAGTGAGGAACCAGGAACTTATGCTTTTGCATTGTTACCTGCTTTTTTCTGGCTTTTAATAGTAGAAAAGGCTTACATTCGTACTGCGATCATAGTATTGGGGCTCATGTTTAGCATGTCTCTTGGAGCCGGCATCCTTCTTTTATTATTGTTGCCCTTCATGTTACGGAAGTATTTTAAAGAGGATTTAAAAATTCCTGTTTTTATTTTTAGTGCAGTGTGTGCAATAGGTTTAATGTACGTTGTATCGGGTGCTTGGCTAGAAAATTACATGCAACAAGTGGATGACTCAGTGATCATTAAAATGTCTCAGGTTGACATGAAAGAGGGTGGGGTTGATAAAGTCGCAAGTAAAACATTACTTAAAAAATCTTTAAGTGTTTCCCCAAGTGGTAAAATCAGCTCCCTTCAGGATAGAATTGATGGTTCGTATGTGGCTTTAAATTATTTGAAGAATCATCTGACGGGTACAGGTGCGGCTTTGGGGATGTCGACAGTTAACAATTCAATTTCTGTTGGTTATGTAGTTGCGATTTTAGAGGCAGGTATAGTTGGTGGTTTGTTTTATATCTGCCTTTTTGCAATTATGGCTTGGTTAGCACTAAGTATGTTTATAAACTCTAATGATAACTCTATTGAAAGTCGGGTGAGGCATGCTGTTTCATTAAGTATATGCACTGTTCTTTTTATGGGGGCGCAAAGGATACAGCCCGATCTGAGTTTTTGGCATATGTGGATATATGCATCCCTATTTTATTTGACATCAAGTTCAAATAATTTTGATCAAATGGAATTTAGTAGTTCAGAAGAGAAGCAAACTGAGACTGAGCAAAGTTCGTTAGCCTACTGAGGAACTTCGATTACAGTTTATGGATAAAGATAATTCAATGAAGGTTAAATGAGCATGAGCGTATTTGTTGTTATTCCGTGCTACAAAGTTTCTGCACATATTTGTGATGTTATTAGAGGTATTGGCAATGAGGTTGACGCAATTATCGTTGTGGATGATTGCTGTCCAGAGAAAAGTGGTAAATTAATCGAAAAAGAATGTGGCGATATAAGAGTAAGTGTAATCTATCAAGATACCAATCAAGGTGTTGGTGCTGCGGTTATGACAGGATACAGAGCTGCGATTGAGGCTGGTGCGGAAGTCATCGTTAAAATCGACGGTGATGGTCAAATGGATTCGAGCCTAATCTCTAAGTTTGTCGAGCCGATCATAGCTGGAGAAGCCGATTACACAAAAGGGAATCGATTTTTCGATTTTGAAGAAATTCATGCGATGCCTAAAGTACGATTATTTGGAAATGCGGTGCTGTCGTTTATGACCAAGCTATCTTCTGGGTATTGGAATCTATTTGATCCTACGAATGGATATACCGCGATACATGCTAGTGTCGCCAACCACCTTCCATTTAGAAAAATAAGTCACCGCTACTTTTTTGAATCCGATATGTTATTTCGATTAAATACGCTACGGGCAGTGATTGTTGATATTCCAATGGATGCCAATTATGGAGAAGAAATTAGCAATCTAAAGGTTTCGAAAATTATTGGTGAATTCCTGTTTAAGCATACTAGGAATTTTTTCAAAAGAATTTTTTATAATTATTACCTTCGAGACCTTTCGCTTGCGTCAATTGAGTTACCCATTGGCTTAGCGATGTTCTTGTTTGGAATCATATTTGGTGGATATCACTGGCTTGAGTATTCACAATTAAGTATTTCAACCCCAGCTGGTACCGTGATGCTGGCAGCGATGCCTATGCTAATGGGGCTCCAGCTTCTGCTTGCATTTGTTGGCTATGATATAGCTTCAGTACCAAATCGACCACTTCATCAAAAGCTCTCCCATAAAAGCTCTCACTTTAAAGGCAGTAATGGATGAAATGGTTAATTGATTTGTTACTCGACTCCTCCACTGTGGATATTGATGTTGATGGGGTAGATAGACTAGCAATTCATGGGCGGGTGCTGGCTCGTAAACCTATGCTCCGGCAGGTGTTTACTGAGTTCCATCATGTTTTTCGAAGACTTGATGAGGAACATTTGTCCGGGCAGGGGAGCAGGGTCGAACTGGGTGCCGGGATTGCACCGATTCGCGAATCGTACCCGGATGTTTTGGCAACAGATCTGGTGGCTGGGGATCATCTTGATTGTGAGCTTAATGCGGAAAATATGGATATGCCAGATCATTCTGTTCGAACTATTTATGGGCAGAATTGTTTTCATCATTTTCCACATCCGGACCGATTCTTTTCTGAATTAGATAGGGTATTAGAGCCGGGTGGTGGTGTAATCCTACTGGAGCCCTATCATGGTTTTTTTGCTTCCTTTCTTTATAAGCACCTTTTCAAGACGGAGGGCTTTGATAAAAAAATCGGGTCATGGGAAACACCTGCAAGTGGTCCTATGAATGGAGCTAACCAAGCCTTAAGTTATATCATATTTGAACGGGATAAAGTTGAATTTGAATCAAAATACCCAGCTCTGAATATTGTTCATCAAGAGCGACTTGATAATTATCTGAAATATCTCTTTTCTGGTGGGTTGAACTTTAAACAACTATGCCCTGATGTGATGATGCCATTCATTGATTTTGTTCAGTGGTGCCTGTCACCTTTCAGTCGACTGTTTGCTCTTCATCATATTATTGTAATCCGAAAAGAAACGTTATGATATTTCTTCGTTATATTGCGATTCAATTGTTGGCTTATATTATAGATCTGGGTGTTTTTTTGGTGGCGCTCAAAGTTGGTTTGTTTGGAGCCATCGTCTCGAATATCTTTAGTAAGATTGCAGCAGGTTGTTTTGCATTTGTTGCACACCGGAATTTCACATTTGATTCGAACGATTCAGAAGATAGGTTTTATCAAGCCATTCGATACTTTCTTCTACTTTTGCTAAATATCCCTATTTCATCTGCTGTTTTGGCATTATTTTTGATTTTTATCAAAGAAGAAGTAACGGCTAAAATATTGGCTGATATTGTAGGGGTCGCTTTGATATTTTGGTTAAGTAAATCCTTTGTTTTTATTAAAAAACAAAAAGACTCCGCAACATCTATAGCTTCAAAAGATACCAACTGATGAATTTAGTGATAACAGGAGCAACGGGTTATATAGGTAGCCATTTGTCATGCCTTGCAATAAAAAGGGGCCACCATGTCATTGCGGCTTCTCGCAAACGGCCCAACACCAATGTTTCAGATTGGTTACCATTTGAACTGTTTTCAATGGACAGTTTTGTATTACCTTTAGATACAAATGTGGTAATTCATTTGGCTGCAGAGATAGCTTCTACATCACCGCTTGTTAATGAGGCGGAGGTTTTGGCAGTGGAGTCCTTACTACAGGCCACGCATAAGATAGCGGCAAGATTTATCTATATTTCAAGTCAAACTGCTCGGCAGGATGCTCCTACACTGTATGGAAAGAAAAAATGGCTCATTGAGCAGAAAGTGTTAGAAGCTGGTGGCTGGGTTGTTAGGCCGGGTCAAGTTTATGGTGGAAGAGAGAGAGGCTTATTTGGTATATTGGTTGGTGTAGTTAGGCGCTTGCCCATGCTGCCAAGGTTTCTTCCTGGGCCTAAGTTGCAGCTAATTCATGTTGATGATCTAACGGAGGGATTGCTGAGTAGCGCAGAATGTGACAGTTTGAAACCTGGTATTTTATGTCTTGCATCATCAAAAACAATTTCATTTACCAAATTTCTTTCGGTTATTGCACATCATCGAATTCGTAGAAAAAGAGTGTTCATACCGATTCCGGTTTCATTGGTGAAGCTTTTAGGAGTGTTAATTGGGAGTCACCTCAGAGCTCGTTTAGGTATTGAGAGGTTAGATTCACTTTTTAATTTGCCAGCCATGGATACTGCTGGTGATCTTAAACGACTTGGACTTGCATTACGACCGACAGCTTCTGGCATGCACCCCTCTGGCAACAATAATCGAAGACGTCTTTTACAAGAAGGTAATGCTTTCCTTACATACATATTAAGAGATGCACCTGCTTTGAATCTGCTGCGTTGTTATGTACGTGCTGTCGAAAAAGTTAGAGGCGGTAGGCCAATAGAAGTGCTTCAAAGTTTCTATAATTTACCATTATTACTAGCACTTCTGGAGAAGAGAGCTTATCTCCTTGGTCAGCAGGGTGACGAATTCGACTGGAGGTTGGATGCTGCGATGGTTCTGGCTGAGGCGACTCCCCAAGGAGCTAGGCGGTTTCTAAGTATTGGTAAAAAGTCAGGAATGTTTATTAGTCTTATATTGATGCTATGGGGGCTAATATCTGAAGTCTTCTGGAGGGTTGCTAGTTTTATCTCTATTCCGGTTTTGAGAATTTGGTTTACTCAAGGAAAGTTCTAGCTATGTCAGTTGATTTTGACGTCATCATTGTGGGTAGTGGCCCAGCTGGTGTTTCTGCTGCATTTCCATTACTTGAATCTGGCTTGCGTGTGCTGATGATAGATGGTGGAAAGCGCCCCGAAGTTCAATCCCCAGAAGTAGATTTTCTCTCCTCCCGTTCTAATGATACAGAACAATGGAAGTGGATTGTTGGAGAGAATTTTCATGCATTAAGAATGCGTGATGCAGTATCACCAAAGCTACGAGCACCAACTCATGCATATACCTTTGAAGAGTTTGGATCTCAAAATAAAATAGAAGGAACAAATTTCATTACGGTCGGTTCATTAGCGGCAGGAGGCTTGTCAAACTCCTGGGGATGCGGAGTGGCACAATATTCGGCTGCAGAAATTGCAAAATTTCCTTTTCCAGCCTCTGAAATAGAAACTTCTTATGCAAAGGTCAGTCAGCGAATAGGTATAAGTGGAAAAGCGGATGATGACATGTCCAATTATTTCGGCCTAGATGAATATTCACAACCACCGATACCTATGGATGATGTGCACACGCATTTGTCACGACGCTATACAAAGCAAAGAAAAAAGATGAAAGCACATGGGTTTAGATTAGGACGATCGAGATTAGCAGTATTAAGTAAAGATTTTTCTGGTCGGCAAGCGTGTAATCTATCAAATAATTGTCTTTGGGGGTGTTCGCGTCGTTCCCTATATTCAGCATCAGAGGAGATGCCGAAGCTACGAAGCTTTAAAAATTTCACTGAGCTTTCAGGGTTTATCGTTGAAGACCTTATTAGTCATGAGAATTTTTGGCGAGTAGAAGGGAAAAGTCTTCTAGATAACGGTTGTAAAGAATTAACAACAAAAAAGATTGTTCTGGCTGCAGGGACACTTGCTACTACTAGAATCGTATTAAAAGCACTGAACTATAGAGATTCTGTGCCTTTACTTTCATCGCCAACCGCTGCGTTTTCACTATGGTTGCCAAGATTTCTTGGGGCGCAGAGATCGCCTGGATTTGGGTTGGGTCAGTTGTCATATGCATTGTCACTTCATAACGATATCACGGCATTTGGATCTACATTTGCAACGACAGGTATCCCTGTCTCTGAATTTGCTCGGTATGTGCCTTTGCGAAAGCGGTTCAGTATCGATTTGTTGAGTAGGCTGTTAAGTTCCTGCGTGGTAGGAAACCTATTTTTGCCAGGGCATTTAACTACTGCAAGTGCAAGATTGAAGGCAGACAGTTCGTTAAACATTAGCGGTAACTATCATGATGACGTTAGGCCATTAATGGACCAAGCAAATAAAAAACTACGAACATCGTATAGAAGGCTAGGTGCGATACTTCTACCTGGTAGCTTTACAGTTGGAAGACCTGGTAGCGATATTCATTACGCAGGCTCTCTGCCAATGCAAAACTCACCTGTAATTGGCGAAACATCTGAGTTGGGTGAAGTAGCAGGACTTGAAGGGGTTTATGTTGTGGATGGTGCATCTCTGCCACTACTTTCAGAGAAATCACATACGCTTACAATTATGGCTAATGCTGATCGAATTGGGAAAAAGCTTGTAACAAAAATAATGAGAAACTTTTAATGTCAATTGTAATCGCATTGTTGGCAATATTGGGCTACGGACTATACCTCAATAGAGTAGTTAAATGGTCGCTAGAATCATCACTTCTATTTGTGAGTGCTAGTCTTATTTGCTTGCTTTATTTTTTTGGGCTTTTAGGAACTTTGCAAATAGGCACACAAGCCTTATTAGGAATAGGTCTGTTGTTATTTTTTACAGAGATTTATTTCCTTTTTAAACACGGAACGATCTCTCAATATAACTCACCTGGTATTTTGTTTTTGTTATTGTCGACAGCTGGCCTTTTTGTGCTTACATCTACAGAGTACTATTCAAATTTAATATTTGTTGATGATTTTTCGCATTGGGGAAGAGCTTCAAAGATTATAGCCAGCAATGACAGGCTTATCATTCCTACGGATCCTCTCTGGTTTCCTACCTATCCTCCAGGAATGGCATTATTTGATTATCTATTTTTCCAGTTTTCAGAATTCAGTGAAAGTGATGCAATGTTTGCTCATGGTTTTTTTGTTTTTACGGCATTAGCACAGATTTTTTCTGTAGTTCCAAAAAATATTAAGAAATACGTATTTATATTGATCAGTTTGTTTCTCTATACCTTGATTTATTTCTTTGGTCTCGGTCTACATACACTGTCAGCAGACTTAATCCTTGGAGTGGTTTTTGGCGTTTCGTTGTTTGGTTACCTGTTAGATCGACAAAATGAACGGATGCCTGCAATGATCCGGATGCTTCCTCTTCTCTTGTTATTGGTCATAACAAAGCAGATCGGAATCCTTTTTTCATTTGTAGTGATAGGTATAGTTGTGAGCGACATTCTACTTGGCTCTATTAGTATCAGAGAAAAAGCAAAATTGATTGTTGTCTCGCTACTTTTAATTGCAGTGTGTGTTTTTACATATGCCAGCTGGAATGTACATAATAAAAATCTGGGCTATGGGAGTTCGTCAACTGCCGAAATATCATTCGGGGAGGTTACTAGGGCGTTTGATTCCGCTACTGCGACAGAAATACAACAAACGACAATAGATAATTTTACTCGACGAGTTTTCCTTCCTCATCCTGAGTCAAAAATTAGTCGAAATTATTATTGGTTGTTTATATGTATAGCCTTTGTTTGGTTGATTTTCACGATGAATAAAGATCATAGGACTTGGAAAAAGTTTGTTCCATTTGCAGTTCTATTCACCGGGTTTTGTGCATACTTAGCAGTTTTACTTGTGTTATATATGTTTTATTTTGGTGCCTATGAAGGGCCACGCTTGGCCTCTTTCGAACGATATGTAAATCCCTACCTGATAGGTGTTCTTATCGTTTTTTTTGGGATTTCATTATCTCTATATTTTCAGAAAAGGTGGGATAGGAGAGTAAGCACTTCTTTTATTGTTATTTGCAGCTTGGTCATGTTGCCAAACCTAAAAGCGGTACTACTGGATGGTTATCACGTGATAAGAGGTGAGGTAAGAGGGGAGCAAAATAGGGACGATGGAAAAGTAGCTAAGAACTTCCCTCTTATTAAAAAGCATTGTGAAGCAAACTCTCGTATCTACTTCATTTGGCAAGGTAGTAACGGAACAGAGAACACCATTTTTAATTATGGGATCATGCCAAGAGAAAATAATCGAGGGTGCTGGTCTGTTGGTGAGCCATATGGTGATGGTGATGTGTGGACATGCAGAATGACATTACTTGAGTTTGAACAATCTTTGATGGATTACGACTATTTGCTTGTAGCTCATACCGATAAAAAGTTTGAGGACAAGTATTTACGACCTCTTGGCTATTCTGAGGTTAAGAATGGTAGCTTATTTCAAATTGTGAAAGAAGCTGGGCACATTATTAAACTTAATGATATTTCAGAAAAGTAAGTTGCTATATGAATAATATGCCATTAAACAACCCTAGCCATTTGACTCATCCGAAATACCGTGCTGATATTGACGGTTTGCGTGCAGTGGCAATTCTCTCGGTCGTGGGATTCCATGCATTCCCGCTTTGGCTTAAAGGCGGTTTTGTTGGCGTAGATGTTTTTTTTGTTATTTCCGGTTTTCTTATCTCAACAATTATTATTGGAAGTTTAGAGCGGAACAGCTTTAGCTTTATTGAGTTTTATAGCCGTCGTATCAACCGTATCTTCCCAGCACTACTGCTGGTTCTGTTTACTTGCTTTATTTTTGGATGGTTCGTATTACTTGCTGATGAATATAAGCACCTAGGAAAACACATTGTCGGCGGGGCAGGCTTTATTTCAAATTATTTGCTTTGGTATGAAAATGGCTACTTTGATATTACTGCAGATATAAAACCGCTATTGCACCTATGGTCTCTTGGTATCGAAGAACAGTTTTATATTGTTTGGCCGGTGCTGCTGTGGGTTGCGTGGAAAAAAAGATTCAATCTTTTAATGGTCTTGATTGCAGTTACACTTATTTCGTTCTCTTTGAATATTAGTTCTGTAGCGGATGATGCCGTTGCCACGTTTTATTCACCTCTGACGCGTTTTTGGGAACTGTTTTTAGGTTCTTTTTTAGCCTACATCACATTACATAAACAAAATGTATTTAATGGACTGGCTTGCAGGTTTGACGAATGGGTGACAAAAATATTTCGCACGCAAACGTCGGGAGAAAAGGGTAATATTTTACCTAATACACAGTCTATATTGGGGGCTGTGTTGATTATTATCAGTGTTATTTTTACCCCAAAGGACAACTTCCCTGGTTGGTGGGCTGTATTACCTACGCTTGGTACAATGCTTATCATTTCGGCAGGTGCGCAGGGGTGGGTAAATAGGGTTGTTTTATCTAACGGTGTGTTGGTGTGGTTTGGCCTGGTTAGTTTTCCTTTGTATCTGTGGCACTGGCCGCTACTGTCGTTTTCCCGGATTGTTTATGGCGAAATACCTGATTCTACTATACGCATTGCTATGGTTTTTATTTCAATCTTACTAGCTTGGCTGACATACAGTCTGATTGAAAAGCCGCTTCGATTTAGAAAAGACAGTAAGGTTATAGTCATCATCCTGCTTGTATTAATGAGTATTGTTGGATGTTTGGGCTATAGCGCCTATGAGTCTGATGGGTTTGAACAGAGAAACGTTGAACTGGAGAATTTCAACCCGGATAGAAATATTATAATCCAATCTAATCAACCTTCATCATGTTCTAATGAAAAGAAATATGCGCTCGTCAACAAGTTCTGTACAAAATACGCAAGTGAAAATGCACAAAAAACGATTGTTCTTTATGGTGATTCATCCAGCGGTGCCTGGGTGTCGGTTTTTTTGGGTATTGCAAAATCAAATGAATACACCGTTATCCTTGTGACTATGCCTGCGTGTTCTCCTCTAAATATCAAACCTGACTTTAAAGATCTTGTGAGTGGCGACCTTGCAAGTGATGACTCTAAATATTGTGGTCAGGGGAAAATACAGGGGCAAGCAATTGAACTGTTTAAAACAATAAAGCCAGATATGATAGTAGTTATGGCTGCCTGGAATTGGAATAAAATACAGTGCGAACATGACGAGAAGACGGTTCTAAAAAGAAGTAACCGTACACTTGATAGAAATATCCGCAATAATGTAAAAGAATTTGAAAAAATCAGTAAGCTAGTCATTTTCAGAAGTTGGCCTCTGCTTACTCAGGAACCAAACTATAAAATTTCAAGAATCCCACTTCTAAAAATCGATCATGAGATGACAACTGTTGATGCAAATGAGTTCATAAATGATAATAAATGTATGAATGATATCTTTGATGGAGTCACTGTCAAAAATACACTATTTTTTAATCCAGCAAAAAAAGTATGTTCTGAAAAATGTGTCTCGATTCTCAACGGAACAAGAATGTATATTGATGCATACCATATTTCACCACATGGTTCGATGAAGTTTAGAAGTGAGCTTGAAAAAATTATTGAATCAAACTGATATTTAATAATATCAGGGCTATATGTTGGGGCACAAAAAACGGGTATTTCTAAAAATATCATTACGAATTCAAAAGCCCAGTTACTTCGGGCAGTTTATCTTCTGTTGCTCTAACGCTATTAACCTAAATCTCCTCATGAACTGCTCGAGTTATAAGGTTTTTTGCTACCGAATTCATTGTGAACAAGGTATATTTTATGGCTTTGATTAATGTTTGTCTTATTTAGAATTTAGTTTTTCACTGGGCTGTTAGAATATTCACAATTAACAGGTACTATGCCATAAAGATTGTGTAAACCAGCTAAAATAATGGGTTAATTTAATGATGTTGGAAGTGCAGTGAGTAGAAATGGAAATTTAGAATATATTGATGCACTTAGAGGCCTAGCTATTCTTGGGGTTCTTTGTGTTCATTTTGCTGGGTTTGGAATGCCGATCTTTGGGCTAGAGTACTTGCCATTTAATTTGGAAGCTCTTTTTTTTGAAGGTAAGTACGGAGTCGCTTTATTTTTTGTGGTATCTGCTTTTACCTTGATGAGATCAATGGAATTCCGGATTTTGACGGAAAACTTAGCTATAAGAAAATATTTCCTGCGACGTTTCTTTCGAATTGCCCCGGCCTTTTATTTGGTGATCTTGTTAGTTTTTTTCATTAGAGGCACTGGAGTTACTGGATATACAAATCCTGATCAGCCAGAACTTACTTTGATCAATTTATTCGCTCATATGACTTTTTTAAATGGTTTTTCACCTTATTATATTAATGATTTCATAGGGGTAGAGTGGTCTGTAGCAACAGAGTTTAGTTTTTATATGCTCTTGCCGTTTATTATGATTGTTCTGATCTCACGATTGCACACAGGAATAAAGTTTCTCATTACAGGGGGGGGGTTCTTTATTTCCTTGTACCTGTATTGGTATATTTACAATGGGCTTTTGTTTACAATATTTAAGGATTTGGACTTTACCATTGGTAGTGCTTGGGGGTATTTTTTCATTGGGAGTCAACTGCATGTTTTTATCGTCGGAGTCTTCACTTGGTTGCTAATGACAAAAGTAAATATGAGTGAGTATGTATCAAAGAATATTGGGATTATTTGTTTGTTGTTCCTTTGTTTTGTAGGAGTTCTTTTTGCTTACATTCACTATAACAATGCAAATAATGCTGTACTGCAATTCTATGCGCTTACTTTTTGGGGAATTATGAGTGGATTATTAATCATCTCTTTAGACATTGTACGCCCAAGATTAAGATGGCTTGAGTTTTTTGGGAGAATAAGTTTTTCTCTTTACTTGGTTCATTATGTTATAGGTTCCATAGTAGCCGGGCCAACGGATTGGTGGATAGCCTGTATGGAAATAATAGGTCCTGAGCTAAGTTTTTGGGCATACTTTTTACTGACTGTTGTTTTAAGCTCATATATTGCTTTTCTAATGCATAAATATATAGAGCTTCCGGGAATTAACTATGGAAAAGATGTAATTAATAAACGATATGCATGACATGAAAAAAGGGATTGCTAAATTGAAGATATTGTTGGTTTGCATGAAGCACGACTATGGCGACCCTGCTCGTGGAACCTCATATGAATGGAATCATTTTTATCTGGGGCTACAAAAACATTTTGATGACGTTAGTTTGTTTGACTTTTTTGGAATACACCAATCCCTGGGGCAAAAGGGAATGCAGGATGCATTACATGATAAAGTTTTGAAAGAAAAGCCAGATGTGACGATTTTTTCACTCTACACTGACCAGTTTTCAACAGAGTTTGTTAAAAGTTTGCAAGGACTTACAAAAACGCTCTGTTTTTTCCATGATGATGGCTGGCGAAAAGAGTTTTCTGAGAAGTGGGCGCCTTGTTTTGATGCTTTTACCACGACCGATCCAGCAGGCGTTAGGAAATATAAACGTGCAGGTTTAGAGCATGCAGTGTTTGTTCCTTTTGGCGTAAATGAAAGTCTATTTTTCCCTGATTTAAATATTGAGAAAGATATTGATGTTTCTTTTGTTGGAGCATGGCACCCTTATAGGGAATGGTTAGTTTCTAGATTACAAAAAAAAGGTATCAATGTCGAAGTGTATGGTTATCGCTGGCCAAATGGCATGCTTAGTGAAGAAAAGATGGTTGAAGTTTTCCAGCGTTCAAAAATTAGTATCAATATGACGAATTGCCCTTCGTGGGATGTTAGATATTTATTTTCATCCCCTCGCGCTATATTAAACCGTATCAGATCTCCTAAAACTTATGAGCAAATTAAAGGTAGGCATTTTGAGATTCCAGCCTGTGGAACCTTGCAGCTAAGTTATTATGTGGATGGGCTTGAGAAGGTATTTGAACTTGGGGAAGAAGTTGTTATTTACCAAACTCCTGAGGAGTTGGGAGACAAAGTTTCCCTTTACCTTAATGATTATGAGGAGCGAATGAGGGTGACTGAAAATGGTTTGAACCGAGTGCTTAAAGACCATGCGTATGGACGCCGATTTGTGCAGGTGTTTAAATCATTAGGATGGGATTAATGGGGAGTCCTTTAGTCTGTATTTGCATTCCTAGTTTTAACGCTGATAAAACCATCGCTGAAACACTTGGATCTCTGCGAAAGCAGACATATCCAAATATTGAAATCCATGTGTTTGATAATGCCTCTACTGATGCAACTGTTGAATGCGTTAAAAAGGTTGGAGATAAAAGAATTCATATTCACTGCGCGGATGGCGCAGGCGGAGATGCAGAGTCAAACTTCACGCGATGCTTGAATTTAGGCCGAGGTGACTATACCGCAATTTTTCATGCTGATGACCTTTACGACCCAACCATAATAGAGAAAGAAGTACTATTTCTTGAAAAAAATAAAGATACCTGTGGTGTTTTAACCTGTGCTACACAAATAGATGATAAAGGAAGGCTTGGCAAAACATATCTTGTGCCGGCACAGTTAAATATACAGGCAGGTAGCTCTCTGACCTTTGATGCCGTAAGTTTGTTTAAGGCTGTGTTAGAGTTCGATAACTTTTTATTTTGTCCAAGTGCGATGATCAGGACAAGTGTGTGCGTCGAGGAAATAAAAGTCTGGAAAGGAGGGGAGTTTCGATCTTCTGCAGATCTGGATGTTTGGCTGCGCCTAGCTGCGTATAATCATATTGCCCTGATTAATGAGCCGCTATTATTGTATAGGGTTAGTGAAAGCCAGTGGACCGCTACTTATAGGAAACAGCGGACGACAAGTGCAGATATCTTTTTAGTGCTTGATTATTGGCTGAAGAAAAATGAAATCAAACAGTCCATGGAAAAAGTAGATTTGATTAACTATCAAAAACTCCTTCGTCATGATGCGTTAGGTTGTATGTTAAATGCAATGCGAGATGGAGAAATAGAGTTGGCTATGAATATTTGGAAAAATGTAAATTCATTTGCAGTGGTGGCTGAATTTTTTCAAATGAGAACGATTAGAGACATGAAGTTTTTTATACTGTCTACTGCTTTGAAGTTAATGTTGTTGCCAGTGATTGGAAAGGCCTTAAGATTTATGCTGCTTGGACAGTTGGGTAAGGTAAGGTTATGAGGACACGTAAAATATTTATCGACCCACCATCGAAAGCATTTTATAAAAACCGGTTTTTTACTGATTCAGAGCTCAATAGAGATGATTGCTTGCGCCCATATATTGAGCTCAAAGAGCGGTTGCATGAACAGGGGATTGAATTAAATACTTTTGATTTATGGGATGAAAATTGTGGCCCCATCGAATATTATTCATTTGGTATGCTGGATAACCTAGGTGTTGTAGCAGCACATCCCGATGTGACAATGAAAGGTTTTTATGTTTTTGAACCTCCTATTGTTGATCCTTCAATATACAAGAGCCTGCCTAGATTAACTTCAATGTTTGAAGAAGTTTATGTTCACAATACCCATGGTGATGGTTACTCACTAGACGGTGTTGATTCGAGTAAGCTGAAAAAATTATTTTGGCCGCAGCCTTTTGGGCATGTGCTTGAACCTTTTTGGCAGAACGAAGATAGAGTAAAAAAGATTGTAGTTATAAATGGGAATCATAAGCCTGCATTTAGAAGTAATGAGCTCTATAGTAAGAGAATAGAAGCAATGGTGCGACTCTCGGAGAAAGGTTTAGTTGATTTGTATGGACGAGGCTGGGAACGATGGTTGACTCGTTCTTCAATGTGGATGCCTTATTTGATGAATAGAAAAAAGCTATTATCAATTTATAAGGGGTCCTGTGAGTCAAAGTTCGAAGTGTTAAGCCGCTACGATTTTTGTCTGTGTTTTGAAAATATGATTATGGATAGTTACATGACTGAAAAATTGTTTGACTGTCTGTATGCAGGTGTAATCCCGCTGTATTGGGGAGCACCAGACGTTGATCAATTTATACCAGAAGGTGCCTATATTGATGTTCGTTCATTTTCTGGGTGGGATGAGTTGACTGAATACATTGAAGCGATGCCAGCGAGTGTGATTGAGAGCATAAGAGAAGCAGGGAAACAGTTTGTTGAGAGTGAGCGTATGAATGTTTTTTCTAGGTCGCTGCTTAGAAACTTTACCTAAAATTTATATGCGAGGATATTAATCTTATCGCTGTACTAAGGATAGACCTCTGATCGGGGTATGTTTTCCATATAGGACTGTGAAAGGATTTTATTAGGTGTCAGCCCCGAAATTATTTCTGGAATATTTGATTGCGAGAGCTAGGAAAAAATAATAATTTAGAATTTTTAGGTTGCCGAATACTACGCAGATGCTGTGATTTGAGTGATTGATGGCTATACCAATAAATAGTTGTTGGAGTAGATTTTATTTTACTAATAAGAAGAGTGATGGGATGAGCATTTGCTTCTCTCTTGGCAGGACTGTTTGTTACGGGTTTATTATACTACCCAGGGTCGATAATTATGTACTCCTTTTTCCCAGTAGTTTTTTATGTTTGTTAATCGGTGGTTTTAAGCAGATGGTTAGTTATGGATTCCTATATTTGATAGTATTTTTCTGGGCTGGGGTTTTGCCTCAAATGAGCAGTTCATATTATCTATGGGCATTCGTTTGTGGAGGTAAAGAGTGAAAGGGCGCCTTTTTTTACATGCCCCGAATGTTCATGTCGGTGGCGGCTTAACGCTTTTCAAAGCTTTATTAAAGGTTATTCCTGATGATACTTGTTTGATTGTTGATGAGCGGTTGCCTGTTGATGATGGGGATTTGTCTAGCTTTAAGCTTTGCCGAATCAAACCAACAATATGGCATAGGTTTATGGCAGAGAAACTTTTGCTCCAACTAGCAAAAGAAAAGGACACTGTGCTTTGCTTCGGAAACCTTCCGCCATTGTTTGCCTTGAATGCAAAAGTGACACTTTTTATTCAGAATAGATATCTTGTTGAGCCAAAGTTAATGTCATCAGTTCCTATAAAGCTTCGGATCAAGCTTGGTGTTGAGAGGTTATGGCTTCGATTCTTTCAAAAGAATGCAAATCGGGTCATAGTGCAAACAGCATCTATGAAAGAGCTTACATGCAACTGTGTTTCAGCGCCCGTAAGTATCGCACCGTTTGTTACCTTTCCAGAAGCGGGGACGTTTAGAAATAATAAAGATGAAGGTAATAAAAAGTATAACTTTATTTATGTGGCATCTGGGGACCCCCACAAGAATCATAAGAACCTTATTGATGCATGGGTGGAGCTTGGGAAAGAAGGGCTGTTTCCAAGTTTGTGTTTGACAGTGAATTCAGCGGCGTTCCCACAGCTTGTAGCATTCATTAAAAGTAAAAAACAGCAGTATGAATTAAACATTGAAAACATTGGCTCGGTGACGGGCGAGGATGCCTTGGAGCTTTATAAAAGTGCCGAGACACTTATATTCCCGTCAACATTGGAATCCTTTGGGTTACCCCTAATTGAAGCTAGAGCTACAGGCTTAAGAGTTGTAGCATCAGAACTAGATTATGTGCGTGATATTCTTGATCCGGAAGAGAGTTTTGACCCGCATTCTCCAACATCAATAGCACGAGCGATAAGGCGCGTGATGAAGCTGGAAAGTAAAACAAATTCCTTGCTTACAGCACAAGACTTCATTGACTTGCTTGATGTTAAATAGAGTGCCTTAGGTAGCTGATAGTAATAGATAGAAAGATGTACAAAAAATGCTTAAAACGTGCATGTTAGATATATTTTTAATCGATAGTAGAAAATATTTGAATTTATGCTCAAAGTTGGCAGACACGATTTAGAAGGGAGAAACAAGTGTTTAAAAATAAAATATTAGTTATAACAGGTGGGACGGGCTCGTTCGGTAATGCTGTGCTTCGTCGTTTCTTGGAAACAGAAGTTAAAGAAATTCGCATTTTTTCTCGTGATGAAAAGAAACAAGATGATATGCGTAAGTTGTATAATAATCCAAAGCTTAAGTTCTATATTGGTGATGTGCGTGATGTGAACTCAATCGTTGATGTGATGAGGGGTGTTGATTATGTTTTTCATGCCGCGGCACTAAAACAAGTACCATCTTGTGAGTTCTACCCGATGCAAGCTGTGCAGACCAATGTGATTGGTACAGAGAATGTGTTGAATTGTGCAATAAATGCGAAAGTGAAAAAAGTAATAGTATTAAGTACTGATAAGGCTGTTTACCCGATTAATGCAATGGGGGTATCAAAGGCCATGATGGAAAAAGTTGTGGTTGCTAAATCTCGTAATATTGATGATGAAGACACTATGATTTCATGTACACGTTATGGCAATGTTATGGCCTCACGAGGTTCAGTGATTCCACTGTTTATTGAGCAAATTCGAAATGGAAAGGACATTACGATTACAGATCCTGCTATGACACGTTTTATGATGAGCCTTGATCAGGCTGTGGAACTTGTGCTTTTTGCTTTTGAACATGGACACAATGGTGATATTTTTGTACAAAAATCACCAGCTGCAAGTATTGGTCTTTTAGCTAAAACACTGACGAAATTATTAAACAGACCTGATCATAAAATTAAGATCATCGGTACTCGACATGGTGAGAAACTATATGAGGCGCTGTTGACTAGAGAGGAAATGGTTCATGCTGTTGATATGGGAGATTATTTTCGTGTCCCTGCAGATACTCGTGATTTAAACTATTCAAAATATTTTGAAGAGGGTGAAGAGGTGGTCACACAAGCGCACGAGTATCACTCTCATAACACAACTCAATTATCAGAGAATGAATTACGCCAATTACTCGTTGATCTGCGTGAAATTCAGACAGATATTAAAGAACTCGCCTAAAAAGGGAAAAAAATGCTTAAAGTCATGACTATTGTGGGCACACGGCCTGAAATCATTAAACTTAGTGAGGTGATGAAAGAACTCGATAAGCATACTGAACACGTACTGGTTCATACGGGACAAAATTATGATTATGAATTGAATGAGATATTTTTTGAACAGTTGGGTGTACGTCGGCCTGACTTTTTTCTTGAGGCAATAAAAGGCACCGTTTCCGAAACAATAGGAGATATTATTGCTAAAGCTGATAAGGTCATTGTTGATGAAAAACCTGATGCTATTTTAGTTTATGGTGATACTAATAGTTGTTTGTCGGTGATTCCTGCGAAAAAGAGAAAAGTACCTATTTTTCATATGGAAGCGGGGAATCGCAGTTTTGATCAACGAGTACCTGAAGAAATAAACCGTAAAATTGTGGATCATTTGAGTGATATCAATATGCCGCTTTCTGAACAAGCGAGAGATTATCTTATCTCCGAAGGTATTCGCCCTGAAACAATCATTAAAACAGGTTCATCCATGTTAGAAGTCTTGAATGTGAATATGGATAAAATTCAAGCTTCTGATATTTTGGAAAAAGAAGGACTAAAAGCACAAAAATATATGTTAATGAGTGTTCACCGTGAAGAGAACGTAGATTCTGAAAAGAACTTCTCAGATTTATTGGAATCGATTGATAAGATGAGTGAAGTTTATGAAATGCCTATCATTATTTCAACACATCCAAGAACCCGGAAGAAGCTTGAATCTATAGGGTATGAAAATACCAATGAATTGATTCGCTTCTCCAAACCTTATGGTTTCCATGAATACAATAAATTACAGATGGAAGCATTTTGTGTGATTTCAGATAGTGGTACGATTGCTGAAGAAGGTTCACTGTTAAACTTACCTGCTATTACGATTAGACAAGCTCATGAACGCCCTGAAGGTATGGATGAGGGTACATTAATTATGACTGGGCTAAATAAAGAACGAATTATCGAAGCGATTGATGTTGTTACGGCACAGCATGCTGCCAATAGTCGTCCGATGAAAGTAGTTTCTGACTACAATGTGGATAATGTATCTAAGAAGGTATTGAGGATTATTCTTTCTTATACTGATTATATTAATCGTACTGTTTGGCATAAATCACTGTAATGAAAAGAGTACTAATTTTAGGTGCTACAGGTTTAATTGGACATCAAGTTTATTTGCGTTTAAAAGCTCGTGCTGATTATGATGTTTTTTCGATGGCGCATCAACGAAAAATGGATGATGAGACCTTATTGCTTGATGCTCGAGATGAGCACCTATTGGAGAGAAAGGTTCGTGAGATTCAGCCGGATGTGATAGTTAATTGTATGGGTATTTTGATTTCGCAAGCAAATGAAAATCCAGAGCATGCAATCTTCCTTAATGCGTATATGCCACATCGTTTGAAAAGAATTGCGAATACGTTGAACGCAAAACTAGTGCATATTTCAACAGATTGTGTGTTTTCGGGGAAGAAAGGCTCGTATCTCGAAACGGATGTGAAAGATGCTGAGGATATCTACGGTAGAGCTAAAGCCTTAGGAGAGGTGACGGAATTGCCACATTTGACCTTGAGAACCTCTGTGGTGGGACCAGAGATCAAAGAAGGTGAAGAACTTTTTCATTGGTTCTTTCGACAGGAAGGAACAATTAAGGGTTTCACAAAATCGTATTGGTCGGGAGTTACAACCTTAGAGTTAGCGAAAGCTGTTGAGTGGGCTATTGAAAATGATATTTGTGGCTTATATCATGTGACGAATGGTAAACCGATTAATAAATATGATCTTTTAGAGTTGTTCAAAAGATATACTAAGAAAGATATATTGATTGAAGCGGTGAATGGTCGAGTAACCAATAAGACTTTGATTGATACACGGCAGGAATTAACTGATCCTATTCCGGACTATAATATGATGGTGCATGATATGGTGATTTTTATGAAAAAACATCCTAAATTGTATGCACAATACTTACTGTAAACGTCTTTCACCTTGCGTATTCTTATTGTAAGCCAATATTTCTGGCCTGAAAATTTTCGGATTACTGACCTTGCCACTGCTTTAAGTGATAAAGGGCATGAAGTCACGGTCCTTACAGGTATGCCCAACTATCCTACTGGAAAACTCTATGAGGGATATTCATGGTGGAAAAAACGTCGTGAATCCATGCGAGGAATCTCTATTGTTCGTGTGCCACTTTTTGTGCGGCGAGAAAGTAGATCTTGGCAATTGGTATTAAATTATTTTTCATTTGTGCTTTCGGCATGTTTGTTTGCTCCGTGGTTGTTACGAAAAAAACAGTTTGATGTTGTTTTTACTTATGAGCCATCACCTGTAACGGTTGCTATTCCGGCAATTATGATGGCGCGGCTGAAGAAAACGCCTATGTTCTTCTGGGTGCAGGATCTATGGCCAGAAACCCTTGCTGCAACAGGTGCTATCAAATCACCAAAAATACTATCAATGGTAGGACGAATGGTGAAAAGTATTTATCAGGGTTGTGATTTTATTCTCGTACAATCTAAAAGCTTTATTGAGCCGGTAATAGCTGTCGGGGCGGAAATTGAAAAGATTAAATATTTCCCAAATTGGGCCGAGTCTCTTTATCAACCAATACAATTGAATAGTAATGCTTCTGAACGGGAGGAAGTTCCAAAGGATGGGTTTGTGGTGATGTTTGCTGGCAATTTGGGTGCAGCGCAATCACTAGATACTATTATAATTGCAGCCGAAAAATTGAAAGAGGAAAATATTCATTGGTTATTTTTGGGGGATGGCCGCAGGCGAATCTGGTTGCAGGAGGTGATAGCAGAGAAACAATTGAATAAGGTTCACCTGTTAGGTAGTCGACCTATGGATACCATGCCTGCATATTTTTCGCTAGCAGATGTTATGTTGGTGACTCTGAAGGATGATCCAGTGATAGCAACAACTATTCCAGGTAAAATGCAGTCTTATTTAGCCTGCGGAAAACCTATAATCGGCGCATTAAATGGAGCGGGCTCAGAAGTCATTAATGAGAGTGGTTCAGGTTACAGTGTTGAATCTGGCGATGTTAAAGGTCTTAGTGAAGTAATTCTTAGTATGAGTCAGTTGACTGATGAAGAACGAAATGAGATGGGCCATGCAGCACGCCAATATTATGAGCAGAATTTTGATCGTGAAATGTTAATTTGTCAGTTGGAAGCTTGGATGGAAGAGGCTGTAAGACAATGAATGTAGTCATTACCGGTGCTACGGGCTTTGTGGGCGGTGCTATTGCAGGTCAACTAAGTCAACAAGAAAATACTCATGTGAGCGTTGCCGTCCGCAAGAAAACAACTAAATTTCCTCAACATTTACAACAAATAGTTATCGGTGATTTGTTGGTAACTACTGATTATAGTAAAGCAGTCTCAAATATTGATGTGGTGATCCATACTGCAGCCCGCGTTCATGTTATGAATGAAACAGTTACGGATTCTCTGACTGAATATCGTAAAGTTAATGTGGAAGGAACATTAGAGTTAGCTAGACAAGCAGCAAAAGCGGGAGTAAAACGATTTATATTTATTAGTTCGATTAAAGTAAATGGTGAAATGACCTTGATAGAACAGCCGTTTAAACCGGATGATAAGTTTATTCCAACGGATTCTTATGGATTGTCTAAATTTGAAGCTGAACAAGGTCTATTAACGTTGGCAAAAGAAACTGGCATGGAAGTAGTGATTATTCGTCCCCCGCTTGTGTATGGTCCTGGCGTTAGGGCTAACTTTTCATCTATGATGAAGTGGCTTAATAGGCAAATACCATTACCCTTAGGTTCTATTCATAATAAACGTTCTTTAGTTGCATTAGGTAATTTAGTGAATTTTATTATTCATTGTATTGAGCATCCCAAGGCAGCAAATGAGGTGTTTTTGGTTTCTGATAATGAGGATGTGTCGACTACAGAACTATTACAAAAAGTTGCAGCTGCGTTTGGGAAAAGGTCAATATTACTTCCTATTCCAGTAGGAGCGATGAGGTTTTTAGCAAAATTAGTTGGCAAAGAGGATGTGGCTGAGCGGTTATTTAGTTCCCTACAAGTGGATAGCTCAAAAGCTCGAGACTTACTTGATTGGAAACCTGTGATAACAATGGATGAACAATTGAAAAAAACGGCGGATGCCTATATAAATGAAAAGACTATTTGATTTAATTATTGCCTGTATTGCACTTTTAGCCTTAATTGTTCCCATTTTATTAATAGCTCTTTTGGTGAAGTTAACCTCCAGAGGCCCATCTCTATATTGGTCTGACCGAGTAGGAATCAATAATACAATTTTCAAAATGCCTAAGTTTCGCAGTATGAATGTTGATACGCCTGCTGTAGCTACGCATTTATTACAAGATCCGAAAAGTGTTTTAACTCCAATAGGTCATTTTTTACGTCGTACTAGCTTGGATGAGTTTCCACAGCTGTGGTGTATTTTAAAAGGAGACATGAGTTTTGTTGGGCCACGGCCAGCCTTATTTAATCAAGAGGATTTAATTTCATTGCGAACTGAACAAGGTATACATGCACTGGTTCCGGGTTTAACTGGTTGGGCTCAAATTAATGGCCGTGATGAGTTACCTATTTCGGAAAAGGTTGCTCTAGATGAAGAGTACTTATTGAAACGTTCGTTTGTATTCGACCTAAAAATTTTATGGTTCACTTTTCTAAAAGTTCTTAGTAGTGATGGGGTTTCACATTAATAGAATTAGATAAAAAGACTATAAATGATTTATCAATTGAAAGTTTAGATGTATTTTAATAGAGATTTAACATAATGATTCCAGTAATAATGTCTGGTGGCAGCGGTACGCGCCTTTGGCCTCTGTCGAGAAAACATAAACCGAAGCAATTTTTGAATTTGTTAGGTGATAATACGCTATTTCAAGATACGTTAAGTAGATTGGATGGATTAGACGAACATAAAAATCCTATTGTGATATGTAATCAAGATCACCGATTTATGGTGGCTGATCAGTTACAAGCTTTAAATGTTGAAAATTCAACAATCATGTTGGAACCTATTGGTCGTAATACAGCACCTGCACTTGCCCTTGCTGCATTACAATCCATATCAAATGGAACTGATCCTATATTGCTAGTATTGTCTGCGGATCATGTCATTCAGGATAAACAAGCTTTTCATCAAGCGATAAATACGGCACATGATAAAGCTGAAAGTGGATTGCTTGTTACTTTTGGTGTCGTGCCCACTTCTCCCAATACTGGTTTTGGTTATATCGAAGCTCACGATAAAGGTAAAGTAAGCAAAATTAAATCTTTTGTTGAAAAGCCTGCATTATCTGCAGCTCAAGCATATATTGATTCAGGAAATTATTACTGGAACAGTGGCATGTTCATGTTTAAAGCATCAACATTTTTAACAGAATTGGAGTTGTACGCTCCTGATATTTTAAGCGCTTGCCAGTCGTCTTTGGCTTCTTCAGAAACAGACTTGGACTTTATTCGTATCGATCAAGCCTCTTTTGAACGTTGCCCAGAAAACTCTATTGATTATGCAGTTATGGAACATACCGAGAAGGCGGTTGTTGTGCCATTGGATGCTGGTTGGAGTGATGTTGGAACTTGGTCTTCATTATGGGAATGTGCGCAGCAGAGCGAAGATAGTAATGTTTTACGAGGAGACATCATTATAGATGATGTGCACAACTCTTATATTCATAGTGAACATCGTTTAGTCTCGGTCTTAGGACTAGAAAATATCGTGGTGGTTGAAACAGCTGATGCTGTTATGGTTGCTAGCAAAGATAGTGTTCAAAATGTGAAAGAAGTGGTTAATCGATTAATACAAGATGAGCGCTCTGAAGCTGAAGTACATAGACAGTGTTACCGTCCTTGGGGATATTATGATTGTATTGATGTGGGCGAACGCTTTCAGGTTAAACGCATTACAGTTAATCCTAATGCATCGTTATCATTACAAATGCACCATCATCGAGCGGAGCATTGGACTGTGGTATCAGGCACCGCTAAAGTGACTTGTGGAGATAAGGTCCTTTTGTTAAGTGAAAATGAATCAACCTACATTCCCTTGGGTACAGTCCATCGTCTTGAAAATCCAGGAAAGGTTCCTCTTGAAATCATTGAAGTTCAGTCAGGTAGTTACTTAGGAGAGGATGACATCGTACGGTTAGATGATAATTATCAACGTTAATATATTTACTAAATATTGTGATTGGTAAGGTCAGGAAACTCTAGACACTTTTTATGGTAAAAATGTAACTTAAACTATAAAAGGTAAACCCTGAAAACAGGAACCCGTTATACGGAATAATTTAAACAAGAAACAGTGAATCAAGTAGTTATTCGTGACTATTACACATCAGATGTCTCCAAACGTTTAGGCGCATTAGCATAAAAAATTGTACAAAGGGAAGCTGAATGGTTAGATAATGAACAAACCATATTTTGATAAATAGAATTACTTGTTAGCTTAGCAACCAACAAAGACTTGGAAAGTAACAACTTTTGATTTATGCTCATCTGTGACTGTTCATTGTGAACGGTTATTTCGAACTTAATTTTTAACAAGGAATATACGGATATGAAGTTGAAAAAATTAATTTTATCGTTATGTGTGGCATTGTTTTTATCAACAGGAATTGCATTTGCAGCTGATAAAATCAATGTAAATACGGCAACACAAGAAGAATTGCAAACTTTGAACGGAATTGGGGCTTCTACAGCAGCGGCAATCATTAATTACCGTGATCAAATTGGTGAATTTAAAAGTATAGATTCACTGCTTGATGTTAAAGGTATTGGCGAGAAGAAGTTAGCTAAATTATCAGAACAGCTGACGATATCTGATACTGAATAAACTTATTTAATCCGATTGAAATTAAAACAGCCCGGCCAATTATTGGTCGGGCTGTTTTTGTTTTGAGTGAACTGCTTATCAATGACTAAGGTTAGTGATTAACGCTTGTTCTAAGGTGGAACATTCAGCAGCATTTAATGGCACGTTTTCGGCGGTAGTGATAAGGAATACATCCTCAACTTGGTCGCCTAATGTTGTTAATTTGGCATTAATAAGTTGGGTGCCATGCTGTAAAAATACTTGAGCGACAACAGAGACTAAGCCTGGCCTATCATGGGTAAATAGTTCCATAACGGTATGCTGCTGCGGAACATTTGTTTGGAAAGTAATTGTCGGTTTGGTTTCGAATAATTTCATTGTCCGTGGAATCAAAATTGGACAATAAGCAGAGGTATCATCTGATTTCTTGAGGCGGTTTTCTATCGCGCTTAAAATTTCTTCATTATTATGCAAATTACCATTTACGATGAATGTATTTAGTGCCTTACCATTTGAGGTGGTATTGATTTTAGCATCTAGAATATCTAGCTGAAGCTGTTCAATGCAGGCGGTTATGGCAGCAAATACGCCAGCCTTATTATCAGTGACGATAAAGATTTCCAAAGTAGAATATTCATCATGATTTCTAATTTTTATTAGACTAGAAGCATTAATGTTGTGTAATCGTTGTGTTGTTTGCCAAACAATTTCATCAACGGAATGCCTAAGAAAATAATCTGTATCATAGTCCTGCCACAATGAAATGAAGTTGTCTTTATGAATACCTTGATACGTCAACCGTTGCTTGGCTTGTTGATATTTTTGTTCACTTTTTTCTTTGGTATTTCGCGCTTGTAACTCGCTGTGCTCTAACCATTGTTTTGTGCTGTGGTAGAGTTGTTTTAACAATGAGTCACGCCAGCCATTCCACAAATTATTATTAGTGGCACGGATATCGGATACGGTTATTAAATAAAGGTAATTAAGCCTGTCTACACTTTGCATGGTGTTTGCAAAATCTTTGATAACGTCAGGATCATCAATATCAAATTTTTGTGCCGTTGCTGACATAATTAGGTGGTTTCTGACTAAAAAACAAACCAAATCTGTATCATAGTCACTTAGGCTATGACGTTGACAAAATTCCTTGGCATCTTTTACGCCTAATACACTGTGATTGCCACCACGACCTTTAGCAATGTCATGATATAGGCCTGCGATATATAGAAGTTCTGGCTTGGGAATTTCTTTAAATACTGAAGAGCAGAGAGGGAATTCCTCGGTAAATTCCGCACACGAAAAACGACGCAAGTTTCTAACAAGGAATAAAGTGTGTTCGTCTACCGTATATGCATGGAAAAGATCATGCTGCATTTGGCCGACAATGTGGCCGAACTCCGGCAAATACGCACCTAAAATGCCAAACTTATTCATACGACGAAATTCATGCGTGATGCCAGCAGGTTGCCGAATGATTTCCATAAATAGAGTGCGGCTTTTAATGTCAGCTCTGAATCTATCGTCTATTAAATGAATGTGTGCATGAAGTTGGCGAATAGTATTGGCACGTACGCCCTTAATTTCGGGGTGTTGTTCTAAAATTAGAAACAATTCTAATAACGCTAGGGGCTGGAAAGCAAAAATTCCAGAATTGAGTGTTTCTAAATAACCATTATGTATTTGAAAACGGCGGTTTATGGGGGTGATATGACGAACTTCATCGGCAAGTATG
>ENA-OSET01000263-OSET01000263.1-sediment-metagenome-genome-assembly--contig:-NODE-263-length-60233-cov-11.672900_pt1 | contig 60233 bp, 56 predicted proteins | sample MGYA00237882_ERZ534229 | MGnify/ENA primary metagenome ERZ534229 (study PRJEB26408, sample SAMN06266212) | sediment metagenome | isolation source: Hudson Canyon methane seep mesocosm | place... | reverse complement strand
CAGCTCCACCAATAGCACCAGAGTCAGTATTTTGTAATAAACCTGAATCATATAGGTTAACAAGGAAATCTACACCATTAGCTACAGTTGTATAATCTTTACCTGCCCCACCAGTAACACCTTTAAATGCATTAACAAAATCATCCGTATCATCAATTGCAAGTCCACCAATGGTAATATTTGCTTGGGCGAAATAATCATCCATGGTTCTAGCACTATCAGCAGCTAGATACTGCATAATATCTTTCATACCTTCACCACCAGCAATATCATCTAAATAACGAGTTGCTGCATAGGCGGTTGCATAGTTTAGGCTAGTGACATCCCAAGCATTTCTAATTCCATCAATATCACCAGTCGAAGTACCGCCGCCATTAATCAAAGCGGACACCTTAGCAGCTGTTGTCCCACCGGCTTGACCATCGATACCATTAAATAGATTAGTGTCAGCACCAGGAATAAACTCCGCAGCACCTTCGACAAACCATTTTTCAAAACTCAATACATTCATCGTTGAGTCCATAACTGCATGGGTCATCTCATGAGCGATTAACTGGTCGATATTATTATTGGGCCAATCTAAGCCGCCAGCTGACACTTCAGCCATATCAATATTCAAAGTAAGTTTGGTTAATGTGCTACCCGAAAATGTTGCCGCAACAAATGCGGCTGCCGCACCGGGTATGGTGTCGTCTAAGATTATTTCTAAATCAACATCACTTGCTTGAATACCATAATATTCAGTAATGATTTTTTCACTTTGCTCTAGCCATGATCGCTTCAAATTCTGAATCATCAATTCTTTATCATCAAAATCTTTCACGGCACCATCAGCATCAGTATAATTTGCTGTTTTATCTCCACCAGAAAAGACATTAATACCATTAAACTGAGTATCAGTACCTATGCGATCAACCTCCGCAATTAATTGAGCTAGTTCATTCTGTAATGCTGTTTTATCTGATGCTGAGTTGGTGGCATTCGCTGCCTGAATAGCAAGCTCTCGACCACGCTGGAGCATACCAGTCACTTCACCCAAAGCACCTTCTGAGACTTGTAACATGGAAATACCATCATTGACATTACGAGAAGCTTGATTCATGCCTCGAATTTGGCTGGTCATTCTTTCTGAAATGGCCATACCTGCAGCATCATCTTTTGCAGAGTTGATCCTAAGCCCCGTCGATAACCGTTGTAACGATACAGCTAACGATGACTGGTTAGTACCCAGACTACGTTGCGCTGATAACGCTAATACATTGGTATTGATTGAAAGGCCCATAATTCTCTTCTTTTAATAACTATTCGAGAACTATGTCGGCCCTATAAAAGAAAACTTTAGAGATAATTGAACAAAGATAAACCTTGGACTTTGACAAATGACTGTTGTGCCGCTTGTAAACTGGTTGTCTGCCTTGTTAGTCTTGATATTGCTTCGGCATAATCTAAATCTTGAATCTCGGATAATGTTTTTTCCATATTCATTGAGATGCCATCATTAATTTCTCTTTGATTATCAATCGCATTTAATCTAGAGCCCACTTTTGCTTGAGCTTCAACAACGATATCCATAGCTGAGCTAATATTAGTCAAAAAATCGCCGTTGTTCGGGCCATTATTAGCACTAACTTGATTAGCAGTTAATGCTTTTGAGAACTGGTCGATGGTTTGAAACATAGACTGTGTGGCCGTCGTGGTATCAATCGTAAATGTATCCGCTGCGGCCGGTCCTGGCACAGGTGGCACAACCACTGGTGTCCCCGTTAATTGCACGGTCATTTTTGGAAAAGCGGGGTCGATGGTACTTAAGTCTACTTGTAAACCACTGTCAGTAGCAGAGTATGGAATTACTGCTGTATTCGTCCCGTCAGTGACACTATAAGCCGGTGGCACTAAGGTATCATCATAGGTAAACACCAATGGACTAGTCATTGTCTCACCACCATCACGAGTGAGTATTGTTATATCACTTGTACTAGCCGTAGCGGTTACTGTTTTGCCAACCGTGGTGGACACATGTTCTGATTCAAAGATTGCATTGCCGGGGTCATTGGTTTCAATCAATACACCCGCGCCTACTTTCATATTACGCTGGCCTTCGTCACCTAGATAAGCACCATTAATAGTGGCATAAGGCTGAGTATTCGAATTAAAGCCAGAATATACATAATCGCCATTTGAATCACGTGTATTGGCTAAACCTAATAGTTGCTCATTCAGCTGATCCATTTCTTGTGCAATTGCCTGGCGATCTTTTTGAGTATTAGTATCGTTTAATCCCTGTATCGCAAGCTCTCTCACCCGTTGCAATATTCCTGTAACACTTTGCAAGGAGCTATCTTCAAGAGTCTGTTTATTCTCTGCTTTATCAGCATTAGAAAGGTATTGTTCTGTAACACTAAACTCTCGCTTAAGATTTAATATTTGCACTGAGCCAGCAGGATCATCAGACGGATTTAAAATTCGTTTTCCCGTTGAGACTTGTAACTGGGTTTTACCCAGTTCAGTCTGCTGATTCATCATTGCCGTCAGGTTCTGGTCAAAAATATAGGAGGTTGATACACGCATATTAGTTACCTCTCTTAGAACGAGTTAATCAGTGAATTAAATACGGTATTAGACACTGTAATAATTTGTGATGCAGCTTGATAAGCTTGCTGATATTTAATTAAATTAGCCGCTTCTTCATCTAGATTAACACCCGAAACAGATTCATAACGAAGGTTTGTTTGATCTAATAAACCCTGCTGTGTTTTTTGCCCTACATCTGCTTGATGTGTCCGGGTTGCTACATTGGCTACCAAGATGCCATAAGAATCAGCAAAAGACTGTGTCGGAGGGCCAGCTACTGGTAAACCCGTCACAGGATCTAATGCAGTTAATGTTTTAGTGACTTGTAATTCTGCTAATGCTAATGCATTGCGGTTATCACCAACGGCTGAGAAGTTACCTAAAGCATCTACACTATTATTAAGTGTAAAACTGTCAGTATCTACAGGCACACCTGATAATTTAATTGTTAATGGGGGTGCTGTTGTGGCTGGCGCTGAAAAAACAAGCGCGGATAAATCAAAGCTTTTTCCACTATCGACGGCAGGATCATAAGCGATGGAAGCGCTACCACCTTCATATGTTAGATCATAATTTCCTGTGCCATTATTATAAGCAATAGCAAGCCCACCTAAACTCAAGGCATTAACAGCGTCAAAACCAACACCCGAACCATCGACAGCATTCACTTCAAGCTGTGCAGTCCCCGTGTTAGTAGCACCCGTTACTGTTGACACCGGAAAGGCAACGGCAATATCTCTAGGATCTGTTAATGCAATTCTAATATTACCTGCATCAGGGTTTGGTGTGCCTGTTGGTTCAAAGAAGTTGCCACCGGCATTACCACTAAGTGTAATCCCCGTTGTATGTTGAGCGTTAATTGTTGTCACCATACCGGCAGCTAAGGCATCAATTTCTAATCGAGCGGGATCTATCACTTCTTGCCTGACTGCAAGAAGACCACCAATTGAACCGCCGGTCAGTTGTGCTGAAATATTAATACTACTTGGACCATAAACAACTTCTGCACGGGTCGTATCGGTAGGACTCGCTACAACATTTAGCTCTACAGCACTCAAGCCGACGACTAATGCTTGCCCAGTACCAATGAAGACACTTTGCGAACCATTACCTTGCTCAAGAACAGATACCGAAATATAGGCCGACAATTCATTAATCAGTTGATCGCGCTGATCTAATAAGTCATTAGGTGCACCCGTTGCACTTGCTGAAGCTTCAATAATGACAGAATTCAGTTCGGCAATGCCTTTTGACAATAAATTGACTTCTTTTACATTGTTATCAAGGTTTAGGTTTACTTGTTCATTATATGAATCTAACTGAGTATCTAATGTATTAAAGCGATTTGTTAAGGTATCAGCCTCAGTTAACATCACCTGTCGTGCTGGAATAGAGGTGGGATCATCTGCGACATCTTGTACGGCATCAAAGAAGCCTTGCAAACCTGCACTTAATGATAGTTCTGGTGAGCCTAATAAATCATCGACTTGGCTAGCAAATATTGAGAAGGTGTCTAATTGTTGTTCTTGTGAGGTAAATGTTCGTACTTGTTCGGCAAGAAACGTATTAAACGTCCGAGCAACACTATCAACGGCGACACCTGAACCATAATATTGACCACCATCAAAATTGGGAATACGTGTACCTTGCTCTACTCGCTGGCGATTATAACCCTCAGTATTAACATTACTGATGTTATGGCCAGTGGTTGATAGTGCACTTTGCGTGGTAATTAACGCTGACGTACCTATATTTAACATACTCATATTTAAAGCCCTCGATCCGTCATTTTATCGACGAAATTCATGATTGCTTCAACTCTTGCGAGAACTGTGCCACTGTTGAACTATTCATTATGCGTTTAATTTTATCGGCATAATTTGGATCAGTGGCATAACCTGCTTTATGTAAACCATCAATGAATTGTTCTGGGTTGGCAGTTTGTTTTAATGCATCTTGATAACGTGGTTGGGTCTGTAAAAAGTCTACATAATCATCAAAGCTTTGTTGATACGAGTCATAGGATCTAAACTGTGCTTGTTCTTTCACTGCTGTACCGTCACGATATTCAATTGTAGCTGTGGCAGCACGTTCACCCTGCCAGCGACTGTCTGCTTTAATATTAAATAGGTTATGACTCGAGTTGCCATCTGCATTTTTAATCACATGTTGGCCCCAACCTGTTTCTAATGCGGCTTGAGATAATATCACCTCAGCACTCACACCAATTTTATCAGCAGCCTGTTGGGCTAAAGGTAAAAGTTGTTGCACAAAATCAGCGGGTGAATCAAAGGTCATTTTGTTTGGTTCAACGACAGTTTTTACAGCAGCTATCGGTGTCGCCTGAATAATTTGTTGCAATAATGCTGGGTTTTCTAGCGGCTGTAATGCGGGTCTTACTTTCACTGTGTGCATATTGCCGATATTCGGATCAACGGCTTCTGTCACCTTAGTTGTGGGCTGGCCACCTAATTGACGCACAATAAGCTCTCTGAGACCTAAGGTACCTTTAGAGGATAAATCCATGGCCAATTGTTTATCGCTCATATCACGATACATATCACTCTGTTCACTATCAAACAGGCCTTCAGCTAAACTTGCATCGCGCATACTTTTTAACATCATGCCAACAAATATGGCTTCAAACTGACCAGCAACCTGATTTAAAGTTTCTTGATCAGACTGATCCGTATTGGCCGATCGACGAAGCTCAGCAAGCCCCTTAAAGTCGACGGATGTTTGGGCGATATGCGTATTAAGTGCCATGACTTAAATAATCACTAACTCAGCACGTAAAGCACCTGCTTGTTTAAGTGCTTCTAATATTGCCACTAGATCACCTGGAGCGGCACCCACTTGATTAACAGCACGAACAATTTCATCCAATGTCACTCCAGGATCAAACATAAACATGCGGCTATCATCTTCTGTTATTTCAACATCATAATTAGGTGTTACTACAGTTTGACCATTGCTTAAGGCATTAGGTTGGCTCACCTCAGTATTTGCAGCAATCGTTACCGATAAATTACCATGTGTGACAGCTGCGGGAGAGACACGTACATGTTGACCTATGACTATCGTACCAGAACGTGAATTGACCACAATTTTAGCGGCCGCCTCACCTGGAGTGAGTTGAATATTTTCAACTAAAGATAAAAATGGCACTCGCTGGCTTGGATCACGCGGTGCATTTATCTTAATTGATGACGCATCCATAGAACGTGCAGTGCCTTTACCTAAAGTATGATTAATTGAATCGGTTAAACGACTCGCTGTAGTGAAATCAGCTTGGTGCAAGTTTAAGATGATGTGGTCACCGACATTAAAGGCATTTTGCACTGTGCGTTCAACAGTGGCGCCATTTGGAATTCGACCTGCACTAGGAATATTAACTGTTACCCGCGAACCATCGCCTGCTTCAGCACCAAAACCACCGACTACCATATTGCCCTGTGCCATGGCATATATCTGGCCATCAACCCCTTTCAAGGGTGTCATTATCAAACTACCACCACGTAAACTCTTGGCATCACCTATTGATGACACCGTGACATCAATTGTTTGTCCCGGCTTGGTAAAAGGCGTTAAGTCCGCATGCACAGCTACGGCCGCGACATTTTTACTTTTTGGATCAACGCCTGGTGGTAGTGTCACGCCCATTTCACGCAACATAGTACGTAGACTTTGACCGGTAAATTTAGTTTTATCGCCGGTGCCACTTAAACCCACCACTAAACCGTAACCCACCAATTGGTTATTTCTCACTCCTGCAATCGAGGCAAGATCTTTAATCCTTTCGGCAAAACTCAGTGTCGATGTGGCCAATAAAATAAGTGCCACTAATAGTGTTTTAATATTCATCTTCATATTCCTCTTAAAACGGCATCAATGCACTAACAAAAAATCGGCTCAACCAACTCATGACATTGGCATCATTGGTAGGACCATCTCCTGTATAGGACATTTGCACGTCAGCAATTCGTTTTGATGAAATGGTATTATCAGCATCAATATCACGTGGACTGATCATGCCTGCAATACGGATATATTCATTGCCTTGGTTAATCGTCATCACTTTTTCACCACGGATAACCATATTGCCATTGGGTAACAATTCAACTACCGAGACACTGATATCACCACTTAGTTTATTGTTTAGGTCACTATCACCACCACCATTAAAACTATTTGATGAACCTAATTCAAAAGCGAGACTATTTTTATCATTACTGGCTAAAGGAAGGACACCGGGTAAATTAAATTCAGCGGTAGTACCAAATAAAGTTGGATTAGTAATGCTGTTATTACTACTTTTATCCACGGTGGTTGCTGATTCTTTCTCTGCTGAAGTCTCTTCTTCCAGCTTGACTGTCAAAATATCGCCAACACGTCGTGCCCGATAATCTTCAAAGAAAGAAACATTAGTAGATGTATTAAAGATGGAACCATCAGCTTGTGGCTCAGGTGCTGTCGCAACAGGGCGCACAGCTGCATATTCTGGATCCCGTTTGACGGGATTAGTGGTACATGCCACCAGCAGAATAAGACTTGCTAGTGTCAATAATTTGAGTGTTTGTTTCATGATAATCTCCAAATACCGATTGTTATTTGGGTTGATGCACGGTTTGTGCCAAAGAGAATAAATCGAGCTATTGATGGTGTATATGTTTAGTGTCTGAACAGTGTTATTAGAAGGCAGATGGTTTTCCTTCGTGACGAGGATATTACCCAGACTGGCGGTGCTTCTTTCGTGACGGGGACGTCACTCCTACTATGTCGGTGGTTCTTTGTGATGGGAACGTCAACTCTCTCTGTAGGAGCGACGTCCTCGTCGCGAAGGCCTTATTAAAATTCAAGCAAACTTAAAGCTTAAAGGTTCTGAGCAGCATATTGCAGCATTGCATCAGCTGTAGAAATCGCTTTGGAATTCATTTCATAAGCACGCTGAGTTTCAATCATATTGATAAGCTCCGTCACCACATTCACATTCGATGTTTCCAGTGCACCCGATACAAGATTACCGATACCCGTTAAACCTGGGGTACCTGTCACCGCACCACCACTGGCACCTGTTTCTTTATACAAGTTTTCACCCATAGGCTGTAGGCCCGTTGGATTAACAAAATCGGCTAATTGAATATTACCGACTACAGTTGCTGCAGCCTGGCCTGGTTGTAATACACTGACCGCACCATCACCACCAATCGTGACACTCAAGGCATCTGCTGGAATCGTTATCGCAGGTTCCAATGCATAACCATTAGACATCACCATTTGACCGGTATTATCAATTTGGAAGGTACCGTCACGGGTATAAGATAGAGCACCATCAGGCATTAATATTTGGAAAAAACCACGACCTTGAATAGCCATGTCCATCGCATTACCTGTTTGCACCACACTACCTTGTGTATGCATTTTCTCGCTGGCAACAACTCGTACACCGGTACCGACCATTAAACCGGATGGTAACTGTGTATTACCAGAAGATTGAGCGCCTGGCTGACGAATAGTTTGATAAAGCAAGTCTTCAAATACAAGTCGATCTTGTTTAAAACCCGTTGTATTTGCATTGGCTAAGTTATTTGAAATAACAGACATTCGTTGCTGTTGAGCATCGAGTCCTGTTTTGGCAATCATTAACGACTGGTCCATGACATACCTCCTACATTATTTTGACGCGATATTGCGTTGTTATTAGTTGAATTGCAACAAGCGTGCCGATGCGGCACCATTATCATCTGCTGACTTCATCATTTTGACTTGCATTTCATATTTACGCTGCAATTCAATCATATTAACTAAGGCAGCAACTGTATTCACATTGCTGCTTTCTACCGTACCTGATGCCACCTTCACTGTTGCATCTAAGGGTGCTTCACCACCCTCACGCATGCGCATAAGGCCATCATTATCTTTAAAGACAGCGCTGAGTTCAGGTTTAACTAATTTAATACGGTCCAAGATTGCTAAGGAATTTGCTTCAGCACCTATTGGACGAATTGAAATAGTACCATCGGCACCAATCTCGATTTTTTCAGCAGGCGGAATAGCAATCGGTCCACCTTCCCCCATCACCGCTAAACCAGTTCCGGTAACCAGTTGCCCTGAAGCAGTCACCTGTAAATCACCGGAACGTGTATACCCTTCTCGACCATCCTTGCCTTGCACAGCAAGGAAACCTTCACCTTGAATAGATATATCTAAATCACGTCCTGTTGATTGTATGCTTCCTTGTTGATAATCCGTTGCTGGACGTTCACTCATTGAATACACACGTGTTGGCAAGCCTTCACCAAACACAGGTTGACTACGAAATTGCTCAAAATCTTGTCTAAAACCAATGGTATTAGCATTAGCAAGATTATTACTATTCGTCGCCTGTGCCAGCATGGTTTGCTGGGCCGCATTCATCGAAATATAAAGCATTCTGTCCATAATTAGGTCCTCCTATATCCCTTGTTTTAATAACCAAGGTTTAGGAAATTTAACGTAAGTTAATAATTGTTTGGGTAATGGCATTTTCAGTTTCAATTGATTTTGAGTTTGCTTGGAAATTACGTTGTGCTGTGATCAAACCAACCAGTTCTCTGGTCAAATCAACATTAGATGTCTCTAAAGCACCTGATTGAATGTTACCAAAACTACCTGTTCCAGCTTCACCGGCTATCACTGAGCCTGAGTCTGATGTTTCTTTCCAAGCCGTGCTACCAATCTTATTAAGCGCTTGAACATTGGCAAAGTTAGCTAATGCTAATTTACCAATAGGAATAGCCTGGCCATTACTATAGGTTGCTCGTACCAAACCAGAATCACTAATATCAACACCGGTCAATCGCCCCGTTGGGAAACCATTCACCGTTAAAGCATTAACACTAAATGCACCTGAGTTCTGAGTTGAGCCCGCTACATTTAGTGTAATGAGTTGAGCTCCAGCACCACTAGAAAGAACCGTAGACTCAAGTACAGGGGGGACGGCAGCGGGATCCGCTAGTGTACCTAATGCAAAGTCGATTGTAGCTGGATTAGTAGAAGCCAATGTTCCATCAGTATTAAATTGCAGTGTTGCAGCACCAATTTGAGCTAGATCATTTCCTACTCCACCACCGGTCGCGACAGTGAAACCATCCCCAGCCGCGTCTCTGAAATCACCCTCAGGTAAATAAGCAACCATTTCCCATTGATTATCTGTATTTGCTGGAGTTGCAAACGCCGGATCCACTTTTTGATAATAGGTAGTGACAATATGCTCATTACCTAACGAATCAAAAATCGTTGCTGACGTCGAATTATGATAAGTATCAGGATCAAAAGGGTCAATAGCTAAAGCAGCCACAGGTGGAGTCAAGCCGTCATTAAGACCAACGACCGTCGACGGTAAGTTGGTTGCAATGGATAACAAACTTGTTGATTCAGGTTCACCTGCAGAGGGTGGTAATTGCAACGGTTTTGCAGCAGTCATGCTGGTCGCAGAAATCTCACCATTATCATTAACAGGAAATGTTCGTAAAAATGAACCGGTATTATTGACAATATAACCATCTTTATTGACGCCAAAAGAACCCGCACGTGTATAGGTAGTTTCACCACTATCCACATCTGGTGCCATTGAAAAGAAACCTTCACCACTGATGGCTAAATCTAATGAATTATCGGTAAACTCTAGATTACCCTGATTAAACTGCTGTGCTACATTCTGTAATACCACACCACTACCAATGGCGGTACTACTTGTACTACCAAAGGCTGATACGGCAAACACATCACCAAATTCTGCTCGTGATTGTTTAAAACCCGTTGTATTTACATTGGCAATATTATTTGATTTAACATCTAAATCAGCAGTTGCCGCGTTTAACCCACTTAATGCTGTACTAAAAGACATGACGTCCTCCTAAATAATTTCTTGTGCTTCGCTAAATGGTACTGAACCAATGCCCGCCAAATTCATAGTTAAACCTTGACCACCACTGCCCACTAATACACTTTCCACTTTCGCGACAGTTGCTGTTGCAAATGCCGTATTTTCACCATCGATCGTTCCCGTCGCTTTAAACTGATACGTTCCAGGAGGTAGCGATACACCGTTATCATCAAAACCATCCCAGGTAAAGTTGGTATAACCTGCCGCGGCTCCCATGCCAATTGTTTTAACAGGAACGCCTATCTCGTTATAAACTTGCACCTTCAAATCAGATACAGGTTCAGCGACATTAATTTGACCTTTCAAACCACTCTCTGCAGTCATCGTGCCAATCGATGATGGCACTAATACAGAACGACCGACTAAGGTAGACCCCTGTAAGGCTTGATCCGATTGCATGGAACTAGCAAAACCATCAAATGATTTTTGTAAATCACCAATACCACTAACCGTACCAAATGCTGCAATTTGACTTAAAAACTCACCACTTTCCATTGGTTTCAATGGATCTTGATTTTTGAGCTGTGTCGTCATTAGTGACATAAAATCTTCCAATGCCAAGGCGCCAGCATCTTTTTCTTCTTCAACGTTATTATTGTTTTTATTTAAAAAAGAATATGCGCCGTCTGAATCGATTCCATTAATTGCCATGATTTATTCCTCTATTGACCTAATTGCAAAGTACGTAGCAATAACTGCTTCGATGTATTAGCAATTTCAACATTGTTTTGATATGAACGAGAGGCAGACATCATATTGGCCATTTCGGCAATAGGATCTACATTTGAATGGAAAATATAACCATCTTGATTTGCCATTGGATGGCTAGGGTTATATTCTTGACGCACCGGCGCCTGACTTTCAACAATACCTTTCACTTGTACACTGCCTTGTTTATAACCTTGCTGAGCATCATCTAGTACCGCAGCAAAGACTGGGCTTCGGGTACGATAGGTTTGGTCAACACTGCTACTAACACTATCTGCATTCGCCAAATTACTGGCAGTGGTATTTAAACGTAGTGACTGAGCACTCATTCCACTGCCTGCGATATCGAATATATTAAATAGAGACATTTTGTTTACTCCCCTCTAATTGCACTTAGCAATCCTTTAAATTTAGCGCCTAAGAAATCTAAGCTCGCTTGATATTGGACTGAGTTTTGCATGAATTGTGCCTGTTCGACTTGTTCATCGACAGTATTTCCGTCGAGCGAGTCCTGCATTGTGGTACGAAACTGTACTGCAGGAGCTGCGAACTGGCCGCCAGAAGTTTGAATATGATTAGCGTGGGAAGTTTGCATACCGGTTGACTGGCCACTTGCCGCCATTTTCATGGCAGATTTGAAGTCAATATCACGCGCTTTATAATTTGGCGTATCGGTATTTGCCAGATTCGATGCAAGCAATTCTGCCCGTTGAGAACGGATTCGAAGTGCATCAGCATGAATTCCAAGGGCTGAATCGAAGTTTATCGGCATGTTTTTCTCCAACTTTAATCTTTATTTAACTAAAGACTAAGCACCAAGCATGCCAACAAGAAAATATACTTAAAAATCAATACATTACAAATATCACTGTGAACTGTCAAAAAAATAGCGGCAGAAAACTGCCGCTCCATTTTTTAATTAAAAAAGGTCAGTTTTAGATACAAATAAGGCACCCTTAGGTGCCTTATTTAATGTTTAACTTTAGCTAATAATTATTATTCAAGTATTATTGACCATCATCAATCCCACCATTAGCTAATAAGGTCGTTAACATTTGCTGTGCAGTTGCATCGCTAGCTGCAACATTATTCAAATCAATTGTTTGCACAATGGTATTAGTCGATGTATTGACCATAGCCAATTGTAAATGCTCGCCCGTTCCACTGGCATCAGCCACTGCAAAACCAGCAACCATATGTGAGTTATCAGATAGCAAATCGGATAAATCTAATACATCCTCTGCCGTCGCCGTCGCATCTAAGGTACTGCCAGCAAAATCAGTAATGTGATCGTGTGCTGGTGGCGTAACATGTCCCTTTTGCCAGACAAAGAGATCATCACCCGCACCACCAGTAAGAATGTCATCTCCACCGCCTCCTGATAGCAGATCATTGCCATCGCCACCAAGCAGTGTATTCTCTTCCGGTCCACCGATAAGTGTCAACGCTGAATCACTCGTATTTGCCGCACTGGGTGGTACAGCACTAGAGGCAAAACTGATGTTGCCATCAATGACTATCACAGTGATCGTAGAAATGGCCGTATTACTAGTGTTGCTGCCATCATTCACTGTAATCCAAATTTCACGCTCACCTTCAATAGGGTTTGCATTATTGTTGGAAAATGTAATTGATTTAAGTGCTGCTTCAAAATCAGCCTTGCTAACAAAAGGAGCCACCGCTGTAATAGTGTGAACAAGTCCGTTATGAGCCACAGTAAACTTAGTCACATCGATATTATTAAAATCATAATTATCGCCAGGTAAAGAATCGCGAACCTCAATGGTAGCTGACTCCATAGAGACAGAATCACCATCAATAATCGTCACATCTGAATCAACGATGGAAATAGGCACCGCACTTTCTAAGTAGGCAGCATCATAGTCATAATCACCATGCGCACTAAGATTAAATAATGAAATATTATCTAGGTAGGCACCAAAGCTGTCTGCAATACCAAGTCCTGCAAATGTTAACGTTGTATTGCCACTGAGCATATTTGAAATATCAACGCTTACCGATGTCCAGCCACTGACACTGTTCGGGATAAGTGAAACAAGGTAATCACCACTGATATGGGTAATATCAGTGCCGTCAATTGTAAATTCTACATTGCCTAGCGTGACCTTCATTGCGCTGTCACTTTCATTACCTGGTCGCGGTTTATAATCAAATGTCAATAATGCATCTTCGACTGTAAGGCTGACTTGTGTTGATATCGCTGACAAGCTGTGACCATCCAGTTCAATATGTGTACTACCATCTGATCCGCTTGAACCACCAATATTACCATTTTGAATTTCAACCCCTCTATCAGCGCCATCAACTTGCCATACCATGCTGTTATCGCCCACAAATGCAGGCGCACTAATTAACCAACTATTGTCAGGAATTAAGTTTTCAAATGATTCCGTGTAGGAGTTACTGACACCATCTAGATCAATAATCGGTGCACCCTTGGCAGCACTCACTATCATCGTCAAGGTCCCGATATCTGTTAGTGAACCATCTGTCACTGTGTAATCAACGCTATCTGTTCCGCTAAAATTCGCGGCGGGAGTGTAACTATAGGAGCCATCATTTGCCAATACAAGTGTGCCGCCTTGTAGTGTTCTAAAGGTGCCTGCAACGACACTTAAATCATCACCATCTACATCGCTATCATTTGCATCAAGATCAATGGTGGATGTGAATACGGCGCCTTCTGTGGCTGTAATCTCATCATCTACGGCAATAGGGGCGTCATTAACCGCACCAACACGAATCGTCACGGTGCTACTATTTGACGTTGCTCCATCATCATCTTTAACCGTATAGTCAAAACTATCAGGACCGGTGTAGTTTGCTGCTGGTTTGTACGTCACTTCACCTGTTATTGCATCAACAGCCAATGTGCCATGCGCTGCTGGCCTTGTTATAACAACCGTTGTTGAATCAATTGAGCCATCTGAATCCGTATCATTAGCGGTGATATCAATAACAACAAAACCCGCTTCTGCTACTGTCGTTAAATCATCATTGGCTACGGGTGAGTTATTTTGTGGTGGATTGTCAATAAATTCATCGACACCATTAATAGTAATAACAATAGTATGTTCAGTGCCATCTAACGATTGAACAGTGAACACGTCTTGTTTTGTTTCACTTTCATCTAGATAGTCTATATCGGCGTTCGCCACGGTGTATAGCCATGAACCTGAAGCCGTGATACTGAGCGAGCCCAATGCACCAGCACTGGGTGTAACACTGCTCGGATTAAACTCGGACTGGCCTGCATCACTATCTGCAATACTTAGCGAGCCAGAATCAGTCAATATTAAGCCACTTTCAGCTTCAACCACCTCGGTGACCGAACCCGCATCATCACCTGCGATCTGTGCCGCATTATTAACCGTTAACACCGTCAGATTAACGCTTGCCGTATCAGTCGCACCATCCTCATCCGTCACGGTATAAGTGAACGTATCTGTGCCACTAAAGTTATCATTGGGCGTATAGCTGTAAGAACCATCAGCATTAAAGCTTAAGCCACCATTAGTAACGCTGTCATTTAAACTAAAGCTTAATTGGTCGCCATCGGGATCATGATCATTGTCTGCAACACTACTCACAATGCTGGTATTTTCATTAAGTTGAAAACCATCGTCACCAGCAATAGGGGCGGGATTTAGAATATGCCATGTAAATGTACTTTCAGCCGTTTCGTCACTAGCATCACTCGCTATTACGGTCACAGTGTAGGGACCTGATTGTGATGCTGAACTCGCTAAGCTACCTGTTATCACACCTGTATCAGGATTAATTGTAATGCCTGTTGGCAAGCCTGTCGCGGTATAAGTGAATACATCACCCTCGCCATCACTAAAATTTACAGAGACATCCAAGTTGACGGTATCACTGTCATTATTTTGTTGCGTATTAATGCTAGTCGCTACCGGCGCATCATTTGTTCCCGTAATAGTTAAACTGACGGTTGCCACTTCACTTGTCGATGATTCACCACCATTGACACCGGTTCTGCCATCATCGGCAATATATTGGAAACTAATGCTTGCTGTCTCAGCTAATGCCAAACCATTAAAATCACCGGTGACTAAATAGGCGCCATCAGATGATACGATAACATTCAGATCAGTAATGGTGGCAGTGTCAGATGTAATATCACCCACTTGTGAAAAGCGGTGTATTGTATCGCTGCTATCTTCATCAGTGGCCAATAATTGACCGCTAAAATGATTAAAACCCGCATCAGCTTCTGTTTGTGATGCGCTAACAAAACTCACTTCCGGCTGGTCGTTGGTACCTGTGACAATAATAGTCAGTGTCGTATCAACAAAGGCCCCTAGTGAATCAGTCACACGCACATCGACAATAGCCGGTGCTGTTGTTTCACCTTCGGCTAATGAATTATAAGCATGATTACTGGGGTCAAAATAATAACTACCATCAGCATTAAAACTTAATCCAACAGGACTATCACCCAAAACTTCAAATCTGATTGTATCGCCATCTGGATCGGAGGCAATCATCTGTTTTGCAAGCAGGCTGCCACCTTCATACGCCGTCTCTGTCTCTAAACCAATGTATGCCGCTTCTGCAATGGGTGCTGAATTATGATTTTGTTCATCTGTTAAGCGGGGTTGATTTTGAGCTGTGACAGAGCCTGTTGAAAAGCCGCTTGTCACGTGTGTTTGTGGGGCAAGATAGTCGACAATAACGGGTGAATGACCTTCTTCACCCTCCTCAAGTACAGTGCTTGCTGACGTTGCTTCAGCTATTTGACTAGGATCTGTACCATCTAATAATGATTGATGTAATACAGCAACTTCATTTTGTGCTTCAGTTGTTATTTCAGTGACTTGCTGAGGATCAAAAGCCTCATTATCAAGCATCGCTTGTGAGCTTCTGCCCAAGTCCATCAAACTGCCATCAGAAAATTCGATTTCAACAGCAGAATTTGCAGCTGTTGTAATGATGTCGCCGGTGAAAACAGGTTCACCTGTGTGTAACTTGTGTTGAGAACCGTCTGCTGATATTGCTGTTGCAGAACCAATAAGTGTTTTGATCGTACCTATTTCTGTAGCCATAACTATTCCTTTAGTTGTTTTCTTCCTGAGAGGTAATCCTTACCCCGAATGGTGAAAATACTTTATTCCATTTGAATCTGCTTGCCTATTGTACTTTGGTACTAATTTATAAAATTTTATTAAATAAATGCTGCTTATTTAACGTATCACGCGTAATTTTGGCTGAGCATTGCCCGCTATTTCAGCATGTATTGATGCAAAATGATTAAGCATTTCTGTCACTAATTTTCTAGGTAACCATGCTTCACCTTTGTGTACCACATGAACCGCTTTAACAATCATAGGGCGTTGCTCTGGACTAATATAAGCACGAATATGGAAACCGGCATTTTGTAATGTTTCAAATGTAGCTAATTCGCTTGCCAGTATGATGTGCTGTGCATCAGGACATGCTTTCCTCAGAAAGTGACACAGAATATCAACATCCATATTATCCAATGTTTGTTCTATCACAATAATATCGGGGGCACATTGACTGAGCTGCTGAACCGTTTCATCTAGTCCGCGCGCTGTAATAATGGTGACATTAATATCTTCTTGGTCTGTCAGTAATTGATGAATCTTTTCATCATTACTAATAATAGCGGTATTAATCATGCATATGCTCGTAGTAAAGTGGCTATTAATGGCCATTGTTGTTCCCAACCAGTTAGCGGTGACTGTCTAAAGCCAGTACGTACAAATTGCTGTAAATGACCTTCAACCACAGTCAGTAATAGATTGGCAGTTTCATTGACTGGACGGCCACCAGCTTCTGTTAAAGTCAGTTCTCTTTCGCGTAAAATTTGGCGAAATTGTGTTTCTAATCGTTCAAAAAACTGGTTAACTCGTTGGCGTAGACGCTCGGTTTCACCGGTCAGTGCAGTACCGGTTAGAATGCTACTAATGCCAGGATTTTTATCACTAAAACCGAGTAATAAGGTGATGATTTTTTCACAACGAGCAATCGCATTTTTCTCATTTTCCATGATTTGATTAATCAAACCAAAAATGGTGTCTTCGGCAAACTCTATCAAACCCTCAAACATTCGTGCTTTACTGGGGAAATGGCGATACAGTGCTGCTTCTGACACAGCTAAGCCTTTTGCTAATTGAGCCGTGGTGATTCTTTGCCCAGGATTTTGCTCTAATTCTCGGGCCAATGCTTCAAGAATTTGTTGTCGTCGAGACTGCTTCACTTGTGCTCGTGTTGATGTTTGTTGCTCGCTCATTGCCAGCCTCCTCGAATTAAGGTGCCGACACCTTGATCTGTAAACATTTCTAATAATAGTGCGTGTTGTACTCGCCCATCGATAATATGTGCTGTAGTCACACCAGCTTGCACGGCATCAAGTGCACAACCAATCTTAGGTAGCATACCGCCGTAAATAGTGCCGTCATCAATCAGTTCATTCACTTGTTTAGCATTAAGCCCTGTGAGTAAGTCACCCTCGCTATCCAACAAACCTGCAGTATTGGTTAATAAGATGAGTTTCTCGGCTTGTAGAACTTCTGCCATCTTGCCAGCAACAAGGTCGGCGTTGATATTATAAGATTGACCTTCTTCGCCCACGCCAACAGGGGCAATGACAGGAATAAAATCACTTTGAATTAACATATCGATCACTTGTGTATCAATACTTTTTACTTTACCAACATGACCTAAATCAATCAGCTCAGAGACATTAACCGCGGGATCAGTGCTATTACGAGAAACATGCAGTTTCTCGGCACAAATGAGACTGCCATCTTTACCGGTTAAACCAACAGCTCGACCACCATGAGTATTAATCAAGTTAACGATACTTTTATTGACTTGCCCACCCAGCACCATTTCAACCACATCCATGGTTTCACTGTCAGTAACACGCATACCGTCAATAAATTCACTCTGTTTACCCACTCGTTTGAGTAAATCACCAATTTGAGGGCCACCACCGTGGACAACAATAGGGTTAATGCCAACTGCTTTCAGCAATACAACATCACGAGCAAAACTATTTTTTAGTGTTTCATCAACCATGGCATTACCACCATATTTGATCACTAATGTTTTACCTTTAAATCGTTGTATATAGGGTAATGCTTCAGTTAAAACCTGGGTAACATTTTGTGTATTTTGACTAGTTAAACTCATTTATTCTCTTTCTTAGAAAAGCAATATCAGGGTTGGTTTGATTTGTAACATTTGTTGCTTAAAGCGCTGCTGAATATCATGTAATTCTTCAATTGAATCGGCTTCAAAACGCAGGCTTAATCCAGGCACAGTATTTGATGATCGTACCAAGCCCCAGCCATTAGGATATTCTGCTCTCACACCATCAATGGTTATAATTTCAGCACCATCAAAGCGACCTTCACCCGCTAATTGTCGTATAAACTGCTGGCTTTCGCCTTCTTCCATTTCAACGATTAGTTCTGCAGTACCTTCACGATTGGCTAAGGCAGAAAATACTTCCGTCGCTCTCCGCTGCATCACATCATTTGCTAACAATTCTAATAGGCGACTTGCTGCATAGAGACCATCATCAAAGCCAAACCAACGTTCTTTAAAGAAGATATGCCCACTTAACTCTCCCGCTAACGGGGCATCCAGCTGCTGCATTTTATTTTTAATCAAGGCATAACCTGATTTTTCCATCACCGCTTCACCGCCAGCTTTAAGTATTTCTTCGCCAAGCAGATTAGAGCATTTTACATCATAGACCACAGTTGCACCCGGCATTCGAGACAGAACATCTTGAGCAAACAACACCATCAAGCGATCCGGCCATATAGGAACACCATAAGCATCTACGACACCTAATCGATCACCATCACCATCAAATGCAATACCTAATTCTGCACCATAACGTTTCACGGCAGCACTTAAATCAGCTAAGTTTTCAGGATCACTTGGGTTGGGATGATGGTTAGGAAATTGACCATCAACATCACAGTATAACTCTATAACTTCACAACCTAGCGCTTTAAACAAGGTCGGTGCCACGGCACCTGCAACACCATTACCACAATCGATAACCACTTTGATTGAACGGGAGACTTTAACATCAGTTGTGATTCGACCAATATAATCAGCGATCACGTTGGTCTCAGATAAGGTTCCCTCTCCCGAACGTAATCTACCTTGTTGAATACGTTGATGAAGGACCTGCAATTTATCGTCGGCTAACATTTTTCCAGCCAACATAATTTTCAAACCATTATATTCAGCAGGATTATGACTTCCTGTCACCATAACGCCAGAGTGAGTATTCGTTTGTTCGCAGGCATAATACATCACTGGTGTAGGCACTTCGCCAATATCAAGCACGTCACAGCCACTTGCCAGAATACCTTCAATGAGCGCATCACTTAAAGCAGGACTTGATAAGCGGCCATCCCTACCGACAACTAATCTATTCTGTCCCTGCTCTGTGGCTTCACTGCCTATCGCATGACCAATGCTTTTAACAATAGTCTCACTCAGGTTCTGACCAACAATTCCACGAATATCATTAGCTTTAAATATGATGGGGTCAATCTCAACCACCTCTTCTAATAAATCTAAGGATTCAGGATTTTTATGTTCTTTTTGTTCTACTTTTTTACTAATGCTCGCAGCAGTAGCGCCTTTTTTAACCGTTGCGAAATAATTATCGCGGGCAATCGCTTGAATATCTTCAACAACCGGCTCTAAATAGCTAAATGAAAGTGGGTATTGGGGTTTTAAAACGCCTAATTTAAAGTCTTCAAGCTCAGATCTTACTATTTTGACATCGCGTTTAAACACAAAACTACGCAGACCATCTCGCAGCAACCAGATTAAAATCACAGCCACTATAACAACGGCGAGAACAATGATGGCTGAGGATGCGGTGTCATTGACTTTATGTTCCGGCCAATAAGCCATTTTCCAATACGTATTAGGTATTGGCTGAATATGACTTGCGACCCCTTGTTTTTTACTCACATCACCGTAGCCCGTTAAAACAGCCACTTTCTTTGAGCCTTGTTGCAATTCAATATAGCCTTGAAAATCAGTCAGACCACCTAGTAAGCCCTTAATTAAATCAGGGTTTAGTGTCACCACTAAAACACCCACCACACGATCGGCATTATCGACTATACGATGAGCAAGTAATACATGTGCACCATCCGTATCTTTCTTCATTAAGCCAATGGGCGCACTGCCGTCTTTTTTTGCTTTACGAATACTATTTAATGTGGCAAATGAAATGGGGGTACAGGCCATCGGGTCAACATCATCAACATCGGCTGAAATCAAACATGTTTTAAGTGCGTGAGGGAAAAGATGGACTAGTTTTTCTTGTTGATTGTCTATTTCAAACTGATCATTTTCTTGTAAAAGAGAAACAAGGTGAGGAGATGCAGCAAGTGATGCCATCTGTTTTTCTATGCTATTAATATGAGAGACGGCGATCTGCTTAAGTAATATCGCCATCTGCTGTTGATTATTCACTGCAACAGATTGAGTTTGCTGAGTAGATAATTGTTGCAGCCAGAAAAAACCGACAGTAATAGCCGTACAGCACAAAACAAGGGCCACTAGCCCAATTATTTTATTACCTACTGATAGTGCCAGTCTCACTATACCATCCATTGTCATCCCTTTATATCTGGTCTACTTGCGGCCCGTATGCCCAAAACCACCGGTACCACGTTCAGAACTACTAAATTCACTTACTTGTTCAAAAGCAACTTGTACAACAGGTATAAACACCATTTGTGCAATGCGTTCACCTATCACCACTTCAAAAGCCGTTTGGCCTCGATTCCAACAAGATACAAATACTTGCCCTTGATAATCACTATCAATCAAACCCACTAAATTTCCCAATACAATACCATGTTTATGGCCTAATCCTGAACGTGGCAATAAAACGGCAGCCAGTGAAGGATCATCAATATGTATCGCTAAACCTGTTGGGATCAAAACTGTTTCACCCGGTGAAATTGTCACATTTTCATCAAGACAAGCGCGTAAATCTAGACCTGCTGAACCTACCGTTGCATAATCTGGTAGCTCAATGCTATCGCCTAGTCGTGGATCAAGAATTTTTAATTGAATTTTTTGCATTATATTGCTCAATAATAAGTGTCATCAAATCTCGTGCTAACTGACTTTTAGCTGCCAAAGGTAATGTCTTATTCCCTTCGGGCCAAAATACCTGTAAAGCATTATCATCAACCGCAAACCCTATTCCATCACCGACATGATTTGCGGCAATCATATCTAAGTTTTTACGTGCCAATTTGGCTTGTGCGTAGTCAGCCACATCATCCGTTTCTGCAGCAAAACCCACTACAAAAGGTTTATCCACTTGCTCAGTAACGGCCGTCACAATATCCACGGTTGGTACCAATTTCAAGTTTAAATTATCTTGTTTTGTCTTTTTAATTTTCTTCTGTTCAATCGTTTCTACTTGGTAATCAGCTACCGCCGCACAGGCAATAAAAATATCACATTCAGTCATATTGGCCATCACCGCATCATGCATTTGCTGTGCTGTTTGAATATCCATCCTAGTGACCCCTATTGGCGTCATTAGATGAACTGGGCCAGCCACTAACAGTACATCTGCACCTGCTTCTGCCGCTGCCTTGGCCACGGCAAAACCCATTTTGCCAGAACTTCTATTAGCTATATAACGAACAGGATCTATTGGCTCATTTGTCGGTCCTGCTGTAATAACAACACGCTGTGCAGTTAAGCTTTTCGGCACTGCTAATTGTATTAACTCCTTAACGATATCAAGTGGTTCAAGAAAGCGACCTTCACCTTGCTCTCCACATGCTTGTTCACCACTTGCAGGCCCGATCAGCTGAACCCCTCGTTTTAGCAATGTCTGTAAATTATCTTGTGTGGCAGGATTTGTCCACATTTTGTTGTTCATTGCGGGTGATATTGCAAGTGGGGACTCACTTGCCGAACATAATGCCGACAGTAAATCATCCGTTCTACCCTGTGCTATTTTAGCGATTGAATCTGCACTGGCAGGAGCGACTAGCACCCAGTCAGCCCAACGGGCTAGCGTGATATGTCCCATAGTAGATTCTTGCACAATGTCTAATAAATCAATTGCCACAGGATGGCCGCTTAAGGTTTGCATCGTCAATGGTGTAATAAACTCACAGGCAGCCTTGGTCATCACCACACGTACTTCAGCCCCGACATCTTGCAGTCTCCTTACTAAATCTGCGGACTTATAAGCAGCAATACTACCTGTAACCGCTAAGAGAATTTTAACGCCTGCCAGAGAAGCATTACTCACGACTTAGCCTCCCTAGGCTGAGTTCACGTAGACTTAATCCAGCCAATGTTGTTGCTTGCTCATCGCTCAATTGTTGCAGCAGGGCTTCTATCGGTCCTTCCGCTCGACTCTTAGCAATGATGAGATCTGACTCCTCCGCCGTTCTTAAACAATCTAGAACTTGTTTTACACTTATTTCTGAACTATCTGTGGCCGGTACGTATTTTTGACCTGCACCCGCTAGTTCAACTAACAGTGCCCCTTGCTCAAGTGTTGTCAGTAATTCTTGTAAAATATCTGCCGTGAGTCCGGTTTCCTGTTCTAAGTCGTCGAAACTAAATGCCGTTTTTTGTTGATAAAACTGCCTCGCAATAAGCACCATTAACCATAACCCTTCTTTTTCGCGTAAACGCGGACTCAAAACGTAAGACTTCCCTGCTAAACCGACCAACTTTGGATGCTGCAAGTAAAAAGCGACTTGTGTTCCGGTCAATAATATAAGCCAACCTAAATACAACCAAATCATAAAAAAGAATAAGATGGCAAAGCTTGAATATATCGCAGTGTAATTTGATGATGAAGCCACAAAGGAAGCAAAAATCTTACCTATTGACACCCAAAGCACACCTGCTACAACAGCACCAATAAAGGCGGGTTTAAGCTCAACACGTATATTAGGGATAAACATATATAAAAACGTAAAGGCCAGAATAATCATCAAATAAGGTACTAATTTGGTGGTAAACAATAATAATGTGCCAAAAGGCTCTATCGCCTGCATACTATGCACAACATCATGGTTCATTACCGTGGCTGCAATCCCCATTGCCGTGACCACTAAAACCGGCCCGATCATAACCACACTCAAATAATCGGTGAATCGCCTGGCAAAGCTTCTTGCCCGTTTGACTCGCCACACAAAATTAAAGGCATTCTCGATTTTTTGAATCAGTGCAATAATGGTATAAAACAGCATTGCCACACCTAATGACCCTAATACACCTACTTTTACATTTTGTACAAAGCCAATAATATTAGCGGTTATTTCAGCCCCTTTAGGCCCCAAAGGTTCGAGCATACTTAACAGAAAAGGTTCGATCTGGTTGTGCACACCAAATGCTTTTAATACTGAGAAAGCGACAGCGATCAGCGGAACCAATGACAATAAGGTGGTAAAAACAAGACTCATCGCACGTAAGTTTAATTCGCCTTTAGCCAGCTCACGAATGACGATAAAGCTGACACGTAGACCATTCTTTAACCAACGAATAAGAATATTCGACTGCCCAGGCAAGTCTTGCCAGAGTGTTATTTGAAAAAAATGTCTTATTATTGTTATTAAATCTGTCATCACTATCCTATTTTTACTGCTCACTATTTAAACCGGATTATCAATATCAATAAATTGATGTTGTAGATCAAATTGTTCGGCTAAATGTTCACCTAAAGCCTTTACACCATAGCGTTCTGTCGCATGATGACCTGCAGCAAAGTAATTAATACCTAGTTCGCGGGCAAGATGAACCGTCTGTTCCGATATTTCACCGCTCATAAATGCATCCAAACCTAATTCAGCTGCTTGCTCAATATAGCCCTGTGCTGCACCACTACACCAGCCAATTGTTGTCATTGGTCGGTCATGGGCTTGTATAACCGTGGCTTCTCGCCCTAATATTTGCCTAATCTCATCGGCAAACTCAGGCACCGTTTTTTGTTGGCTAAAACAACCACAGAGTCCAATTGCCGGCTCACCTGTGCCTGAAATTCGGCCATCGACCTCCAACTCAAATAAGCTTGCCAATTGTGCATTATTACCTAAAGAAGGATGGGCATCTAAAGGTAAATGATAGGCAATTAAATTTACATCATTGATTAATAATTGTTTAAGTCGGCGTTGCTTGATGCCTATTATACGTGGATCTTCACCCCGCCAAAAATACCCATGATGGACAAGAATAGTATCCGCACCGAGATCTAATGCGGCATCCAACAGTTGCTGGCTAGCGGTGACCCCGCTAACAAGATGACCAATAGTCTCTTGACCTGCTACTTGCAAGCCATTCGGACAATAATCTTGGAACCGATTAGGTTCTAATAAGGTCTCAAGGTAAGATAGACACTCAGTGCGGCTTATCATCACAATTCATCCGACAGCTAATAAAGTTGTCACTATAACAAAACTGATACGCTCGACTAGATTATTCGCAGGATAATTGGAGGTTCACAATGGATGCAGTCAGTATTATAGCTCTAAGTATGGGCGCCGCTTGGGCAAGTGGCATTAATTTATACGCAACCTTATTTATGCTCGGTTATATGGGTTCAACGGGTAATATGACACTACCTGCAGAATTAGAAATGTTAACTGATCCCATGGTCATGACCGCTGCTGGTTTTATGTATTGTGTTGAGTTTTTTGCCGATAAAATTCCAGGTGTAGATTCAGGTTGGGATACCATTCACACCTTTATTCGCATTCCTGCCGGCGCCATGCTGGCATCCAGTGCAATCGGTGATGTCGGCCCCGCGATGGAACTCACCACTGCTTTGTTGGGGGGCACATTAGCCGCAGGGACTCATACCACAAAAGCAGGTACTCGATTACTGATCAACACCTCGCCTGAGCCTGTAACTAACTGGACCGCCTCTATTACTGAAGACCTTCTCGTTATTGGCGGCTTGTGGGCGGCTTTAAATCATCCCGTTTTATTTGTCATTGGATTAATCGTATTTATCATTGCAATGATTTGGTTATTACCAAGATTATGGCGTCTGATTAAACATATTTTTCGTCGGATTGGCAGTTGGTTAGGTCTATGTGAGCCACCAGAGCCGATTAAACAATCTTCGCAAGCCGCAGCTATTAATCAGGAATCAAGTTAAAGCTTAAGCTGCTTTAAGTCGATAAAAAACCCCTTGTGGGCTACGTACCATTTCAAAGGCATCGCTATAACCCGTGATGGTTTCTGATGCACCCAGAAATAAGTAGCCGCGGGGGTTTAAGGATTTAGCCATTCGATTCAAGATGTCAGATTTGCGTTCAGGTGCAAAATAAATCAGTACATTTCGACAAAATATAATGTCAAACTTACCCAGTGAGTCATAACTTGCTAATAAATTCTGTTCGCGAAAGCTGACTCGGCGTTTAATGTCATCGACTACTTGCCAACGATCACCACTCGCCTTAAAGAACTGCTGCTTTCTCATCGCTGATAAACCGCGACCTAATATCGCTTCATCGTATTCTGCATGCTTGGCTTCAACTAACATACTCGCAGAAATATCTGTGGCGATAATTTGACTATGACCTAAACTGCTTGTCATCACTGACTTTACATATTCACTTGCCGTAATACTGATAGTGTAAGGTTCTTGACCTGATGAACAGGCGGAAGACCAAATTCGACATTGTTTTTTCCCCTCTTTGTCCATCTCCGGGAAGACCGTTTTTTCCAAGCATTCAAATGGACTACGGTCACGGAACCAAGAGGTTTCATTAGTGGTCATCGCATCGATCACATCATCTCGAAGATGCCGTGGCATATTGCGATGAATAGCAGCCAATAATTCAGCTATTGACGTCATATTTTCATCACGTAACAAGCGTGTAAGGCGGCTAGTAATTAAATACTGTTTTCCTTCGCCTAATACAATTCCGCAAGCCTGTTCTAAAAACAGTCTAAATTGCTCATATTCTTGTTGTGAAATATTACTAGTCATAATCTAAATTTTGTCCAACACTTTCGTGCTTAATAGCCTATAAATCATTAAGCACATATAGTGCCACGAATACCAATATGTCTGTTAACTTTATTCTAAACACTAATCTAAGCTGAAAAAGCAACTTGTCAATGTTTGAAATCTAATCTACTATGAAAGCTCATGACCTAAGATAAGGATATCAAGTCAATGAATAGTAATAATATAATTTCGTTTGGATCTCACCGGGATGGTGGCCTCGCAATTCAAACACCACAACATCATGAAATCAATGCCTGCAGACAGATTTTAAAAGAATCTCTTCCTGAATGTTTTAGTTTTTTTAACAGCTTAGACGACAGCCTATTTAAGCTTGCTGATAAAGCAGAAACGAATCAACTGCAAGATGAGTTTTTTGTCATCATGCGCCAGTTCCGCATTAAACAAGCTGAAATCAAACAGCAATTTACCAAACTAACACTCAGCGACTTTGATAAGTTTTGGCACAAGCCTACCATTAAAGCTAATACGCAAAATAATGCGGTGCAGAGTTTAAATAATGATGCAGAATTATCACTGATGCAGAACGATGCTTTAGAGAAAGATATTGCCTTAAAACAAATTGCTACCAAAGGGGATATTATTTTAGCCAAACAATTAAATCAATTAGATCGTCGTTTTGCCCATATTCTCGATAGTGACCAGCTGTTTAACAACCCTTTATCCCCCGATCATATTGCGACCAACCTGAAAAAAGTAATCTCGCCAATCACGTCTAATATGGCCGCTTTATTAGTTACTTATAAACAGTTTGAGCAATATGTATTACCCAATATTGATGCTATGTATGAAAAAATTAATGATGAATTAGTTGAATATGGCATTCTAGCAAAACTGAGTTTTAAACCTAGAAAGTCACAAAACAATACCGCTTCATCAAGTTTAGAAATGAACAATCAAAACGAAGTCAGTTCTGCAGATACATTAAGTGAGCTAGAAGAAGATGCCGTTCTTTTTGATGATTTGCGACAGCTCATCAATGGTCTCGGTGAAAACACACAATATGCACATACACACTCAGGCCCACCAGCAACCTTAGACACCATTATGTCAGCATTATCAGGTCTACAGACACAACTTAATACGCCTATTGCTTACGATGAAAATGGTGACGTTATTATGACAAACCTACGTCATTCACTGCTGTCTAATCTTCAACAAACTCAGCTTGATGGCACCGTGACAAGCCAGTCCTTGAGTAAAATAGATGAAGATACAATGAATGTCATCTCCTTATTATTTGAGTTTGTACTTGAAGACAGATCCATACCAGCTCCTATTCGAGCCTTATTGGCACGATTACAGTTACCCATGTTAAAAGTGGCTCTGACTGATAAAACTTTTTTTAGTAAAAAGAATCATGCGGCTAGAATTTTATTAAACAATTTAGCGCGTGCATCTACAGGTTGGGATCATTCCAACGGCCAAGACGATGTTCTATTTTCTCAAGTTGAAGACATTGTTAGCTCAATATTGACTGATTTTGAAACTGATATGCAGATTTTCACTGATCTTAATCAACAGTTCCATCAGTTTGTCACCCAGCAAGAGAAAAGCAGCCACTTCGCTGAACAACGCATTACCAAAGCGACAGAAGGCCAAGAAAAAATTCAGCTTGCTCAGCAAGAAGCAGATGCTATTGTTAATCAATTGATGACTCAATACTCCCCTGTGCCCAAAACTGTAATTGCACTTATTGAAAATAATTGGTCGCAAATACTTAGGCTACGTTATCTACAAAAGGGTAAAGACAGTCCAGAATGGGAACAAGCGGTTTCATTAATGGAAGCATTACTTTGGAGTGTGGCGCCCAAAAAAGACCCCGCTGATCGAAAAAAACTATTGGCCACTATCCCCCAATTATTAAAGTCACTGCGCGGTGCATTAAGCGGACCTTCATTCAATCAACATAAAATCACCTCGTCATTTAAAGATCTACAGCAATGCCATATCAAGTGTCTGAATGGCGATAAACTAGATGAAAGTGAATTACAGCAAATTAACATTCAACAAGATGTTAGCAATAAAAACCCACTCAGCGCAGAATCACTTGTTGCTATTGAAGAAGAAAAGAAAGTCTTATCGGATCAAAAAGCCTTAGATGCCGCCAAAAAGTTAAAAGTAGGTACCTGGTTAGAAATAAACCAAAATGGGTCGGTACAACGTGTTAAATTTTCATGGCGCAGTAATTTAACCGGGCGCTGCCTTTTTGTCAGTTACCAAGGTTTGAAAGTGGCGGAACTCGCGCTGTCCGAATTAGCGGCGTGGTTCCAACAAGGTCAGGTGGTTATCATCAATCAAACATCAGAACCACTAATGGACCGGGCACTTGTGTCGATGAAACAAACCATAGCAAAACAGGCGACTAAAGATGAGTCCACATTCGCCTAATTAAATATTAGGCTGCAGACTATTTTCTTGTTCTCTCAGCAGAATGATTTTAGAATCATCTGATGACAAAACAAAATATACTCATTACAGGCTGCTCTACTGGTATCGGCTTTTGTGCTGCTAAAGTACTTCATCAACAGGGCTACAATGTTATAGCAACGGTTAGAAAACCCTCAGATGCAAAAGCCTTACAGCAACTCGGCATCACCACCACTGAGCTTGAGCTTGCTGATAGTGAGTCAATTCAGCGGACTATTGATTTCACACTTGCCCACTTTAATGGCCAAGTAGATGGACTATTTAATAATGCAGCTTATGGCCAACCAGGTGCGATTGAAGATCTCAGTCGTGATGTATTGCGCCAACAGTTTGAAACCAATGTATTTGGTACCCAAGAACTGACCAACCTTGTTATAGCCCAAATGCGCAAACAAGGACACGGTAGAATTATCTACAATAGCTCGGTATTAGGTATTATCTCTATGGCTTATCGTGGCGCTTACAATGCAAGTAAATATGCCATAGAAGGTTTAGCGGATACCCTTAGACAAGAGCTGCACGGCTCAAATATTACCATTAGCCTGATTGAACCAGGACCAATCCTAAGTCAATTTAGAGCCAATGCCTTTGCTAAATATCAGCAGCATATCGACAAAGAAGGCAGTACTCATCAAGCAACTTATGTTGCTATGGAACAACGTTTAAAAAAACAAGGCCCCGCAGCGCCGTTCACTTTGCCGCCTGAAGCCGTGGTCAAAAAAGTGCTTCACGCTCTTGAAAGTAAACGCCCCAAAATACGCTATTATGTGACCTTCCCAACCTATCTTTTTGCCACGCTTAAACGTTTTTTACCACATCGTTGCTTAGACTGGGTGCTTATCAAAGTATCTCAAAACGAAAATTAAGGCTGCGTATTAGTCGTCATCGCGACCGTATAAATAAACAGTATAGAGTGACATTCCCACCATAATGGTGCCACCAAAAATATTGCCTAAAGTAACAGGAATAAGGTTGGCCACAAAGCCCGATAAGTTTAAATTTTGTAATGCATCAGCACTCACACCACTCGCAGCGACAATTTCAGGATCAAGTGATGCCACTATCGCCAAGGGAATCATAAACATATTAGCAATACAGTGTTCAAAGCCCATGGCGACAAAAGCAGAAATAGGGAAAATCACCGAAAAGACTTTATCCATTACGGTACGAGAGGCATACACCATCCAGCTGGCTAAACACACTAATGCATTACAGAATATGCCTCGTACAAAGGCTTCAGTCGTACTGAGATCTACTTTAGCTAAGCCTACTTTTAATGCGGTTGCGCCGACAGCATGATGGGCACCATCTAAAAATCCAGAGGCAAAAACTAAATAAACGGTAATGAAAGCACCCAGCCCATTACCAATATAAACTAGGCTCCAATTTTTCAATAAGCGTGCTAATGTAATTTGTCTTTTTGCCAATGCCATGACAATCAAATTATTACCGGTAAATAGCTCGCCACCAGCAATTACTACCAGAATAAAACCGAGTGAAAAAGCCAATCCTCCCAACACCTTAGCCGCACCATAAGCTTCAGCTGGGTGGGTCATTGCTACAGTGTAATACATGGCTCCAAATGATATAAAAGCGCCGGCCATCATTGATAGTACTAATAACGGCAGGAAAGGCATATTAGCTTTACTAACACCTAAGGTTTTAACCTTATCCGCAACTTCTGCTGGAGTAAAAGCATCAACAAATTTGGCAAATTCAGACATGAAGGTTCACTGTAAAAGGGGGAGAAGGAATAGAGTGTAACAAATCAATGCTACAAAATGGTGCATTCAATAAAAAAGCCCTCCTGTTTCCAGAAGAGCTTTTTATACAAATAGTACTTCTTTTTAGGCTGAAAAGCGTAATGAATCACCGTCAACATCCACATGAATCGTATCACCGCCAACAAAACGTCCCGACAATAAATCGTGTGCTAATGAATTTTCCATCTGCTGTTGAATCACACGTTTTAAGGGTCTTGCCCCATAAACAGGATCAAAGCCAGCTTCAGCAATCAAATCTAAGGCGGCATCACTCACCTCTAAGTTAATATCACGTTCAGCCAAACGAGCATGTAAATGGGCCAATTGAATTTCTGCAATCGCATGAATTTGTTCGCGTAATAAGGGATGAAAGACAACCACATCATCAACACGATTAATAAATTCAGGTCTAAAGTGCTGACCAACCACCTCCATGACTGCCGACTTCATTTCGTCGTATTGATCTTCGCCGGCAAGTTCTTGAATCAAATTTGAACCCAGATTTGATGTCATGACAATAACGGTATTACGGAAATCGACCGTGCGACCTTGTCCATCGGTTAAACGGCCATCATCCAATACCTGTAATAAAATATTAAATACATCTGGATGCGCTTTTTCGACTTCATCTAACAAAATTACAGAATAAGGTTTACGACGAACGGCTTCTGTTAAATAACCACCTTCTTCATAACCCACATAACCAGGAGGCGCACCGACCAATCGAGCCACAGAATGTTTTTCCATAAACTCAGACATATCAATACGAACCATGGCCTCTTCGGTATCAAACAAGAAAGTAGCTAATGATTTACAGAGTTCCGTTTTACCGACTCCCGTTGGGCCTAAAAACAAAAATGAACCATTAGGACGATTAGGATCAGAAAGTCCAGCACGACTGCGTCGAATCGCATTGGCTACCGATGTCACCGCTTCATCTTGGCCAATAACACGTTCGTGTAGTGCTTCATCCATTTTGAGTAATTTATCACGTTCGCCTTCGAGCATTTTAGACACGGGGATACCAGTCCATTTTGATACCACTTCAGCAATTTCTTCTTCGCCTACTTTATTTCGCAGTAGCGTAAAGTCTTGCATTTCAGCCTGTGTTGCCATATCAAGCTGCTTTTCTAGCTCTGGAATTTTACCGTATTGTAGTTCTGACATTTTTGCCAAATCACCATTACGATTAGCAAACTCCAATTCCATTCTGGCTTTTTCCAGATTTTCTTTAATATGCTGACTTCCATGTAATGCCGCTTTTTCAGACTTCCATACTTCTTCTAAATCGGTATATTCACGGGCAAGCTTTTTCATCTCGGTTTCGAGTGTTTCTAAGCGTTTTTTGGATGCATCATCTGATTCTTTTTTCAGTGCTACACGTTCAATTTTCAATTGAATTAAACGACGTTCCATTCGATCTAATGATTCTGGCTTAGAATCAATTTCCATGCGAATACGACTTGCTGCTTCATCAATTAAATCAATCGCCTTATCGGGCAACATGCGATCGGTAATATAACGGTGTGACAAGGTTGCAGCAGCAACAATCGCAGGATCAGTAATATCAACACCATGATGTACTTCATAACGTTCACTCAAACCACGTAAAATAGCAATGGTATCTTCCACCGTCGGCTCACCGACTTGTACTTTCTGAAAACGACGTTCTAAAGCCGCATCTTTTTCGACATATTTGCGATATTCATCCAGTGTGGTTGCACCAATACAATGAAGTTCACCACGTGCTAAAGCGGGTTTAAGCATATTGCCGGCATCCATAGCACCTTCGGCTTTACCTGCACCGACCATGGTATGGATCTCATCAATAAACAATATGATCTGGCCTTCTTGTTTTGATAAGTCTTTTAATACCGCTTTAAGGCGTTCTTCAAATTCACCACGGAACTTTGCACCCGCGATCAACGCTCCCATATCTAAAGATAATAAACGTTTATTTTTCATGCCTTCAGGCACTTCACCATTAATAATACGTTGCGCAAGACCTTCAGCGATGGCCGTTTTACCCACACCCGGTTCCCCGATCAATACGGGGTTGTTTTTTGTCCGACGTTGTAATACTTGAATGGTGCGACGAATTTCATCATCACGACCAATAACAGGATCTAATTTGCCATTTTCAGCCAACTCAGTCAGATCAACCGTATATTTTTCTAAAGCCTGACGTTGCTCTTCGGCATTTTGATCAGTCACTTTTTCTCCCCCACGTATTTTTTCAATTGTTGCTTCAAGTACCGACTTATTACCACCTTGTGCCCGTAATAAATCACCAGCCTGACCTTTATCTGCAATCACCGCCAATACAAATAACTCACTAGACACATATTGATCCTGACGCTGCTGTGAGTGTTTGTCTGTCTGATTTAATAGGCGATTTAAGTCCTGAGAAACATGAATATCTCCTGAGCCACCCTCTACTTGAGAAAACCGGCTCAACTGCGCTTGCAACTCAGCCTGATAGGCGGCCACATTAACACCACTTTGAGCTAGTAACGGCTTGACTGTACCTGATTGTTGCTCCAATAAAGCCAACATTAAATGTGCTGGCTCGATAAATTGATGATCTTTACCCACAGCCATGCTTTGAGCGGCACCGAGTGCTTCTTGGAATTTACTGGTTAATTTGTCGATTTGCATAGTTCATCTATCCTTATCATTATTTCTTTCATTGATAAGTAAATGGGGAGCTAATAGTCGCAAATCAAGCCCCAAAATTAATGAAAGACTTATTTGCTAGGAAACTGAATTCTAAACTCCGCACCGGGGTCTTTATTAACCACATCAATTTGGCCGTTCATACTCACTGTCATTTGGTGAACAAGCGCTAACCCTATTCCTGTTCCCACTGTTTCTCGTGTCAGCTCATTTTCAGTTCGATAAAATAAGGTGAAGATCTTTTTCATTTGCTGCCGATCAATACCTGGTCCATGATCGCAAAGTTTAAATTGAATCTTGCCATTGCTTAATTTCTGGCAGTGTAGTTCAATCTTTTTATTATCTGCCTTGGCTGAAAATTTCAGTGCATTATCAACTAAATTAATCATAATTTGATTATACCAATCGGCATCTACTTTGATAATCACCTGTTTTGCGTCAGCGTCACAGTGTAAATCTAAGTCAAACCCAGCACGTTCAATTTGACTCGATACCTTCGATTGCACACCATCTATTAATTCTGCCACGGTGAACTCTTTTAATTCTACAGCTTGGCTATTACGGGTCATTTTTGCCAGATGTAAGACATTATTAATCAACCGTGACAAACGCTCACTTTCATCAAAAATAAAATCATAATAGGATTTTTTCTTTTCTTCTGATGCCCAGCCTTCGCGCAATATCTCTCCATACATGCGAATCGACGTTAGTGGCGTTTTTAATTCATGACTTACCGCAGAGACAAAGTCCTGCTGTTGATTAGCTAAATTAATTTGACCAAGACCTAAGCGATACATTAAATAAAAACCAATACACAACACCAAGCTAAGAATGAATGCTAACCAGGCAATAATAGTGCCGCCAGGGCCTGCTGGTAATTTTGTGATACTGAATAGTAACTGCAAGTCACTTAAGGGATCAGATAAGCGTGTTTGATAAAGTAATTCACCTTTAAAAGCCTGTTTGCTAAGCAGGTAATCTCGAGATTGTTGCCCAGTAAAAGCTTCTAAAACATTGCCTTGATTAACCACCAGCAGATTACTCATTGTTGATAATGCCGTTTGGCTAAAAGCAATGTTCATACTATTTTGTAGAAAAACATGTTGGTCAATCAGCACACCTTGTATATAGCGTTGATCATTAAGCCAAACTTTACGAAATAATACAAAATGACCGCTTTCTAATTGGCTAAATTCAAAAGGATCAATTTCACTTGCAAAGGTATTAATGCGTAATGAGGGTAATTGTTGTTGAATGACGGGGCTAGAACTCCCATCAACTGGAGCAGAGACAACACTTAAATCATAGTCGTCTTTTTGCACCACTATAGATTCTGGCAATATATTTTTTTCCATCCGCGTCCGCTTGTCTCTTTTTACTTGCTCCTGCCTTTGCTCTTCTAATGCTTGCGCTTGTACTTCTTGCTGTTGATAACGTTGTTTTAGTTCTAAGTCTTCTACGCGACCTAATATACTTTTTTGGGATTTTTTCTTGGCTAAATTATTTTTCAATTGATCAAATGCTGCTTGCCCTTGCACTGATACGCTTTGCTCTTCTGCTTCGTCAATTTGGTCAGCATCCGCTAGCATCCTTTTCTGATCGCCATCTAAACTCGTGCTGAAATCATCAAATGAACTCGCACTATCAAAGCTGCTTATTTTAGAACTTTGTTCCTCTTTCGGGCGATGTCGTTGCGCTAATTTACCTGGTGTTCGGGCGCCAATATTAGTTACTAAATTATTTTGACTTAAGATGACTTCAATCTGTTGATGCAAGGCTGTTCGCTGGGTTAATTCCGTGGCAGAAATACCATAACTACTTGCATCGGCTATTATTTCAGGCATTACGGGGGTCATTAACTGGCCAACAGAATCAACCTGAAAATAACCGATCACTCCAGGTATTGAAGACTCAATGGGGTACTGGGAAAGCGGTGAACGTTGAAAAAACCGTGTCTCTTTTTCACCGACCACATTCAAAAATGAATAATCCGTGAAGGGGCGTAGCTCTTCACTATTAATCAATTGCAATAATTGCGTATCAATCCGTGTGGCCAACTCATCTGCCATCACTTGATGTTGATGAAATGCTTCCCATTTCAAACGACTATAGGATTGCTGAATTAAAATGGCTGTAGGCAGTGCTAAGGCAATAAAAAACACCAATAAACCACGTCGCAAGGACTTTTTAGTTACACCAGAGAGTTTTGATCGCCACATTATTGCAATCCATCCAAGCGATAACCCGCACCACGCACAGTTACTAAAGACTTCGGTTCAGCAGGATTTGATTCGATTTTTCGGCGTAATTTAGCAATATGAATATCTACGGTGCGAGTTTCTAAGTCGGCATCAGCTGCATAACCCCATACTTTATTAAGTAATTCATCTCGACTCACCGGACGATCAGAATTGGCTTGCAGATAACGCAAAATATCAATTTCCCGCCGTGTAAATGACAGAATCTCTTTGCCTCGTGTTCCTGATAGGTTTTGAGTATCAATCATCACCTCATCCGCTAAGGCTATTTTATGACCTTGTTCAATAACACTGCGGGTTCGCCGTAATACGGCTTGCACTCGTAACAATAACTGAGCAATCGAAAAAGGTTTGGCAACATAATCATCTGCGCCTAAGGTGAGACCTTCAATAATATCTTCATCACTACTTTTGGCTGTCAGCATAATGATGGCTTGATCGCGATCCTGTTCACGAAGCTGATTACAGATGTCAAAACCATTCATCCCGGGCAACATCACATCAAGCAACACAAGGTCAAACGATCCCGTTAAGGCTTTGTCTAGGCCCTCGGTGCCATCGCCTGAAGAATCAACCTCATAACCATGATAAACAAAGACATCTATAAGACCTTCGCGAATGGCGACTTCATCTTCAACAATTAATAAACGCGCTTTTTTTTGCATGCTGTCAGTGTAGTACTTTCCACCATTTGAAATGTAACTTTTTTGTAAAAAAGTCAGCTTAAATGTTTACCAAAGTGTGTCTATTTAATGTCGTCCAGCAGATCTAAACTAGCTCCAACACATCAACAAAGGAGAAAACATTATGACTTTAATAACTAGATTATCTCGATTATTCCATGCCGATATGAATGCAGTTCTAGATCAAATAGAAGAACCGGAATTAGTACTTAAACAAGCTATTCGTGAAATGGAAGACACGCTGTCCCACAATGAAAAACAAATCAAACTTGTCGCCCTAGAACAAAAAAAACTCATCGGCAAACAAGATGAACTCAGCCAATCAGTAACAGACTTAGAACAACAATTAGACGTCTGTTTTGAATCTGCTAAAGATGAACTTGCTCGTGTACTAATAAAACGAAAACTTGAAAATACGCAATACCACAAATCTATTACAGCCAAAATAACCCGCTCTGTTGAAGATGCTGAGCAATTAAAAAATCAGTTTAATGAACATCAATCACAACTGACAAGCATGAAACAAAAAGCAGAGATTTTTAATCAGGATAGTACAACTAATAATTCTGATGACAACTGGGAGTCGCATCCGTTTGCAATTCAAGATGAAGATGTGGAAGTAGCTTTTTTGCATGAAAAACAAAAATGGAGTCAGTCATGAAAACTGCAACGTTTTTTGAAGGTGTATTTATTGCTCTTATTGTCGGTTTTGTTAGCAGTGTTTTACTGTTCACTTTGTCATCATTTTTCCCCACGAATCTATTAATCAGAGGCTTAATTAGTGGAATAACGTTTACCTATATTGTCTATTTATTAAGTCGAAGTAATGAACGCGTGGGGCGAATTATTGTTATCACTATATTACTCATCAGTATGACTACGATGTGGTTTGTATGGCCTGCTATTTCATTTTTTATCATTGGCCATATGATGATGATTTGGCTAGTGCGTTGTTTGTATTTTTATTCTAGCCTCGTGTCAGCAATAGTCGATCTGACTTTAAATGGCTTCAGTGTTCTGACTGCTTTTGCCGTTGCGACACATACAGACAGCCTATTTCTAACACTTTGGTGTTTTTTCCTTATGCAAGCACTGTTTGTATTTATTCCGAGCAGCATAAAAAAGCCACTATCAACAACATCGACTCCATTCCAACATCAACAAGATTTCCAACACTCTTACCGTGCTGCCCAAGCCGCGGTTAGACAATTATCAATCAAATAATAAGGATCCACGTCATGAAACCTAAATTAATTGCACTGAGTATTTTTGCAGCAACAGCCATCACTGTTACTTTTTTCCCAACTATACAAACGGCCTTGGCTAATAATCCAACGCCGCCCGTTATTATTGAACCACCAGCGGTCACGGTTCCGCTAGTGCATAGTGAACAAGCTAAAATTGAAGTGGTATTTGTCCTAGATACCACTGGCAGTATGAGTGGCCTAATTGATGCCGCCAAAGAGAAAATATGGTCAATTGCCAGCACCATGGCTTCGGCTCAAAATTCACCTGATATAAAAATGGGTCTGGTGGCTTATCGTGATCGAGGTGATCACTATATTACTAAGAATGTTGCTTTATCGAGTGATTTGGATTCCATGTATGCCCAATTAATGGACTTTAAAGCTGATGGTGGTGGTGATACACCTGAAAGTGTTAATCAAGGTTTAGCGGATGCCGTGAATAATATGAGCTGGAGTCAAGATCAACAAACCTATAAAGTTGTATTTTTAGTCGGTGATGCACCTGCTCATATGGATTATCAAGATGAGATGAAATACCCAGAAATAATGGCCATTGCTAAACACAAGGGCATTATCATTAATACCATTCAAGCAGGTATTGATAGTCAAACAACACGTAACTGGCAGCAGATTGCAAGCCTGGGTAATGGCGATTATTTTCAAGTAGAACAGGCAGGCAATGCGGTAGCTATCACTAGCCCTTTTGACAAAAAAATGGCCAACTTATCAGAACAACTTGATGATACCCGTTTGTATTATGGTGACGAGGAAGACAAGGCAAAACAGGCAAATAAAGTGGCCGCGGCAACAAAACTACATAAAGAAGCCAGTGATGAATCTCGTGCCAGACGTGCTGAGTTTAATTCAGCACCCAGTGGTAAAGAAAACTTCTTAGGTGATGGTGAATTAGTGGATGCCATTAGCAGTGGTCGTGTTGACTTATCGACGATTAAAAATGAACACTTGCCAGCCAGTATTCAAGCTATGCCAATTGAACAACAAGCCGTTGTTATTAGACAAAAAGCACAGCAGCGAGATATTTTAGAACAAGAGATGAAAGTACTGGCCGAAAAACGCAATGATTATCTTAAAAAAGAAGTCGCAGAAGCCGGAGGTAGAAAAGACTCCCTAGATGCTCAAATATTTGGCTCAATTCGATCTCAAGCAAAAGAAAAAGGTCTAGTTTACGATATGGATAGTGCTAAATATTAGTATTGATACTCAACTCAGTCGTCATTCCTACAGCAGTGGGGATGATGACTGCTTAAAAACCAGCTATCCTTCAAACTCATCAACCATTATCGTTCAATGGCACTAGAAATAGCGGCTAAACACTCTCTCATCGTATTATCAGTACACTGAATTGGCTCAGCCATGCTCAATTGAACATGACTTGGTATGAGTGCTGCTAGAGCCTCATGACCCTCGCCACCAACCCCATCAATCCTGACAGGATAAATTGGTGACTGTGTCCAAGCTGAAAGCCTAAGCGCCCCACCTTTTAGTTTTCTAGGTGGATCGGAATCTAAATGAATTTTGCCATGAGGAAATATTGCCAAGGCTTCACCTGCTTCCAGTGCCCGTAAAGCTTGTCGTAATGCAAGTTCAGGTTTACCGCTTCGATCAACAGGAATACAGCCAGATGCTTTAAATAAGTAATGTAATACGGGCCGATCATATTGTTCACGGGCAACTAAAAAGCGTAATGGTCGATGACATGCAGCCAGTAATAAAAAGGGATCAAGTCCCGATACATGATTAGCCACTACAATCGCAGGGCCCTGTTCAGGTAGAGGGATTTTTGTCGTGGGTAAATGGTGAATATGTCGACATACTAGACGACCAATGCCATCAATCCAATTTATGCCGCGGCCACCCCAATCAACCTCGTTAGCTTTATGACCGATATGAATAAGCCACCAGCAAAAAATAAGGCTGACGATAATGGCACTTAGCCACATCATTGTTTATTCCTCGAAGTCAGCCGGGTCACCTAAACCAACTCGCATCACTTCAGGCATATCATCAATAAACTCAATCACCGTTGTCGGTTCAGCACTACCAAAGCCGCCATCAATGACTAAATCCACTTGTTTATTTAGACGATCAACAATATCTTCCGGATCGGTCATCGGGAATTCATCATCAGGCATAATTAAGCTTGAACTCATCAATGGTTCATTGAGTTCTTCTAATAAAGCTAATGCAATCAGGTTATCAGGAATACGTAAACCAATGGTTTTGCGTTTTGCATGTTGTACCCGTCGAGGGACTTCTTTGGTTGCGGGCAAAACAAAGGTATATGCGCCCGGAGTATGAGATTTAATGGCTCGATAGACACTATTGTTGACCTTAGCGTAGCTCGATAATTCTGACAAATCACGACATACCAAGGTAAAGTTATGATCATCATCTAAATTACGAATTCGGCGAATCTTATCCATCGCATTTTTATCACCAATATGACAACCAAGTGCATAACCTGAGTCCGTAGGATAAACAACTAAGCCCCCTTTACGGATAATGTCACAGGCTTGGGCAATTAAACGTTTTTGTGGGTTTTCAGGGTGGATATGGAAAAACTGACTCATTCGAGGACCTTACTTAGAAATTCAAAGATTTGAGGGAACTTTATAATCAAATCGTAAAAAATGTCATAAAAATTGAATAGGATAATACCTTAGCTATCATCTATAACCAAAATTGCAGTGGATTTTTAGCTTTTTACTGCTGCGATATTAAGGTCTAGACCTACCAAGTCATGGCCAATGCATCACTTATTTTTTCCTTACTGTGGAAAAATACGATTGCCTTCGATAGTTTTACTCATAATGTTAATTTCTCAACCAAGCCTACTTACGCTAGTTCACGCTTTATTTTCTGACATAATGAGATTAACTGTTCCGCTTCTTCACTACTCAAACCTGTGGCACATAAGGCTTTGTTAGCAACCTCGGCAATATCATCAGCTAATGATCGGCCTAGCGACGTCAATGAGATACATTTCTGTCTCTCATCGCCGGGTTCAAACTCACGAGTTATATAGTTAAGTAACTCCAAACGCTTTAATAAAGGCGTCATGGTGGGTTTACTTAAACCGACCTTGTCAGCCAATACGGTGACAGACACCTTATCTTGCTGCAATAAGGCCATCATGACTACATATTGCGGATACGTTAACTTCAATGGCGCTAACAGTGTTCGATAGGCCTGCGTAATAACACCCGATGTTGAATAGAGTGTGTAGCAAACTTGTTCGTGGAGTATTGGCCCCATAATTCAACGCTTCTCTGATTTAAATAATATTGACAAAGTATACAGAATACCTAACAATTAGCCAGCGAACCATTCGTATGCAAACTAATATTATTTTTTACTACTTTTGACTCTAAGGAGTTTACGATGAAAAAATTACTTACTACTCTTGCTCTAATTACCTCAATGACGATATCTGGCTTTGCTATTGCAGATGAACATAAAGCAAAGTCTGCTTCTGCCGATTATATGCCTAGCCTTATTACCGCTACACCGCTTGAAGGTCGTCAACTTGCTATCACCATTGTTAGAAAAACGGTCGGTACAATCCAACGTGATGGTAAAATTAAACATGCTGTCAGAGACGTGTATGAAAAAGATCCAATGATGCTGATGCGTGCTGTTGAATTGGTTAACCAAGAATTTGCCATTATTGCCATTGCAAATAATTACTGGCGCTAAGCTGTTTTGAGACTTATCTCACGGTAAAGCCATTGCATTGGCAGTAGCCTAAACTTGTCATCATAAAGAATGGCAATAAGATAATGTTTCGCTAGGGATAGTGAATAGGCAGGCTAGGGATAGTCTGCCTTTTTTTATGCTTAAAATATTGACCAAATAGGTGTACATGATTCCGGTAGCGCAGCTAAATGGCCTAATTCAACCCATGTATTATCAGGTGTATGAAAATCTGAACCACAAGACGCTAAAAGTTCAAAGTCTTGTGCCAGTTTGGCTAAAGTTTTTACTTCTTCTGGGTGTTGTCGACCAGACACCACTTCAAAGCCTATGCCGCCCGCGTCCTTAAAATCAGTAATAAGTCTTCTGCGTTTTGTTGCGGTCATTTTATAACGTGCCGGATGTGCAATCACTGCTTGCCCCCCCGCAGCGGTTATCCAATTAACTGCATCCGCTAAACTTGCCCACTCCCCTGGCACATAGCCCGGTTTATTGCGCACCAAATAGCGTTTAAATACATCACTAATATCTTTGGCGTGGCCGTGTTCAACCAAAAACTGAGCAAAGTGGAGTCGCCCTAACATCACCTCAGAAGCGTATTTTTTAGCACCTTCAAGTGCCCCGCTAATACCCACTTTTTCTAGGCGGCGAGCCATGTCTTCTGCGCGGCCAACACGAAAATCACGCATACTTCTTAAACCTTGCTGCAAAACCGTATTGTCTGGATCAATATTCAAACCAACGATATGAACTGTTCCTTTAGCCCAAGTAACTGAAATTTCAACACCTGGGATCAAACAAAGCTCAGTGCCTTGTGCAGCCTGCTGTGCGGCAGTAATCCCTTCTGTACCGTCATGATCTGTCAGCGCAAGTACATTCACTCCCTTATCAATAGCCCGAGCGACAAGCGCTTCTGGCGTAAGAGAACCATCAGATGAAGTAGAGTGAGAATGTAAATCGTAGCAAGTCATAACAGGTCATAATACCTAAACTACGGTAAAATGCCTGCTATTATTTTTAACCCTATTAAGACTATGAAACTATTTTTTGATTTTTTACCTATTGCACTCTTTTTTATCGCCTATAAATTCGGTGGCGGCATTTATCACTGGGATGGACAAGAGTACGATATCAAAGGTATTTATGTCGCAACCGCAGTAATGATTGTTGCCTCAATTTTACAAGTGACCATCACATGGTTAATGACCAGAAAGGTTGAAAAATCTCATCTAATTACCTTGGTGCTTGTTCTGGTCTTGGGTGGTGCGACGCTGTGGCTGCAAAACCCTAACTTTATTAAATGGAAACCAACGGCTGTTAACTGGTTATTTGCCCTAACCTTTCTTGCTGCACAGGTATTTACTGATAAATCATTGCTTGAACGAATGATGGCTGAACATATTAAATTACCTGATGCTATTTGGTTCAAACTCAATATTGCTTGGATATTATTTTTTATCGGCTCAGGTTTAGCAAACCTTTATGTTGCCTTTAATTTTGATGAAGCGACATGGGTTAACTTCAAGTTATTTGGTTTATTAGGATTGACTATTGTGTTTATTATTGGCCAATCAATCTATCTTGCCAAACATGCCGAGGAAATCCCTCAAATGAACGAGGATAATAAATAATGCTTTATGCCATCATCAGTGAAGATATCGACAATAGTCTAAGTCGCCGTTTAGAGGCTCGTCCAGCACATTTAGAACGCCTAACAGACTTACAACAACAAGGTAGACTGATATTAGCTGGACCCCATCCAGCTATTGATAGTAATGACCCCGGTGAGGCAGGTTTTACTGGCAGCCTGGTGGTAGCTGAGTTTAGTTGTCTTGAACAAGCTCAACACTGGGCCGATGCAGATCCTTATATTACCGCTGGCGTTTATGCCAAGGTCACTGTTAAACCATTCAAGAAAGTACTGCCATGACCGATACGGTGGTTATGTTAAAAGAAAGTTTGGCCCAGCTAAAACCAAGTCATGTTGATATTCAAGATGATAGCGCTCTACATGCTGGCCATGCGGGTAATACAGGTGGTGGTCATTACACCATTACCATTGTCAGTGAGCAATTTAGCGGTTTGCCTTTAATTAAACGTCACCGGTTAGTCTATGACAGCGTTGCAGAGTTAATGAAAACTGATATTCATGCTTTAAGTATTCACGCCAAAACAACGGCTGAGTTGAACAAATAATAGTTATCTATGGCTGAACAGAACACATCTAAAAACCAACAGTTTCTACAGCAGCTTGAGCGTCAGCGACTGAATAAACCCTGTAATCGTATTATTGATCTTCGCGGTAAAGTGGCAGGTGAATGTCAGGCTTATACCTTTGGCGGCAAAACACATTATTTAGATGATCGCGCTTACCTACTAGCTAAACAATTACTTGATCACTTTAATGGTCGTTATACATTTGGTGTTTATGAAGCGGTCTTAAAAGCACTTAAATCTCTATCTCTAAAGAGTAATATCCATCACGATAACATCACCGGCCAGACAGAGTCTGAAGTTAAATTACTTCCCTTTGATAGTCAATTACAGCGTAAAGAGCCGCGAATAATTTTTGCAACGCCTGTTGAAATTCGTATCGCTGATATGCTTTATCACGCTACAACAATCAACATCACCAGCAGCGCGATCAGCGTCTCTCTTAAACGCTGTTATACATTAGATAAAGGTGATGAAGTAACGGCCAGTTTGTTAACTTTAGCCAGTGAAGATAATTCGTCATTATTATCAAAGATCGCCTATTCCATCTTAAAAATTGACCATAATGATCTCCATACCCAGCTTATTTTAGTGCGAAATCGTCATGATAATAATGAAGTAAGCCAGTGGCTTGATCGCTGGAGCCAAGAACATAGTTCAGCAGAATATCTCGATATTGATAATGAGTTATTTAATCTCACCACCCATTATTTTCTACGTCTATATCATCGTACACTCAATAGTGCATTGTTTTGGCTAAATCCTCAGGATCAGGCTAAGCCAATAAAAGCGTTTCAGATGACCGATTTAGCTGAAAAAATATTTAAATCACACCAGTTTGAAGATAAATTCGATCTGTCATTGCTTCCATTTCAGCAAGTCATCACTGAACAGTGTGATTTTTTACTGTTGCTCTCTAGCGATAATAATATTCATCGTCGTTACCTTGCTCGTCGTGATAATAATGAACAAGTAGCCCATTTATTGAACTGGCACTCGCAACAGAAAAATAGCCGAGTATTGTTACTACAAACAAATAATACCGCCATCGACCAAGTTCATTTTGAAGCAGAAATTAATACCATTGAAAATACTGATATTGATTATGCGGCCAAACTTAAACAACGGTTAGCTGATATTTCCTCGGCCATTACGGTCAGCGATATTAGCAATAGCTGTCAACACCTCGGCCAAGCGGAGCATAAAGATGAACCTGAAGCTTTCACCACACAATGGGCTGGGGAACAGACATTACCTTTGACACTCAGACATCATATTCAACGTGATGATAAACGTTTTTTCATCAAAACTAATGTGCATCTGCATACATCTAAAGACAAAAAAACCTATGATGTCACCACCACAGATGTATCCAATAATGGCGCATCACTCGATTTGATTGGACGGGTTAATTTAACTGTCGGCACACCTGTAAAAATAGATTTTGTTCGCTGGCAAAGCCAAACTAAAAAGGTCAATCTGAGCAAGTTGCCCTTTATTGTTAAAAGCAATAAGTTTAGTGATGGTATATCTCACATTGGCTTAGAACGTGATATTGCTGTCTGTTCTCGAGAGGTCAATAAATTTTTTATTAGAACCTTAGAAAACAATAAAGAGCAACTGGTCGAAAATAATCTAGATATTTTTACCAGCCAAGAGACAAAAATTTTCTCTGCACTACTCGCTCAAGAACAGATAACTATCCCCTTTTTCTTATCCCTAGATAAAGATAATCAACGTCGCTTACAAGCAGTGGCAACAAGTGAACAAAATCAAGCCCATAAACCCCAACTATGGTCTGCATTGCAAGAGCATGTAGTTGCAATGTCACAGTTATTAACTGAGTTACCAGCAAGGCCTGATAGCTCCGCAAGTTTTGGACTATATTGTTATCTTGATCACGCTGGTCAATGGAAAATTCAAGCCGACTACGCCTTTACCAGCGCAGCGCAAAAGTCGCTGTTCATTAATCAAGCCAAGCGCTATGAACACTATCACTTTTATCACTGCACATTGACACCTATCAATGCTCATTTAGTTGAACAAGAAAGTGACCTTATGCAAAAATTAGTGCAATTACGTAGCTATAAACCACATAAAGTAAAACAAGCTAGAGATGCACTGCATAGCTTATTTGCTGTGGGAGAACTGATTGATATTACGGATATTATCAAAGCAAACTATTGCCACTAAGCCTCCGCTGCTACCGTCATCTTATCAATCCAAACCGATCCTGTACGGGTACTTCCGCGTTGTTCGACATCATTAGCAACGGCTTGAATACCCATGAACATATCTTTTAAATTACTGGCAATAGTAAATTCATCAATTGCATATTGAATTTCGCCATTTTCAACCCAGAAACCAGCGGCCCCTTGAGAGTAATCACCAGTGACAATATTCACCCCCATACCCATGGTTTCTGTCACCACAATGCCCGTGCCCATTTGTTTCAGTAAAGCAGCAAAGTCTAAATCACCACTATCAATGGTCAGATTGTGTACACCGCCTGCATTTGCAGTAGTGGCCATATCCAGTTTTCGAGCAGAATAACTATCTAAAACATAACCTTGTAAAACGCCTTCCTGCACAATATTACGAGTTTTCGTTGCTACCCCTTCACCATCAAAAGTCGCACTTCCCAGACCTTTTAATAAATACGGTTGCTCATGAATATGAATAAATTCAGGGAATATTTGTTTGCCTAAGTGATCAAGTAAAAACGTTGATTTTCGATATAAAGCGCCACCACGAATAGCACTGGTAAACTGACGAAATAATGAGGGAGCAATCTCCGCGGCAAAAATAACCGGATACGTTCCAGTGGCTACTTTTTTTGCATTAAGACGACGTACCGTATTCTCGGCCGCACGCTGACCAATCGTTAAGGCTGACTCTAAATCAGCCGCATCTCGTTTAATGTCATACCAATAATCACGCTGCATACCTCGCTCATCATCGGCAATTAAGGTGCTCGATAAACTATGGCGAGTACTAACGGTACTGCCGATAAAACCATGGCTATTAGCATATATGCGGCCACCTTGATGACTAGAAACTGTGGCGCCTTCCGAGTTATTGATTCTACTATCAAGGTCGAAACCAGCCTGCTCACATTCCATAGCAAGTTCAATCGCCTGATCGGCAGAAAGCGCCCACGGATGATACAACGATAAGTCAGGAAATGCGGTTGCCATTAAGTTCGCATCAGCCAAACCTGCATACTGATCTGCTTGTGTATGCTGGGCGATACCACAGGCTGCTTTCACTGCATCGGCAATCGCATCGGGGCGTAAGTCCGAGGTACTCGCCGAGGCTTTTGTTTGGCCAAAATAAACCGTAATACCAAGGCCTTTATCATTATTGTGTTCTAATGTTTCAACATCACCTTGTCGCACTGTCACAGATAAGCCCGTGCTATGGCTCACGCCAACTTCAGCCGCACTCGCCCCTTGTAAAGTCGCTTGTTGTAATGCGATCTCAGCAGCTTGTTCCAATTGTGAGTTATTCATATTAGTTGTCATAAAAACCTATTCTTTTATTTGTCACACACAGGACAGCTTGGATCTTGTCCTAATTTCATTTCTTGCCAAGACATTGATAGCGCATCAAAGATCAGTAGTCTTCCCGCCAATGTGTCACCAATGCCTGTTATTAACTTAATTGTTTCAACCGCTTGCATACTACCAATAATACCGAGTAGTGGTGATAACACACCACTTTCAGAACAGGTTTGTTGTAACTCACCTTCATCTTGATAAATACAGCGATAACAGGCGCTACCACTTATACGAGCATCGTAAACGGTCACTTGGCCTTCCATTCTGATCGCCGCACCAGATACTAAGGGTGTTTTCGTCGCTTGAGTCACTTCATTTAATAAAAAACGAGTGGCAAAATTGTCACTACAATCTACCACGATATCAGCTTCTTCAACGGCCATCGTTAAGCTTGTTTGATCTAGCCTTGTTGTTTTTATTTCTAACTGACAATCACTATTAATGGCTTTAATGCTATCTGCCGCCGACTCGACTTTAAGACGGTCAATATCATTTTCACTATGGATAATCTGTCGTTGAAGATTAGATATTTCAACCAGGTCATCATCCACCAGCGTTAGCTTGCCAACACCCGCTGCCGCTAAATACATTGCCACGGGAGAACCTAAACCACCAAGACCGATGATCAGTACCTGGCTGTCTAAGATCTTTTGCTGCCCAACAATATCAATCTGAGGCAGTAATATCTGGCGGCTATAACGTAATAGTTGATCGTCATTCATATCTGTATTGTGACTTGAAACTTAAGACGGGATATTATAACGGCTGTTGTCCTATCACTACCCGATCATTGTCACCATAATCCTGATGTGAAGCGATATTGGTGAAGCCCGCCTCGCTAAATAATGCCATCACTTGTTGTGCTTGATGATAGCCATGCTCAATCAATAACCACGCTGCCGGCTTTAAACACTGCTTTGCTTGCACAATAATTTGCCGAATATCATCAAGGCCATCAGTACCAGAAGCAAGCGCACTCATCGGTTCAAAACGTACATCACCTACTAATAAATGCGCATCATCCGCTTCAATATAAGGTGGATTACTCACAATCATATCTATTGAATTAGCTTTAATAGCAGCAAGCCATGAGCCATGCCAAAATGAAACATTGGTCAGCTGATGTTGGTCTGCATTATGTTTGGCCACCGCTAATGCTGGCCATGATGCATCCGAGGCAAAGACCTTTATACTTGCATCTTCCTGAGCCAAGGATAGGCCGATAGCTCCCGACCCAGTACCCAGATCCACCACAGTCATATTCGCTAGCAACTTTTCTAAGGCAAGCGAGACTAATAATTCCGTATCTGGTCTTGGGATCAGAGTATCGGCAGTGACCTTTAAGTCTAAGGACCAAAAGCCTCGTTGCCCTGTCAAATGAGCAACAGGTTGCCCTTGTTGACGTAAATCAATTAACTTTATGTAATCTGCTTTTTGGTCTGTCGTTAATTCTTTTTCAGGCCATGTGTGCAAATAACTACTGGCACAAACTAGCGTATGACAAAGTAAAACTTGGCTGTCTAACTCAGGACTTTCTGAATTATTAAGGTTTATCACACCATAGTTTAACGCTTCAGCTATATCCATTTACATAAAGGTTGCAATCAACAGTCCTACAACAGCAATACCGAGACCAAAACAAAATCTTTTTAGCGTTCTAATTTGTGCCGTTAAGGAATCAAGGCCATTTTCATCTTGCTCAAGCAGTGCTTGAATCGCAAGTTGTTTTGTTGTCAGATTGTTAGCGATAGGATCGATAACATCACTGATCAATTGAGGTATGGAGTGGCTCATCATCTCTGCTGCCTCTACACGCAACAGACTATCACTTGCCGGTGCTTTAGCGGTTATTAATGGTGTCACAATTTGAGGCAGGTTTTTATTTAAATATTCAGTACAAATATCAGGAATAAGTTGCTCTAATTGTGCACTTAATTGTACGCCAAGATCTTCTTCTTGGTCACCTAGCCATTCGTCGCCTTTTTCGCTTAAGAACAGGGTCACTTGGCCGGTAATATCCGCGTCATCAATCACTTTTTGTACTGCTTGTGTTGCCGCTTCATGTACAAGTTCAGTGGTAATTTTTTGTGCTGTTTTTTCTGCGATAATTTCTGTTTTAGCGGTTAGAGTTCCAGAAAATTCAGCCAAACTGTCTGTCATCTGAGCATTAACTAATTCTGCCACTGAATTCTCAACTACACCACGGACATCTTGCGTTACTTTAGCTAACAGTGATTGTTCAACCTTAGCCAGTATCGAGGCGGTTAATGCCGCTTCATCTACTTGATCAACAACGGCTGTTGCTAGGCTGTCTATTGTAGCAGCTGACGAATCTTTTTCTACTTGGGCTAGAATTGATGCCAATGTTTCAGCAACAGGGGGTTTGGTCAGCGCTGTCATCGCCCCCACATTCAGCGCTTTATTTTTATCTTCTTCAGTATCATTGCCCGTACAAATAATGACGGGAATACTTGTCAATTCTGGATTAGCTTTGATTTTTTGGGTTGCGGTTAAACCATCAATCCCACCCATCATCACATCCATAAAGATAATGTCAGGTCGTGTATTGTCAGACTGTAAATAATCAATAGCTTCTTCACCACTGCCAAACTCAACCACCTCATAGTGATACACAGCCAACAGTTTTTTTAATGTCATGCGTGCAACACGAGAATCATCAACTACTAACGCTATTCTTTGCATACTCTTTTATCCTAAAAATGTTTGCTTGCACCTACCATACACGATAAGCATCTAAATCTACTTTAGTAACATACGGGCCTAACATAACCACTTCGCCTTGATAGCGTTGCTGCATATCACTGGCAAATTCAAAAAAGTAGGTGCGTTGAATTTGAACTCGCCCCTGACTATTTCGCTTTAATCTCAATTTTTTCCAGCCAACCGTATCATTTAAAAATGATACTCCCGCTCGATTACAACTATTTTTAGCCGCTTGAATAGCCGTTTCTGCAGCACCACGGCTATTCCACCAGAACCATGCTAAACCACACAATAACAAAATGGTTAAACCATTATCAATCACCCTAAGTCTCCCCACATCGTTTGCACCACGGCTAATGCGGCGACTGTTGCCGTTTCTGTCCTTAAAATTCGCGGTCCAAAGCTGACTGACTGATAATCAGCGCCATTGGCCTGCGTTATTTCTTGATCACTTAAGCCCCCTTCAGGGCCTATCAATAGCGCAATATCATGGTGTTTTTCAACACTCATAAATCCTTGCTCAGCTAATGGATCTAAAACCAATTGGCATCTTACCTTATTCTCAGCTAAGGCATCCTCTAATGACATAATGGCGGTTAGATCTGGCAATATACTACGGCCACTTTGTTCACACGCACTCACCATCACACCTCGCCAATGCGCTAAACGTTTCTCCGCACGGCCACCAGACAATTGCACATTACAGCGCTCAGTGATCACCGGAATGACGCGATTAACACCTAGTTCGACTGCTTTTTGTAAAGCATAATCCATTCGTTCACCACGTGATATCCCCTGTAAAAGGCTTATATGTAATGGTGATTCATTATTGATATCAAGCTGCTCGCTTAAACGAACAACTGATGTCCGCTTAGATACCTGTTCTAATATTGCATTCACTTCTAATCCTGCGCCATTAAACAACCGCAGTGTATCACCCTGTTTTAATCGCAGCACTTGGACTGCATGGCGATGGGCAGCATCCGGTAATGTAAAAACATCACTGTCGGTATTAAGTTGTGGGCAATAAAATCGCGTAATTCGCATTTATTTATATCATCATTTATTACTATCTGAGCTATTAGTTTACAGGGTGTTGGCTAACGTTGAAATACGTGAATAACTTTGCTCGTTCAAACATTAATAAAATACCTTACCCTCGTCTCTGCACTAGGCCCATAATCATCAACTGTCTGCATCTTGATCTGCATATTCACTGTTCACAATAGGATTGCTATACTCATATGATGAATATTAATTTAAAGCAATTAAAAGACATTGTTATTTCCACCAGCAAAGCTGAACTGCTGCCTCGATTTAATGCGGTTGAACGCGCTTATAAAGCGGATGGCAGTGTTGTCACTGAAGCCGATCTTATAATGCAAGAACTGTTAACGGCACGTTTAAAAGCCGCCTATCCTGATATCGATCTATTAGGCGAAGAAATGACCTCTGAGCAACAGCAAACATTGCTTAAGTCATCAAAAGCCTTATGGTGTCTTGATCCTGTTGATGGCACCAGTAATTTTGCCGCCGGACTACCTTATTTTTCGGTGTCATTAGCCTTAATTGAAAACGGAGTGGTTAGCTTAGCAATTGTCTATGATCCTATAAGAGATGAGTGTTTCTCTGCTCAGCTTGGCCAAGGTGCTCATTTAAATGATCATGTTTTATCATTAAAAGAAAGCGACTTACCGCTGCAGCGTGCGATTGCATTGATCGATTTCAAACGTCTTAAACCTAATTTAGCGACCCAGCTCGTTACCAAGCTACCTTATGGTTCACAGCGTAGTCTCGGTTCAATCGCATTAGAGCTGTGCTGGCTGGCCGCTGGCCGCGGTCATATCTATCTGCATGCTAAACAGCATTTATGGGATTACGCTGCCGCACTATTAATCTTGAATGAAGCCGGTGGTCATGCTTGCACACTTGAAGGTGAAGCAATAACGACGCCTCAGCTTACAGCGCGTTCGACAATAGCCGCACTGGATAAATCACTATTTAACGCATGGTGTGATTATTTAAATGTTGTGCCCAGAGCTTAAACAATGATCAGCCCTGACTGGCCTGCGCCCGATAATATTAAGGCGTTCAGCACCACACGCCAAGGCGGTTTTAGTATCGCGCCTTATGACTCGTTTAATTTAGCTGATCATGTTGGTGATGATATCAACAGCGTTAAAAAGAACCGAGACTTACTCGCGCTACAGGCCCATTTACCGGAGTCACCTCGCTGGCTGAAACAAATACATGGTGCGACGGTTGCAAAGGCATCACAGTGGCAACAAGGCGCTGAAGCCGATGCCATTGTCGCCCAGCAAAACAATCAGGTCTGCGTCATTATGACGGCAGATTGTTTACCAATCTTATTGTGTAACCAACAAGGCGACTGTGTTGCTGCTATTCATGCTGGCTGGCGTAGCTTAGCCGCAGGTATTATTGAAAACACTCTGGCGCAATTTAACGGCCCAGGCCAAAATATAATGGCGTGGTTAGGCCCTGCCATTGGCCCATCACAATTTGAAGTAGGCCATGATGTTGTTAGCGCATTTACTGACCAGATGACATCAGCGGCTGTCGCCTTTCAACAAACGGATGTCGACCATTACCTTGCCGATATTTACCTGCTGGCAAGGCAACGATTAACATCATCCGGCGTCAATGCGATTTTTGGCAGTGAACAATGCACCGTATCCAATCCAAGCCATTTTTTTTCATATCGACGTGATGGCATCACGGGCAGAATGGCATCGATGATCTGGATTGGGCCTAAATAAGGTATGATCTGCTAATTAACAAACCCATAGCTGGAATGTGATGGAATTATTATATTGGATTATTGGTTTTAGCCTAATAGGTGGCTTATTAAGTGTCGCACTGGCATCGACCATCTTATTGCTATCTGAAAATGCGCGTAATGTCGCTGTTCCTCATCTCGTTAGCTTTGCCGTTGGTGCTTTATTAGGTGCTTCATTTTTAGGGCTGATACCGCATGCGCTCGAACATGAGTTTGCCGTTGATGCGCATAATATAGGCCTAACACTCCTGTTAGGTCTGCTATCCTTTTTTGTCTTAGAAAAACTGGTGTTATGGCGTCATTGTCATAATGATCACTGTGATGCTCACATCAACCATGATGCCCCCGCTAAGAATGGTCATGGCCACAGTCATGCTCATAAAGGCCAAGCCACAGGCACCTTAATTCTGATTGGTGACACCATCCATAACTTTGTTGATGGTATTTTAATTGCTGCGGCTTTTATGACCGATCTTCATCTTGGTATTGTCACCGCATTAGCTATCGCGGCCCATGAAATCCCCCAAGAACTCGGCGACTTTGTCATTTTATTACACAGTGGATTCAAACGTAGTAAAGCACTGTATTACAACGTCCTGTCCAGCTTAGGTACAGTTGTTGGCGCCTTGCTGGCTTACTTTGCTTTATCTGAGATGCAACACCTATTGCCATATATTCTGGTTGTTGCTGCTTCAAGTTTTATCTATATTGCCGTGGCCGATCTTATTCCTGGTTTACATCACAAAGTTAAACCATCAGAAACACTCGCGCAGATCTCATTAATCGCGGCAGGCACCCTGTTTATCTATATTACGCATAGCACTTTGCATTAATCTATGACTCAGGCAATCAATAAAATCCTCATTATTGGTCCATCATGGATTGGGGATATGGTGATGGCCCAATCATTATTTATTGCACTGAAAGCAGATAATCCTAGTGTCACTATTGATGTTTTAGCCTTAGCATGGACTAAGCCCTTATTAGACCGCATGCCTGAAGTGAATCAAGCCATCACCATGCCAATTAGTCATGGTGTCTTTGGCTGGAAGATGCGCCAACAACTTGGTCATGAATTACGCTCAGAACGTTATGACCAAGCCATTGTCCTTCCCAACTCATGGAAATCAGCGCTCATCCCTTGGTTTGCCAATATCCCGCTTAGAACCGGCTGGCGTGGTGAAATGCGTTATGGCTTAATCAATGATATTCGTAGTTTAGATAAACAAGCCTTGCCGATGATGGTGCAACGTTATGTATCATTAGCCTATCCAGCATCACAGGCAACTGCAGCGCCAAGCCACCCAACACCATTGATGATTGCTGACACACCCTCAGTTGACTATCAAATCCCACTGACAGCACAGCAAAAACGTTTAATCTTTTGCCCTGGTGCAGAATTTGGCCCCGCCAAACAATGGCCGGCTTCACATTATGCCGAACTGGCGAATAATTTACTTGCTCAGGGTTGGCAGTTACTTATCTTGGGCTCAGAAGCCGATAAAAGCATCGCCAATGACATCACTAAAGAGATAGATCCCAATGTAATTAGTAGCGTGTCCAATCTCTGTGGCCAAACAAAATTAAGTGATGCCATTGATTTGTTAGCAAGCGCCGATCTGGTTGTATCTAATGACTCTGGTTTAATGCATATCGCTGCAGCCTTACAAAAACCACTGCTCGCACTGTATGGACCAACATCACCTAGCTTTACTCCACCCTTGGCGAATAACGCCCATATTATGCAAATAGAGGTCGATTGTGGCCCTTGTTTCCAACGCCAATGTCCTGAAGGCCATCATCGTTGCATGCGTGATATTAGCAGTCAAGATGTGCTTGAGAAGATTAATACCACTGCATTATGATGTCTTTAGCCACTCAGAAAATGAGCCAGATCAGATGGCAAACGGCACTGTTTAGCCTCGTGCTTTCCACACTTGCCTTTTATAGCGATGACATTATTAACCGTGATGGTATTCTCTATATCGGCATGGCTGAGACCTATCTACAACAGGGCTTAGCTGCAACGGCTCAGTACTCTGATTTATATTGGCCTTTTTATGCCATCTTGATTGCTCACTTACACTCCATTACCTCAGTGCCACTTGAGTTTAGTGCCAGTATTCTCAATACTATTTTTTTTGTCGTATTAACAGATGCACTCGTATTACTGAGTAGTCGGCTTGTCGCCAATAGTCGCCAATTGACCATTGCAGCCTTATTATTTCTTTGCCTGCCCACATTAAATGACTATCGAGATTTTATTATTCGGGATGCTGGCTACTGGGCTTTTTGCAGTTTAGCGCTGTATCAATTTATCTTATTTGTAGAAAAACCGAGCCTCGGCAAAGCGGTTATCTGGCAGGTCACTGCCACACTCGCCATCTTGTTTCGTATCGAAGGTTTAGTGACATTATTGGCATTACCGCTTTATTTAGTATTTACTCTGCCCTTAAAACAGGCACTAAAACAAGCTGGTCAACTATATTTCCTATTCATCTTCGCTGCTATTACGACACTTTTTTTCAGCATGAGTCAGACAGGGTTTTTAACCGCCTTTGGCAAAATAAGCAGCTTAATAAAATACATTCATCCTGACAGTTTTTTAAGCGCATTCAATGCCAAATCAGCCATTATTGCCAGCGATGTTTTGCCCGTCTTTTCCGCCGATTATAGTGGCCTTATTTTAGCTTCTGGCCTTATTACCATGCTGACTTATAAAATGATAAAAGCATTGTCACTGGGCTATATTGTGCTGTATTTCATCCCATGGCAGAAGAACATACCACGACCTAATACTCCCTATTTCACCCTCATCACGTATTTTGTCAGTCTCAACCTCACCGTGTTATTGGTGTTTCTTTTCCATGGTTATTTTATTACCACGCGTTATGCCGTTGTGGCTGTACTTGGTCTATTGTTACTTATGCTGCCCACCATATGTAGCAATATTGAAACTCTCTGGCTCAATAAAAAACGAGCTCTCGTCCTCGTTGTAGCGCTGATATTGTTTATTAGCTTAGTTGCCGGCATGACTCAGAGTAATTCAAAAAGCTATATCCGTAAAACAGCACAGTGGAGTGCCGAACATATCCCCCAAGGCAGTCATATTTTAGTCAATAGCAAAGAGTTGCAATATTACTTTGCCAAATATCATGGACTTGCCAATATCGAGGTAAGCTCAGATTTTTCGGCCCCTGAGAAATATGACTATATGCTGACTGTAGAAGGCAGACGGAATACTCAACTGAAAGCAACACTAGCTCCTCTGTCACTAGAGACGATCTACAGCCGTAAAAATAAGCGCGGCGATCAGGCTGTACTCTACCAAGTATTGCCTTAAACAGAACTACAACGACTACTTTAACTGACTTAATTTTTTCTTAATTTGGGCTCCCTAGTATTGAAGCTGACCTCAATATTTCAAATGGAAAAATAATGTCTGAGACTGATAACACTCAGGTTCTCGAATTTTCGAAAAAATACAGTGCAGCACATGCCCAAGCCTATTTTAAAAACACAGCACAGGCTTTTGGCGTTCTTTGTCAAACTGGCGCGATCATCAAATAGCGAAAAAAGCATTAAAAATTGCTGGTAATCCACGTAGTGTTTAGATATGCCTTGTGGTACGGGTCGCTTTTGGGCTTTGCTTGCTGAGTCTCCTGACAGAGAAATTCATGTCTGTGACAATAGCCAAGATATGCTCGATACGGGCTTAAAATTTCAACCAAAGGAAGTGGTAGCAAGAATCACTTCTTCTTTCCAAGGTTCAGCCTTTGATCTGCCGGTTAATGACAATTTTGCTGAAAATATCTTTTGTATCCGTTTAATCCACCATATTGGTGAGGCCAACGATCGCTTGAAATTGTTATCGGAGTTACACCGAGCGACATCATCGACTGTTATTATTTCACTTTGGCTGGATGGCAACTATAAAGCACGGCGCCGTAAAAAGCTTGAAGCAACAAGGGAGACAGGTTATTATCAAAATCGCTTTGTTATCCCAACAACGACCATTGAAGATGAGTTTAAACAAAGTGGCTTTCACATTGAAGAGCGTTTAGATTTCATTCCCTTATTTTCTATGTGGAGGACTTACGTTCTTAAAAAAATATAACTAAGTGCACATACAGCAATGACAGACTACTTCGGCCAAAAATGGCAAGCAATATTATCGGCTAATAACTTAGACAATTTCGATTTAATATGGAATTTAAAAACAGACTGGTTTGAAGAACCCAATGTACGCCGAGGCGGCTGGAGCGGTGTCGTAAAAGTAGCACTTGATACGCCTAATGGACCAGCATCTGTCTTTATCAAACGGCAAGAAAATCATGTCACAAAAACGCCTTTACATCCGATAAAAGGGCGACCTACATTTGAGCGTGAATTTAAAAATATTTTACGCTTAAGGAAACATAATTTACCTACTTTAGAACCCGTTTATTTTTCTAAACGAACTCATAATGGTGATCTGCAAGCCATTTTAATTACTAAGGAATTAGAAGGTTACACCTCTCTTGATTCTGTAAGATTCTTATCTTATGGTGATTTAATAGCAGACAAAGCGCATAAACATCGTCTACTTAAAGCAGTTGCCGATACGCTCCGCTCTATGCATCACTATCATTTTCAGCACAATTGTTTTTATTTAAAGCATGTCTTTGTCAAAGCGATTGATGATGATTGGAGTATAAGAATAATTGATCTTGAGAAACTCAAACGCACGACGTTTAGAAAAGATGCTGCTTTTCGTGATCTTTTTACACTCCACCGTCATGCAAAAGGCTGGTCTTACCAAGATCATGTCAAATTATTTCAATACTATGTACAAGAAACCAGTTTATCAGCACAATCAAAAACATTGTGGCGTTTAATTGAAGCGAAAGTCCTATCGAAACGTGATAAGTGAATTAAACCGACACAGACTTGATATAATTGCCTTGATATCCCCACCCCATGTTTAAACTGAGAATTATTTCATGATCGTATTAGGCCTATCTGGAGCAGTAAATCACGACGCCTCTGCTGCGTTATATATTGACGGTAAACTGATTGCCGCGGCAGAAGAAGAACGCTTTCTCAGAGATAAACATGCTAAAGGTAAAATGCCTTATGAAGCGACTAAGTTCTGTCTCGAACAAGCAGGTATAAAACCTGAACAAATTGATATTGTTGCTTTTCCTTATGCTGAGATCGGTCTAAAGTCTCCTGCTCGCTGGCACTATGCTAAACGCCATTGGTATGCACCTGATCGTGCTTTGACGGCATTATTTAGTGGTAACCGCCGTTACTGGCGCAACCATCGAAATGTCATGACTTTGCTTGATGATTTAGGCATTGATTCAAAACGGGTTAAATTTGAAGCGGTCGAACACCATCTTGCCCATGCCAGCAGTGCCTATCATCTTAGTGGTTTTAAAGAAAAAACGGCTATTATCGGTATTGATGGTAAAGGCGAATATGCCACCACCTTCTTTGGTTACGGTGAAAATGGCAAGATTCATAAGATCAAAGAATTTTATGATCCTGATTCATTAGGTGGAATGTATGGTGCATTAACCGAATTACTGGGTTTTGAAATGCTTGATGGCGAGTTCAAAGTCATGGGCATGGCCCCTTATGGTAATCCAGATCGTTTTGATTTTTCTCGTCTTATTGATTGCCATGATGGTGACTTCAAAGTAAATACCAAATTGGTTAATACTGTTGGTCTACGACGTTATAAAAAAGACGGTAAGGGTTACTTTTTCAGTCCCAAATTGATTGAGTGGCTAGGTCCAATACGTGATGGTGATGAAATTGATGATCCTTATATTGATTACGCTGCCAGTATTCAGGCCTTATTAGAAAAAACAGCACTGCACCTAATTGACTATTATTTAGGTGATATTATCAAACAAACAGGCAAAGTCTGTTTTGCCGGTGGTGTTGCACTTAATGTGAAACTGAATCAACGTATTATTGCTATGCCGGATGTGAAGGAACTCTTTGTTCAGCCTGCTGCCAGTGATGCAGGCACCGCGATTGGCGCTGCGAGTTATGCCTCTGAAATGGCCGGTGTGCCCGTTGAAAAGATGGAACATGCTTATCTTGGTCCAGCCTTCACAACACAGCAGTGTATTGATGCCTGTGAAGCATATCCAAAGGATGTGTCATGGAAGAAACTGGATAATACGATCCAACAAACGGCTGAAATTTTAAATGCCGGCAATCCTATTTCTTGGTTTCAAGGCCGAATGGAGTTTGGACCTCGTGCCTTAGGTAACCGAAGCATTCTCGGCAGCCCAAATCACTCTGGTGTGGCCGACAGAATTAATGCTCAAATTAAATACCGTGAACGCTGGCGTCCATTTTGCCCGAGTATATTAGATACCGTTGCAGCTGAAATACTGCAAACGGAACATCCTAGCCCTTATATGACGTTTACCTTTGATGTTGCTGAGGCATGGAAAGATCGTATTCCAGAAGTCGTGCATGAAGATGGTACCGCTAGAGCACAAATTGTCACCCAAGCGACAAATCCAAGATACTACTCACTGCTACAAGAGATGGAAAAACTGACCGGTAATGGCGTGTTACTCAATACCTCATTAAACCGCCGCGGCGAACCGATGGTGTGTAGCCCAGAAGACGCATTGAATATGTTCTATGGCTCAGATTTAGAGTACTTAATCATGGAAGATATTTTGGTTACCAAAGCAAGCGCATGATCACTTTACAGCCAACAATGATGATCGGTAAAGGTTTACACCGTGAGTGTTTTACCCACCCAGACAGTGATCATTTATGTATTAAGGTAGTCACCAACGGTAATCAGCAAGAAACTGAGCGTGAACAACAGTATTATCAACTATTAGAGAAGCGAGATATTGCCTGGGATATGCTGCCTAAGTTTCATGGCAATATTGATACCAATATGGGCGATGGCGCGGTGTTTGACCTCATCAGAGATCATGATCAAAACACATCTAAAACACTGGAATTTTATCTTAACGATGTCCAAGGTTTCGATGAGTTTAGTGATGAAATATTTGCTGCATTAGAAAATCTGAAAAACTATCTGATTCGTGAAAATATTATAACGATGTCGATAAAACCGAAAAACATACTGTTCCAGAAGCAAAAAGATGGCTCAGGAAAAATCATTATCATCGATAATATTGGTAACTCAGATTTTTTCCCTATTAGTAGCTACAGTCGTTATTTTGGCCACAAGAAAATCTTACGTAAATGGGCTAATTTTAAAATCCTATTAAAAAAACATTATGCAGATAAGCCCGCGGTAGTCACTCTTGCCGAGCATATTTAGGTCTTAACAGCTACAGGTTTCGTAAATAGTGCCTTAGCTTCGCTAGTGCCGGCCCTAAGGACTGAGAACACGAAATTCTGTACAGTATTTGACGTCTCGGTAAGGTAAACCATTTTTCCCAAAACAGTTTCTGCCATGATTTCTTTTTTATTGGCTCTTCAGAATTATCCGCGACAACCGTGGCCAGTTCATCCATCCATTGTGCATCTTGTTCATAGCCTAGTGTGATCAGGCTTTGTGATATATCGCCGTATTTATCAATTTGCGCTTTGATATAGGGCATATTATTACGCCATTTACCAATACTGGCCGTAGTTATTTTTCTCGCTCCACCCAGTGCATCCTCTGACTTTTTCGATGGTTTGGCCACATTATGATAGTCACTAAATAATGTTTTTATGGTTAAAAAAGGTAGTCTGCGCTGTAACTCCAACTGGGCCTGATCAGGATCAGCAACCAAGTCTTCATAACGAACAGTGATAAAACGTGGGTTTGAGTCCAGTTTATCCGCGATATTTTGGTGAACCATCCAGTCATGAAGGTTGCCCCAAATCTTCTTATCCTGACGAT
>ENA-OSET01000262-OSET01000262.1-sediment-metagenome-genome-assembly--contig:-NODE-262-length-60555-cov-232.601343_pt1 | contig 60555 bp, 54 predicted proteins | sample MGYA00237882_ERZ534229 | MGnify/ENA primary metagenome ERZ534229 (study PRJEB26408, sample SAMN06266212) | sediment metagenome | isolation source: Hudson Canyon methane seep mesocosm | place... | reverse complement strand
ATTTTAAGAATATTGGTCAGACCCGTCGTTATGGGGTTGAAGCTGGGTCACGTATTCAGTATCAGAGTTTATTTAGCACAATGGATGATTGGCGTTTTTCAGCAAATTACACCTATCTCAGGGCGCAATATTTAGACGGCTACAGTATTCATGATCCAAGAGTGGCGGGCGAGTCGTTAGGGAAGGTTGATGTAGAACGGGGTGATCGTATGACGGGGATGCCTGAGCATATGTTAAAAGCTAATCTAGGTGTGACGTTATTAAGCGATTGGGATTTAGATATCGACGCTCAATACAGTGGGGATCAACGCTATCGCGGGGATGAAGCTAATGTTATGGATCGTTTAGGGGGTTATTGGATATTTAATTTTAGATCTAAATATCAAATCACAGATAATATTTCTCTCTTTGGTAAGGTAAACAATATTTTTGGTCGAGAATATAAGACCTTTGGGGCTTTTGCTGATGCGGATGAGGTTTTGGGCGATGATTATGATAATCGTCGATTTGTTGCTCCAGGTGCACCTAGGGAAGCTTTCATCGGTGTTAAGCTAAGTTATTAGTGGGTTGAATGAATGTTGATTAGGTGATTAATGATTACAGATCAGCATTTAAGGAATATCAACATGGAGTGGTTCGCACTTCCTCGGTTCCGGTCTGTTTTATAGGTTATGGTTTTCTCCAGCTATAGAACGGGCCTAGCGATGGCTTTTTCGTTGTGTTGCTCTATGGTCTTGAAATTTGAGTTATTTCTATGTGATCAATTATTGGGTGTGCGTTTATGGACAATACAGCGGCGATCAATTCTATCGGGGTGATGAATCTACTATTATGGATCGGTAAGGGACTATTGGGTCTTTAATTTTAGGACAAGCTATAAACTAATGGATAATATTGAACGGTTTGGGAAAGTTAATAATATAGTGGGTGGAAATATATAAAGCCTTGGGTGCTTTTGCCGATGCCGATGAGGTATTGGGCGACAATTACAGTAATCGCCATTTTGTGGCTCCGGAAAACCTCGAGAAGCTTTTGTGGGTATTAAGGTTAGTTATTAATACCCCTACGTTTTAGTTACGTGCCGTATTCTAAATTAACTTAAACTAGGGGTAGGTAATAATGGGTTATATTTCTAAATCCCTTTTATTATAACCACCTGCGATTAACGCTTGCATCCATTTTGGTGTTAACCCACGGCCTGACCAGGTTTGACTCGAGTCTTCAGGGTTGCGGTATTTAGCAGCTACTTTAGCGTTCTTGGTAGGGTGTTTTTTAGCTTCGCCTTTAATGTCTATGGTGATATTAATGGAGGCGGCGAGTGCTTTAATTTCAGCAATAACTTCTTTACGTTTATTGCTTTTCTTTTCAATTAAGGTTTGTTGCGCTTGGGCGATAACAGATTCTAATTCTTGTTCTGAAAGATTATTATAATCAGGCATGATGATATTCTCGTTAATAGTCATGATGGGTACAAACATTATAAGACTCAATAATATAATAACAAGTTATTCTCTTTATAAAGTATCTGTTATTAACGGCCGAGTTTAAGAATTCGCTCTTCTTCAATAAAAAAGGCTAGACGTTGATCTAAAATAGCGTGTTGATAAAAATTAATACCGGTAAATTTTTTGGCGGTTTTAATATGTTCAATCGCTTTGTCTGTGCGTCCTATTTGATAATAATATTCAGCAAGATAACGGTAAGACTCGATAGGTTGTTGGAGTTTGTCGTAGGCTTGGGCTAATAAGTGGTAACGGGTTGAGTCTTGGGTATCAGTATGCAAGTGGGGCAGTATTTCTTGGCGTGCTTGTTGTGCTTGACCCGTTTTAATGAGGGTGGAAAGGTACAGGGTCGATAACGGTGTAAAGTTAGGGAAACGGTGACGTGCTTTTTTGAGTATCGTTAATGCTTTTTTGTACTGACGTGACTCGGTGGCGGTTTCAGCTAACGCAATGTGTAGGGTAGGTCTGTCGGGTAGTGATTTAAGTAATTGAGTGAAGATCTTTTCAGCATCCTTGAAATGTTGTTGCTTTAGCGCGACCCAGCCTAAGCCGTAGTTGGCAATGGCACGTTGTTCGGGTGTGCCTTGCTCGGTTAAGGTTTGAAAATAACGACCGGTCGCCTCAAGGTTTTTTGAGCCTAAGACCCGCAATTTGGTGCGGATGATGCGGTAACCAAACGAATCGGGGTAGTGGCGATAGGGGTGTTTTTCAGCACGATTTCGGGTATCGGAAATTCGTGAGGCAGTGACCGGATGGGTGCGTAGGAATTCAGGGACAGCTTGACCATAATAACGGCTGTTTTGTTGCAGGCGTTCAAAAAAAGTCGGCATTCCATTGGGGTCAAAGTCTGCTTTAATCAGCGTTTGCATGCCGACACGGTCAGCTTCTTGCTCATTGGAACGGGTGAAGTTGATACGTTGCTGGATGGAATGGGCTTGCACGGCTAACAGGGCCGCTTGACCCAGTTCAGGCGATTGAGAGCCAATCAAGATAGCGGCAAGCGTAGCGGCGGCAGTCGGTAGAGATAATTGGCTAGCGGCTTCAAAGGCGCGGTAAAGGTGACGTTGCGTGACGTGAGCAATTTCATGTGAAATAACCGAGGCCAGCTCACTTTCAGAATCTGTTGCCAGAATGAGACCCGAATTGATACCAATATAGCCGCCGGGGCCGGCAAAAGCATTTAAGTTTTTATCGATGACGACAAAAAAGTGAAAAGAGCGGGGTTGAGAGTCAGTGTGTGTCGCCAGTTTGTTTCCGATGGATCGAATGTAGGCTTGAACTTCAAGATCTTGGTTAATGGTTAATTGCCGATGTATATTGCGGAAAAAGGCATCCCCTAACTCTTTTTCTTCGCGTGGGGAAATCAGCGTCCCGGTTGAATCGCTGATATCAGGCAGTTCAATGCTTTGGCTGACTTCGGCGCTGATGGTGCCTGTTAAAAAACACAAAAATAAAGCGATGGAGCCGGATAAAAGCCTTGATTTTCGCATTATTTGAGCAGGCCGTTTTTAATGGGGGCTAGGGATAATTTAGATGTTACCTCCGCCCGACAGTCAGAATCTTAGGGCATTAATTCAAATAGGCTTTTATCGACACCGCAGTCAGGACAGGTCCAGTCTTCAGGGATATCTGCCCATAACGTGCCTGGGGCAATGTTGGTGTCGGGGTCGCCGAGTGCTTCATCATAGATATGGTCACAAACGGTACAAATGTATTTTTGGTAATTCGCCATTGTGGATGCCTTTATTTAATAGGGTTAGTGTTGAGAAGTCTAAAGCAACTGCAGTCAGAGCGCAAATAGGGGTGCGGTTCGGCTTAAGGGGTTGCAGGATAACTATTCTCGTTATGATAACCGTGTTGGTTTTGCGTTGGGTGCATAATTGGCTTACTCGTAGGGTGAGGATGTAATATAATGAAAAGGTTTTTGTTAAGTGAGATACCGATTAACGATGTTAATCTAACTTATTAAGTCTTTTAGGAAGGGCGCTAGATGAATGATCAGATGAGTAAGCAAAGTTCTAACCAGGGTGATGTTGATCCTATTGAAACCCAAGAGTGGATTGATTCACTGAAGGTCGTTTTAGAAAAAGAAGGCCACGACCGGGCGCACTTCTTGATTGAGCAATTGGTTGAAGTGACACGGCATTCGGGTTGGGATATTCCTTTCAGTGCAAATACCGCTTATGTGAATACGATTCCTGTTTCTCAGCAGGCTAAGTTTCCAGGAGACTCTGAGTTGGAACGTAAGATTCGCTCTTATGTTCGTTGGAATGCCATGGTCATGGTGCTTAGAGCCAATAAGAACACTAACGTGGGTGGACATATTTCAAGTTTTGCTTCAGCAGCAACCCTTTATGATGTGGGTTACAATCATTTCTGGCAGGCACCGTCAGAAGGTCATGGCGGCGATATGATTTTTGTCCAAGGGCACTCGGCGCCTGGAAGTTATTCAAGAGCCTTTATGTTAGGTCGATTGACCGAAGCGCAAATGGATAGCTTTCGCCAAGAAGTTGACGGGGATGGTTTATCGTCTTACCCACACCCTTGGTTAATGCCTGATTTTTGGCAGTTTCCGACCGTTTCTATGGGTTTAGGGCCCATTATGTCTATTTATCAAGCGCGTTTTATGCGTTATATGGAAGACCGTGGTTTTGCTGAGACCCGCAACCGTAAAGTGTGGGCTTTTTTAGGGGACGGTGAAACTGACGAGCCTGAATCGCTCGGTGCGATTGGGATGGCCGGTCGTGAAAAATTGGATAATTTAATTTTTGTTATTAACTGTAACTTGCAGCGCCTTGATGGCCCTGTACGTGGTAACGGTAAGATTATTCAGGAATTAGAAAGTTCTTTTCGCGGTGCGGGTTGGAATGTTATTAAATTGGTTTGGGGCGACCGCTGGGACGCGCTACTGCAACGCGATACCGAAGGCTTGTTAACCAAACGTATGATGGATTGTATGGATGGCGATTATCAGACCTTTAAGTCTAAAGATGGCGCTTATGTGCGTGAGCATTTCTTTAATACGCCGGAATTAGCGGCAATGGTCGCTGATTTTTCAGATCGTGATATTTGGGAATTAAATCGCGGCGGCCATGACGTTGCTAAAGTTTATGCGGCTTATCATGCAGCGGTTCATCACACAGGGCAGCCTACAGTTATTTTAAGTAAAACCGTTAAAGGTTACGGTATGGGTGACTCGGGTGAGGCACAAAATATTTCTCACCAACAAAAGAAGATGAGTTTTGACTCGTTAAAACACTTCAGAGATCGTTTTGAATTGCCCTTAACTGATGAGGCCATAGAGCAATTACCGTATTTAAAGTTTGCCGATGATTCTAAAGAAATGGAATATATGCGCGGGCACCGTGAGTCGTTGGGTGGGTATTTACCCGCACGTCGTGAAAAGGCGGAATCACTGACGGTCCCGCAACTCAGTGACTTTGCCGCTATTTTAAAAGGTACCGGTGAAAAGAGTGAGATTTCCACAACCATGGCGTTTGTCAGAATTCTTAATATTATCATTAAGAATAAAACCATTGGACGCCGGGTTGTTCCTATTGTTCCTGATGAATCGCGGACTTTTGGTATGGAAGGGATGTTTCGTCAGTTAGGGATCTGGTCGCAAGTCGGACAGCTTTACACCCCGCAAGATGCCGGGCAGTTAATGTTTTATAAGGAAGATAAAACAGGGCAAGTATTACAAGAAGGGATTAATGAAGCCGGTGGCATGAGTGATTGGATTGCCGCAGGGAGTGCTTATTCAACGCACAACGTACCGATGATTCCTTTTTACATTTTTTATTCGATGTTTGGTTTTCAGCGTATTGGTGATTTAATTTGGGCGGCTGCTGATCAACGCTGTCGTGGTTTTTTGGTGGGTGGAACGGCTGGGCGAACAACGCTTAATGGTGAAGGGCTACAGCACGGTGATGGCCATAGTCATCTTATTTCTGCCACCGTTCCTAATTGTATTTCATATGATCCAACCTATAGCTATGAAATGGCCGTCATTATTCAAGACGGACTGCGCCGGATGTATGAAGAGCAAGAAGATGTCTTTTATTATATTACCGCGATGAATGAAAATCACCTGCACCCGGCTATACCTGAAGGCGCAGAGGCTGATATTCTCAAGGGGATGTATTTATTTAAAGCGGGCGAACAAAGCCGTGCACCGCGTGTGCAGTTGTTAGGGTCTGGTGTTATTTTTCTTGAAATTGTAGCAGCGGCCGAGTTGTTAAGAGCCGAGTGGGGTGTCGAGGCAGATCTTTGGAGTTGTCCTAGTTTTACTGAATTGGCGCGTGAAGCTTATAGCTGTGAGCGCTGGAATCGCCTGCATCCAGAACAAGATAAACGTCGCTCGCATGTGGCGCAATGTCTAGAAGGTAGGGTTGGGCCGGTTATTGCTTCAACGGATTATATGCGTTCTTTTGCCGAACAAATTACCCCGTATGTTTCTGCACCGTATACGGTTTTAGGTACCGATGGTTTTGGTCGTTCCGATACCCGTGAAAAATTACGACATTTCTTTGAGGTCGATCGTTTTTTTATTACCATCACGGCATTAAAAAGCTTGGCTGATCAGGGTGATATAGAAACTAAAATTGTGACTGAGGCACTGGCCAAATATAATATTGGTACTGATCTCGATGAACCCCGTTTACGTTAAGGAGCCGTTTCAAACATGTCTGATTTAATTGAAGTAAAAGTTCCCGACCTTGGCGGCGCCAGTGATATTGAAGTCATTGAAGTCTTGGTTAGCCCCGGCGATGTCATTGAACTGGAACAAACGCTGGTGGTTATGGAAGGTGATAAAGCGACGATGGATCTTCCTGCGAGTGCAGCGGGTACGGTTGTCGACGTTAAAGTAAGTGTGGGTGACAGTGTTTCTGAAGGGTCTTTGATTGTTACGGTTACTGCGGTAGCCGAAGAGGCGGTTGCAACAGCTGTTACACCTGAACCTGTTGCAGAAAAGGGAGCTTCGGCTACGGGCGAAGTCAGTGCGGGCCCTGTCGTTGATATTAACGTTCCTGATCTAGGCGGTGCCAGTGATATCGAAGTGATTGAAGTTTTGGTCAGTCCTGGCGATGTCATTGAGCTTGAGCAAACGCTGGTGGTTATGGAAGGTGATAAAGCCACCATGGACCTTCCTGCCAGTGCAGCAGGAACCGTGGTTGACGTTAAAGTGAGCGTGGGGGACAGTGTTTCTGAAGGGTCTTTGATTGTTACGGTTAGCACTTCAGCGTCAAGTCCTGCGCCGGAAAGTATTCGTTCTACGCAGCCAACGCCAGCACCGGTATCAGAGCCTGTGCCACCGGTACAGAAACCAGCGGCTGCAACGCAGACACAAATCAGTACAGATGTTAATAAGGCGACTAGTGCCAGCAATGTTCATGCAACGCCGTCAGTGCGTCGTTTTGCACGTGAATTAGGTGTTGATTTATCATTAATTCAACAAGGCAGTGGGCGTAAAGGACGTATTCTAAAAGAAGACGTTTCGCGTCATGTGAAGAAGGTGATGACAACCGGGGCTGGAGCTCATGCGCCGGCCGTAGCAGGGGCTAGTGCTATTCCTGCCATACCGGCGGTTGATTTCAGTCAATTTGGTGAAATTGAAGAGCAAAAATTAAGCAAGATAAAGCGTCTGACCGGTGTTAATTTATCGCGTGTCTGGCTGAATTTGCCGATGGTAACGCATCATGATGAAGCGGATATTACTGAAATGGAAGCTTTTAGGAAGTCGCTTAAAGTCAGTGCCGAGAAAGAAGGCTTAAAAGTTACCGGTTTAGGCTTTATGCTGAAGGCTGTTGCAGCGGCTTTAAAACAATACCCTCAATTTAATAGTTCATTATCGCCAGACGGTGAGCGGTTAATTTTGAAGAAATATTACAATATTGGGATCGCTGTTGATACCCCTAAAGGGTTGGTAGTACCGGTATTGAAAGATGTTGATAAGAAAAGTTTGTTTGAACTTTCCGCTGAGATGTTCGAGTTGGGTGCTAAAGCACGAGCAGGTAAATTACGTCCCGCTGAAATGCAAGGGGGCTGTATGACGATCTCAAATTTAGGGGGCATTGGCGGCACGGCCTTTACACCAATTGTTAATGCGCCTGAAGTTGCTATTTTAGGGGCTACGCGTTCGCAAATGAAGCCCGTTTGGAATGGCTCAGAATTTATGCCCAGACTGATGATGCCGTTAGATTTATCTTACGATCACCGTGTTATTGACGGGGCTGATGCGGCACGTTTTATGCAAACAATTGTTACCTTGTTGACCGATGTTCGGTTATTGTTGGTTTAATTTATTGGTGCTGTTAGGGATTGTCTTTCAGCGCTGAGGTGGCGGTGCTTAAATAGTGAGGGTGGCTGTAGCGTATGAAATTTGCGGTTCAGATTAACAGCAGTCCCTATGCGGGTGCTGCAGGTGAAATGGGGTACCAATTTATTTTGGCGGCACTGGCCTCTGGACACAGTGTTCTGCAAATATTCTTTTATTTTGATGGTATCTATCACGGTTTAGCGGCGCAACTGCCGCCCGATGATGAGCGTCAATTTCTTCGACGCTGGAGTCAGCTTAGCCAGCAGCACGGTATTGATTTAGTTATTTGTATTTCCGCCGCACAGCGACGTGGATTATTGTCTCTAGAAGAATCAAGGCGTCAAAAAAGAATTGATCAGGATTTGGCTCCTGGTTTTCGTATTTCTGGGTTGGGTCAGTTGGTTGAGGCAACAATTAACGCTGACCGTTTTATTGTTTTCCCCGGAGCATGAAGAAGTATCTAATCATTATGCGCCATCCACCCCATAGCAGTATTCATGTTCAAGAACAGCTTGATATTATTTTAACTCTGGGTGCTTTTGATCGGATGGTGAGTTTATTGTTTTTGGATGAAAGTGTTTTCCAGTTATTTCGCGGGCAATCTGCTGAACAGTATGAGCATAAGGAAACGCTAGCCATTTTTGACGCCTTGGCACTCTATGACGTTAACGACTTGTGGGTTGAAACCGAATCGTTAATAGAAAAGGGCCTGGTTTCAGAGCAGTTAACGTTGCCGGTTAAAACGATTGCACGAGTTCGTGTGAGTCAATTTATGTCTGGATTTGATGTCATTTTAGGCGGCTAGGGTGAGATGTCGGGTGGGTTGTGGTGCGTGTTGTATTGCCCCGTCTATTAGCTCACCTATTCCAGGAATGCCAGAAGGAAAGCCGGCCGGTATTCGCTGTATTCAACTCACCGAGGATAATCAGTGCCGGCTGTTTGGCTTGCCTGACCGCCCGACAGTCTGTAGCGATTTTAAGGCCGTGATTGATGTCTGTGGTGATGATGATCAGCAGGCATGGGTGTTGATAACCCAGTTGGAAACACTGACGCAATAATTTTACCGGTTGATGGCTAAAAAAATAAGGACATAAAAAAAGGGTGGCTACAATAGCCACCCTTTTTTATTTGCCTTAAGTTGAGCTAAAGGTTAGCTTTTTTCTTGGCGTTCTTTGACTTCTTTAATCACATCTTCGGCCACGTTTTTAGGGCACGGCGCGTAATGTGAGAATTCCATTGAAAACTGCCCACGACCTGAAGTCATGGTTCTGAGGTCGCCAATGTAGCCAAACATTTCACTTAACGGTGCTTGTGCTTTAACGCGAACACCACTAACGCCTGCGTCTTGTCCTTGGATCATGCCGCGTCGACGGTTCAAGTCACCAATAACGTCACCAACGTGATCATCTGGCGTAAAGACATCTACTTTCATGATCGGTTCAATCAGTTGTGGGCCCGCTTTAGGGATAGATTGACGATAGGCCGCTTTAGCGGCAATTTCAAAGGCAACGGCTGACGAGTCAACGGCATGAAAGCCACCATCATATAAGGTCACTTTTACATCAAGACAGGGGAATCCCGCCATAACGCCAACGACCATGCTATTTTTAAAGCCTTTTTCAACGGCCGGCCAGAATTCTCTAGGAACATTACCGCCGGTTACTTTAGATTCAAAGACAAAGCCTTCGCCAGGCTCTGCAGGTTCGATGGTGTAGTCAATTTTACCGAATTGCCCAGAACCACCTGATTGCTTCTTGTGGGTGTAGCTGTCTTCGATTTTTTTGGTGATGGTTTCGCGGTAGGCTACTTGTGGTTTACCAACTTCAACATCAATGCCGTGGGTCCGCTTTAAGATATCAACTTTGATATCTAAATGAAGTTCACCCATCCCTTTTAAGATAGTTTCGCCGCTGTCTTCGTCGGTTTCAACACGGAAAGAAGGGTCTTCGGCGATCATTTTACCGATAGCAATACCCATTTTTTCAGAGCCGGCTTTATCTTTAGGAGACACAGCAATAGAAATAACGGGGTCTGGGAAAACCATAGGTTCTAATGTTGCCGGGTTTTTAGGGCAGCATAAGGTGTGACCGGTTTGAACATTTTTCATCCCCACAACAGCGATAATATCCCCGGCTTGGGCGCTACTGAGTTCGATACGTTCATCGGCATGCATTTCAACGAGTCGACCGATGCGCTCAGTTTTACCGGTAAAGGTATTGAGAATAGTGTCGCCTTTGTCTATTTTCCCGGAATAAATTCGAATGAAAGTCAGTGCGCCGTAGCGGTCATCCATGATTTTAAAAGCCAGTGCGCGTAGTGGCTTGTTAATGTCCACGATGGCGTGGTCGCCAGTTTCAACGCCGTCTAAATCAACTTCAGGCTGTGGTTTAACTTCTGTTGGGCTTGGTAGGTAGTCGACAACAGCATTCAGTACCAGCTGGATGCCTTTGTTTTTAAAGGCTGAGCCACAATAAGTTGGGAAGAAGGTTAGATTAGTGGTGCCTTTACGGATACAAGCTTTAATAGTTTCCAGTGCAGGTTCTTCGCCGTCTAAGTATTTCTCCATCGCGTCATCGTCTTGTTCAACGGCGGTTTCGATCAGTTTTTCACGCCATTCTTCAACTTGATCAACCATGTCAGCGGGAACGTCTTCAATGGTGAATTTAGTTGGGTCACCCGAATTGTCCCAAATCCACGATTTGCGTGTGAGCAGATCAACAACCCCAACAAAATCATCTTCGGTTCCGATCGGTAAAACCATAACCAGAGGGTTGGCGCCAAGAACATCTTCAATCTGTTTGACCACGCGATAGAAGTCTGCCCCTAAGCGGTCTAGCTTGTTAACAAGAATAATCCGAGAAACTTCAGAATCATTTGCATAACGCCAGTTTGTTTCAGATTGAGGCTCAACACCGCCAGAACCACAGAAAACACCTACGCCGCCATCAAGTACTTTAAGTGAACGATATACTTCGATGGTGAAGTCAACGTGACCGGGGGTGTCGATGATATTTAATCGGTGATCATTCCAGGTACAGGTTGTGGCAGCGGATTGGATCGTAATGCCACGTTCTTGCTCTTGGTCCATGAAGTCTGTTGTCGCTGCACCATCATGTACTTCACCGATTTTATGGATTTTGCCGGTTAGTTTTAGAATTCTTTCTGTGGTTGTTGTTTTTCCGGCATCTACGTGCGCGAAAATACCGATGTTTCTGTATAGCGATAAGTCTGTCATGTTTGTACTCTGAAAATGAATATTAAAATCTTTCTTGCAGGGTTATCAGCTGAGGCCACTTTAAGCTAAGTTGCGTTGGGCTGTCAGGCGTTGATAGGTTAGCAAAAACACGGTAGTGGCTGTGTTAATCAGTGCAAGGTTAACCAGCTGTAAATAACCGATTATTATAATCTAAAATGATATAAAAACAGAGATAAATCATTAATTTGGCCAAATATTTCTCTTAAGGCGTGTCGGGTTAGCGGTGTTAAAGGGGTTTGTGGGGCTGAGAAGGCGTTAAAACCTGTGGCAGTAGGTTTCTAGAGTTGATTCTCAGGAAGTCCACTGCCGGTATGGGTCTTGGGTTAGCTAATTTTTTTGTATTTAATACGGTGCGGGTTGTCGGCATCAGTTCCGAGGCGGCGATGGCGATCGGTTTCGTAATCGGCATAGTTGCCTTCAAACCAAACTACTTCACTATTGCCTTCGAAAGCGAGTATATGGGTAGCTATTCGGTCAAGGAACCAGCGGTCATGAGAAATAACTACGGCACAACCCGGGAAGCTGAGCAGTGCTTCTTCAAGTGCACGTAGGGTTTCAACATCTAAGTCATTGGTGGGCTCATCGAGTAACAGTAGGTTGCCACCGCTTTTGAGTAGCTTAGCCAGGTGAACGCGGTTGCGCTCACCCCCGGATAGGTCACCAATGCGTTTTTGTTGGTCAGACCCTTTGAAATTAAAGCGGCTAGCATAGGAGCGAGAGGATGTTTCGTAATTGCCGACGGTAATGATGTCAAGGCCGTCGGAAATATCATCCCAAACCGTTTTGTTGTCATTAAGTTCGTCTCGAGATTGGTCGACATAGGCGAGTTGGACGGTGGAGCCGAGTTTTAATGAGCCGCTGTCAGGCGTGTCTTCATTGGCGATCATGCGAAACAGGGTGGTTTTACCGGCTCCGTTTGGCCCTATAATGCCGACTATGCCACCGGGAGGTAGATTAAAGTTAAGATCATTGATCAGGAGTTTGTCGCCAAAGCCCTTTTGTAGTGCTGAGGCTTCAACAACAACATCGCCTAAACGGGGGCCGGGTGGAATATAGATCTCTTGAGTTTCGTTTCTTTTTTGAGTGTCTTGTTGTGAGAGTTCGTCAAATCGAGCCAGGCGAGCTTTGTTCTTAGCGTGGCGGCCTTTGGGATTGGTTCTAACCCATTCGAGCTCTGCTTTCATGGCTTTTTGTCGCGATGATTCTTGCTTTTCCTCCATTTCAAGGCGGTTTTGTTTTTGTTCAAGCCAAGAAGAGTAGTTGCCTTCCCAAGGAATTCCTTGGCCGCGATCAAGCTCTAAGATCCAGCCTGCGACATTATCGAGAAAATAACGGTCATGGGTGACGGCGACTACGGTGCCGGGGAAATTGTGAAGAAAAGTTTCAAGCCAGGCAACAGACTCGGCATCGAGATGGTTAGTGGGCTCGTCGAGTAAAAGCATGTCCGGGTTGGAAAGGAGTAGACGGCAGAGTGCAACTCGGCGCTTTTCGCCACCTGATAAGGTGCTGACATCGGCATCCCAGTCCGGTAGGCGGAGCGCGTCGGCGGCAATTTCAAGTTGTCTTTCAAGTTCCCAAGCGCCTGCGGCATCAATTTTGTCTTGTAGTTCGGCTTGTTCGGTAAGCAGTTTGTCAAAATCAGCATCGGGATCTGCAAAGGCATTAGTGACGGCGTTGAAGCGATCAAGTAGTGCCTTGGTTTCGGCAACGCCTTCTTCTACATTGCCACGAACATCTTTGCTGAGGTCGAGTTCGGGTTCCTGTGCTAAGTAGCCTATTTTTATACCGGATTGAGCGCGTGCTTCGCCTTCAATTTCTGTGTCAATGCCAGCCATGATTCGTAATAACGTTGACTTTCCTGAGCCATTGAGGCCCAAGACGCCAATTTTTGCGCCGGGAAAGAAGGAGAGGTAGATATCTTTCAGAATATATTTTTTAGGCGGGACAATTTTGCCAACGCCATTCATTGTGTAGATATATTGGGCCATGAGTGCAAAGGAAGTTGTTTGAAAAACTGTATTATTCCATGTTATCGGTGAGATGATAATCATTGATTTAAAAAATCAGCCTAATAAAGCGGTATCACTTAGGCTGTTTTAAAAATAGCTGTAGATGAGTCCTGGTGATCAGAAACGTATTTGCTATGGAATAGACGGCCGGTGCAAGGGGGTTGTGTTAAAATTACGGTTAATTTGGCCTGTTTTTTTATCATGTTAGTGTCTACTACAGGCGTGTCTTCAGCGCCTCCAGTTTTATATTCTTTTCGACGCTGCCCTTATGCGATTAGGGCCAGACTTGCGATTCATTACAGTGGTTTTAACGTTGTCTTGCGTGAAGTTGTTTTGCGTCATAAGCCACCATCTTTGTTGAAATGTTCTCCCAAAGGGACGGTTCCGGTTTTAATCTTGCCCCATGGTCAAGTGATTGATGAAAGCTATGACATTATGCTTTTTGCATTGCAGCATCATGACCCCGATCAGTGGCTAGAAGGATTGGATCCGATAAGACGATCGGAGGCCGAGGCCTTAATCGCGCACAATGACGGTGAGTTTAAGTTTTGGTTAGATCGCTATAAATACAGTGACCGGCACCCTGATTATTCGAGTGAATATTATCGAACCCAAGGGGCGTTGTTTTTGGCGCAGTTAGAAAATAAATTAGCGGGTCGCGCTTATTTGTTGGGTGATAGGGTGGGGCTCGCTGATATGGCTATTTTTCCATTTATTAGGCAGTTTGCGCAGGTTGATCGGGTCTGGTTTGACCAATCACCTTATCCTTTAGTGGCGGCATGGTTGGAGCGACTCCTTGAGTCGCCATTATTTTTGGCAGTCATGACACGGTATGTGCCTTGGCGTGAAGGCGCTGATGACGTTCGTTTTCCTTGAATAAATCGGGTGGCCACCAAGGGCTAAGATCAGGTAAAATGCACGAGTAGTTTAATTTGATCTGGATTTACGGTCCAGGGGTCTGATAGAGGTGAGTTGAATATGGTTAATTGTGTCGTGACGGCGTTGTATAAGTTTGTGCGTCTGGAAGATTTTGAACAGTTACAAAAGCCGTTGTTGTCGGTGCTGACAATGCATGACATCAAAGGGACGATTTTATTGGCGAAAGAAGGTATCAATGGTACGGTCGCAGGCTCAAGGACTGCAATTGATGCGCTTTACCGGTGGTTTGAAAATGATCAGCGCTTAGTTGATATGAGTTATAAAGAATCGTTTGATGAAACCGTTCCTTTTTATCGCACTAAGGTCAAGTTGAAAAAAGAGATTGTCACGATGGGGGTTGAAACAATTGACCCCAATAAAATTGTCGGTACTTATGTGAAGCCCAGCGAATGGAATGCGTTGATTTCGGATCCTGATGTTTTGTTGGTCGATACCCGCAATGATTACGAGGTGAATATTGGTCAGTTCCAAGGTGCGGTGAATCCTAAAACAGAAACTTTTCGTGATTTTCCGCAGTATGTTAAGGCTAACTTAAATCCAGAGCAGCATAAGAAAGTAGCGATGTATTGCACCGGTGGAATACGGTGTGAAAAATCTACCGCTTATCTGAAAGAGCAAGGTTTTGAAGCGGTTTATCATTTGGAAGGTGGAATCCTGAAGTATTTAGAAGAAGTGCCGAAAGCTGATTCGATGTGGCAGGGGGAGTGCTTTGTTTTTGATAATCGCGTTGCGGTTGATCATGGTTTAGTGAAAGGGCAATACGATCAATGTTTTGCTTGTCGTTACCCAGTGAATGAGGTGGATAAAGCCAGTGAGCATTATATTCAAGGTGTCAGTTGTCCCCATTGCTTTGATAAAGTAGATGAGCAACAGCGAGAACGTTTTAAAGAGCGTGAGAAACAGATGGAATTATCGCGAGCACGAGGCATTCAGCATATCGGTTCTGATGTTAAGAACGATAACCGAGATCGACGTGGGTTAAAATACCGTGATAAGGATCAACAACGTCAACGGGTAGCTGAGAAAAAACGGTTAGCCTAAAGATAGAGTATTGTTTTTAAGTCATTTCGTTATAATGACGCTATATAATAAAGGATGGCACAAAAAGAACTTATTGTCCGTGTATGTTGAGTGGCTGTCCTAATATTTTAACCATTTTGAGACAAATGAATGATTCAAGGTAGTATTGTTGCGTTAGTGACGCCGATGGGTGTGGATGGAAAAATTGATTATGCGCGTCTTGATCAATTAGTTGAATTTCATGTTGCGCAGAAGACCGACGCCATTGTTGCGGTTGGGACGACTGGAGAGTCAGCGACACTTGATGCAGATGATCACATGGCGGTGGTACAGGCGGTGGTCAAGCAAGTGAATGGACGTATTCCTGTGATAGCTGGCACGGGCGCAAACTCGACCACAGAAGCTATAGCCTTAACGCAGCGCGCCAAAGAAGTGGGTGCTGATGCTTGCTTGTTAGTGACACCTTATTATAACAAGCCGACCCAAGAAGGTCTTTTTTTGCATTACCAGGCTGTGGCCGCGGCGGTTGATATTCCACAGATCTTGTATAACGTTCCAGGGCGAACAGCGTGTGATATGTTGCCAGAAACGGTTGCTAGGTTATCGGTCCTTGACAATATCGTGGGTGTAAAAGAGGCTACTGGCGATCTTGATCGTGTTTTGGCGTTGCGTCAATCATGCGGTGATGATTTTGCGCTTTATTCCGGAGATGATGCTTCTTCGTGTGCATTCTGTTTATTAGGTGGACAAGGGGTTATTACTGTGACTGGAAATGTCGCGCCTCAGTTAATGCATGATATGGTTATTGCTGCGGTTGCGGGTGATCGTGCGACCGCGTTAGCTGTTGATGAAAAATTAACGGGCTTACACAAGGACTTATTTGTTCAGGCAAATCCGATCCCTGTTAAATGGGCCGTGAGTGAAATGGGCTTGATTGATCGGGGTATTCGGCTGCCACTCACTTGGCTGACAGCAGACTGTTTTGCAGTGGTTAAAGAGGCCATGCAGCAAGCTGAAGTAATCTAATGTCCAAGCGGGGTGTTGTGGCTTCTGTGGTCTTGTGGCGGATAGTCATCGTCCTTGTGGTTTTTGGCGTTTCTGGGTGTACCCGTATTAAGAGTTACTTTCCTGACAAACAAATTGAGTATCGAAACAGTACTGAGTTGCCGGTTTTAGAGATACCGGCGGATTTACGAAACAATGCGTTAGAGCGGCAATTAACAGAAGTTAAAAGAGCGGCGCAAGCCACGAAAAGCGCGTCTTTATCACCAAAACAACAAGCCTTGGCGCCAAGACAAGCGGTTCGGCTTGTGAGCTATACCGGCGGGTCGCCGCGTTTAGAAATAGCTAAATCTTATGATTTAGCGTGGCGGATAGTCGGCAAAGCGTTGATTCGTGAAGGCATAGAAATTGTCGCGAGGAATCAAGCGAATGCTATTTATTTCATTCAATATGACTGGAATAAAACGCCCATTGAGGATGGGTCGCTACTTAATGAGTTTGATTTTATCTTTGGCGAGGACCCTACGAACGAGCAGAGGTATCAAATACGTGTTTTTGACAGTAACGGACAGAGTGACATCATGCTACTGGATGAAAATGCAGATCCCCCGCCGTCACATGAAAGTTTACAAATTTTAAAAATTTTAGAGCAGGCCATCAAAGAAGATTTGGCTGACGAATGACAAAAACACATCTAGCCATTTCGATGAGATGATTGGATCTTACCTAAAAAATCACCATGCTAAGACTATCAGGCCCTAGGGCGCTTTCTTTATTTCGCACCAAAAAGTTATTACTCGAACTTCAGGGTATTAACCGAAATATTGGGGCGTTGTCAGCACGTTTCGTTCACTTTGTTCATATTAAGGGTCAATCATTAACCGGTGTGCAGTTGGCGCAATTGGAGCAGTTGTTGGATTATGGTGATGCCGTTAACGATACTGCCGATGACGGGTTACCGATTTTAGTCATTCCTAGACCCGGGACTATTTCACCGTGGTCAAGTAAAGCCACAGAAATAGCACAGCGTTGTGGTTTAGTCGAGGTCTTACGTATTGAGCGAGCGATTGAATACCGTTTAACGGTAGACGGTGAAGTCGATGTGAAGGGTGAATTAACCTCTTTAGCGGAGGTGTTGTTCGATCGGATGACTCAAGCGGTTTGGTTGAGCCCAGAGCAGCCCGATATTTTTGTACAGGCACCACCACAACCCCTTGAAACTATTGCGGTTATGGCGCATGGGCGAGCAGCTTTGGTTCAGGCCGACGCACGGTTAGGTCTTGCCTTGTCGGGCGATGAAATAGATTATTTACTGACTAGTTTTCAGGATCTAGGTCGAGACCCAACAGATGTGGAATTGATGATGTTTGCACAGGCCAACTCTGAACATTGTCGACATAAAATATTTAATGCGCAATGGACTGTGGACGGTGTCGAACAGGACCAATCATTGTTCGCTATGATTCGTAATACCTATAACTGTAATCCGGGTGGTGTGTTGTCCGCTTATAGTGATAATTCTTCTGTGATCGAAGGTTCTCGGGCAGACGTTTTTATTCGTAATCCGATTACCGGTCAGTATGGGTATGTCGATGAGGAAGCGCACCTTCTGATGAAGGTTGAAACGCATAATCATCCGACAGCAATTTCACCCTATCCCGGTGCTGCCACCGGTTCTGGCGGTGAAATAAGAGATGAGGGGGCAACCGGATTGGGGTCACAAACCAAAGCAGGACTTACCGGTTTTTCGGTCTCTAATTTAAAGATACCCGGATTGTCACAGCCGTGGGAAGTTGATTACGGTAAGCCTGAGCGTATTGCGTCAGCACTGGATATTATGTTGGAGGCGCCGCTGGGTGGAGCGGCCTTTAATAATGAATTCGGCAGACCTAATCTGGCCGGCTATTTCCGCAGTTTTGAGCAGCCTGCCGTGGCCTCTGCCGATGCGCATTTGTTGGGTTATCACAAACCAATTATGATCGCTGGTGGTATGGGTAATATTCGTCCGATGTTGGTTAATAAAAACATTATTCCCCCCGGTGCGCTGATTATTGTTTTGGGAGGGCCTGCAATGTTAATCGGGCTCGGTGGCAGTGCGGCGTCGTCACAATCGTCAGGTGAAATTTCCGCTCAGCTTGATTATGCTTCGGTACAACGTGAAAATCCAGAAATGGAGCGGCGATGCCAGGAAGTCATTAATCATTGTTCGGCGCTCGGCGATGAATCGCCAATTGTTTCTATTCATGATGTCGGGGCCGGTGGTTTATCCAATGCGGTTCCTGAAATTATTCATGATTGTGATCGCGGTGGTCGCTTTGAATTACGTAAAATATTAAATGCAGACCAAGGCATGTCGCCGATGCAGATTTGGTGCAATGAAGCGCAAGAACGTTATATCTTGGCGATCATGCCAGAATCATTACCCTTGTTTGAATCTTTCTGCCAGAAAGAAAAGTGTTTGTATGCGGTCATTGGCGAAGCCATTGAAGAAGAGCAGTTACAATTAACCGATAATCTACTGCACAAAGATGCTGTTGATCTGCCGATGTCTTTGTTGTTTGGTAAGGCACCTAAAATGCATCGTGATGTTAAACGTCAATCGCCTAGCGTTCAGCCGTTTGACCGATCAGAGGTGTCCTTGTCTGAGGCGATTCAACGGGTTTTGTCTTTTCCTGCGGTTGCGGATAAAAGTTTTCTAATTACTATTGGTGACCGGTCGGTGACGGGCCTGGTCGTTCGCGATCAAATGGTGGGGCCGTGGCAAGTTCCGGTTGCCGATGTTGCCGTTACGGCCTCTGGTTTTTATGCACAGAGCGGTGAGGCGATGGCAATGGGTGAAAGAACGCCGGTGGCGGTTATTAATGCGCCTGCATCGGGACGATTAGCCATCGGAGAGGCGTTGACTAATCTAGCAGCGGCGGCTATTGGTGAATTAGGGCGCGTGAAATTGTCGGCGAACTGGATGGCAGCGGCGGGTTTTGGTGGTGAAGATGCGGCTTTATTCGAAACGGTCAAAGCGGTGGGCATGGAATTATGTCCAGCCTTGGGGATTGCAATTCCTGTGGGGAAAGATTCGTTATCGATGAAAACGGTTTGGCAAGAAGATGATCAGGCCAAGTCGATGACGTCACCGGTCTCGTTGATAACCACCGCATTTGCACCGGTTGAGAATATTTATAAAACACTAACCCCAGAGCTTCAGGCTGTTGATAGTGTCCTTATTTTAATCGATTTAGGACAAGGCAAGAATCGCTTAGGAGGTTCGGTTTTAGCGCAGGTTTATCAGCAGCTAGGTGATCTGTCACCGGATTTGGATGATGCTATTTTGTTTAAATCGTTTTTTGAAACCATTCAGACACTTAACCAACGTGAGTTGTTATTAGCTTACCATGACCGCTCTGATGGTGGCTTGTTAGCGGTTGCTGTAGAGATGATGTTTGCTAGCCGTTTAGGGGTTTCGCTAACACTTGATGCTTTGGGTGATGATCTTTTAGCGGCTCTTTTTAATGAAGAGTTGGGTGCGGTTATTCAAGTCTCTGCGGCGCATCAAAGCGCTGTTCTAAAGTGTCTTGAGCAAGCAGGATTGTCTGCTTGTAGTCATGTTATCGGTACATTGAATTCGCAAGTTGAATTTACGATTCAAGCCGGTGGCAGCGTTGTGTTTTCACAGCCTCGGGCTCAGTTACAGCAGAAGTGGTCAGAAACGAGCTTTCACATGCAGGCATTAAGAGATAACCCTGTGTGTGCAGAACAGCAGTTTAAGCAAATTTTGGATGATGCTGATCCCGGGCTCAATGCACAATTAACTTTTGACGTACATGAAGATATCACGGCTCCTTTTATCGGGAGTTATAGGCCCAAGGTGGCGATCTTAAGAGAGCAGGGCGTTAATGGTCATGTGGAAATGGCCGCTGCCTTTGATCGGGCTGGCTTTACCGCGATTGATGTGCATATGAGTGACCTGTTGGAACAACGAATTTCTTTGCGTGAGTTCCAAGGTGTTGTGGCCTGTGGCGGGTTTTCATACGGCGATGTTTTAGGTGCAGGCGGGGGCTGGGCTAAGTCTATTTTGTTTAATGACTATGCGCGATTACAGTTCCAAAGCTTTTTTGACCGAGAAGATACCTTTGGGTTAGGGGTTTGTAATGGCTGTCAAATGCTTTCAGGTTTGAAGGCGTTAATCCCGGGTACGGATCATTGGCCACAATTTGTTGGTAATACATCGGAGCAGTTTGAAGCACGCGTGGCGATGGTTGAAGTGCTGGACTCGCCATCTATTTTATTGTCGGGTATGGCCGGGTCGACCATGCCAGTCTCTATTGCGCATGGTGAAGGACGGGCACTTTTTCAAGCCGGTCAGTTAGAGGCTGCTCAGCGAGCCAGTCAGGTTGCATTAGCTTATGTCGATAACTACGGACAGAATACGGTTGCCTTCCCAGCCAATCCGAACGGTTCGGTAATGGGGGTGACGGGGCTAACTTCTGACAATGGTCGTTTTACGATTATGATGCCTCACCCCGAACGTTGTTTTAGGACGATTCAGAATTCTTGGCATCCCGGTGATTGGGGGGAATATGGTCCGTGGATGCGATTGTTTGCCAATGCGCGCCAATGGTTAGGGTGATGGCTGTGAAGGGGGCTATGCTATGAGTGGATCTACGATCGAGGCATTTGTCGGCAATACACCGTTGGTTAAGTTGCAGCGGTTGCCGGGTAATTCAAGTAATACCTATTGGGTTAAGTTAGAAGGGAATAATCCCGCCGGTTCGGTTAAGGATCGCCCGGCTTTAAGTATGATTCAACAGGCTGAGCGCCGCGGTGAAATTAAGCCGGGCGATCGTCTTATCGAGGCAACGAGTGGCAATACCGGTATTGCACTGGCCATGGCGGCAGCCATCAAGGGTTATCGAATGACTCTGATTATGCCGGATAATATGAGCGTCGAACGTCGGTCTTCAATGGCGGCTTATGGTGCTGAACTGATCCTTACACCGGCAGAAGAGAGTATGGAAGGCGCGATTGATTTAGCCCGAAAAATGGAAGCGGCCGGTCAGGGTCGAGTGTTAGATCAATTTGCAAACCCCGATAATCCGAGGGCGCACTATGAAGGGACAGGGCCTGAGATTTGGCGTGATACTGGCGGCCAAGTGACCCATTTTGTGAGTTCTATGGGAACGACGGGGACTATTATGGGAACGTCGCGATTTTTAAAAGAACAAAATGACAGCATCGAAGTTGTCGGTGTACAGCCCAAAGATGGTGCCAAGATACCCGGTATCCGTCGTTGGCCTGAAGAGTATTTGCCTAAAATATATAATCCTGCTCAAATCGATTACATTCTGGATGTAGACCAACAACAGGCAGAAGATACCGCGCGGGCTTTAGCGGCCCAAGAAGGTATTTTTGCAGGTATTTCATCAGGTGGCGCCGTTGCGGCGGCTTTGCAATTAGGCGAGAAGTTAGAGGGAAAAGTGATCGTGACTATTATTTGTGATCGGGGCGATCGATACTTGTCAACCGGTGTGTTTTCGGTATAAACGTATCTTATTTTGAGTTGAAACACTATTAGTTAAGAGGCAAAAGATTATCCATGGCAAGAAGGCGATACAAAAAAAAGAAATTACCCGAAGCACCCGTGACGGTGACCATAGAATCCTTTGCACATGATGGTCGAGGGTTGGCGCATGTTGACGGTAAGGTTGTTTTTGTTGATGAAGCGTTACCGGGTGAGCAAGTAGAATTTATTTATACCGACAGCCGCCGTGATTATGCAGAAGGTAAGGCTGTTAACGTTATCACGGCAGCACCCGAGCGCGGGGAGCCGGGATGCCCTCATTATGGGGTTTGTGGAGGTTGTAGTTTTCAACATGTTAAAGAACCTTTACAGATCGAAATTAAACAGGCGATATTAGAAAATCAATTCAAACGGATTGGGAAACTGGATATCCCTGTTATTTGGGAGCCTTTGACAGGGCCTTTTTGGGGTTACCGACAAAAGGCACGAATGGGGGTTAAATATGTTGCTAAGAAAGGCCGTGTTTTAGTTGGCTTCAGAGAGCGGCGGCAACCTTTTTTAGCGGATATTGAATCGTGTCGTGTTATGCATCCTGCCGTAGGTGAGCGGCTAATGGACCTCTCGGCGATGATTGGCCAGCTGACTATTAAAGATAAAATACCACAAATTGAAGTTGCCATTGGTGACAGTGATGTGGTGTTGGCTATTCGGGTATTGGAGTCGCCGACCGATGAGGATTGTGCCATTATCCGAGATTTTGCAAAAAACCATAATATGGTGATTTATTTACAACCGAAAGGACCCGATTCAATTATCCCGTTGTGGCCTGACGAGGGGATGATGCCCAGTTATGCTTTGCCGGATCATCAGGTTAATTTTAACTTCAAGCCAACGATGTTTACGCAGGTTAATTCGACGATTAATCGAAAGATGATTAATCGTGTTATTGATATATTGGCATTGACCCAAGAAGATCGGGTGTTGGATTTGTTTTGTGGGTTAGGGAATTTTACTTTGCCTTTGGCTCGTTATGCCGGTCATGTTGTGGGTGTGGAAGGGGATTTGCCTCTGGTTAATCATGCACAAGAAAATGCGCGGTTAAATAATATCAGCAATGTTGATTTTTTTAAGGCGGATTTATTTGGTGATTTGTCAGCGCAATCTTGGGTGACACAAACGTTTACTAAGGTATTATTAGATCCTTCTCGTGCAGGGGCTGCTGAAGTCTTAGCGTGGATACCGAAGTGGAAGCCGGAATGTATTGTTTATGTGTCGTGTAATCCTGCAACGCTCGCCAGGGATGCAGGTATTTTAGTTAATGATTTAGGGTACCGGTTAGAAAAAGCGGGCGTGATGGATATGTTTCCGCAAACGTCGCATGTTGAATCTATTGCGGTTTTTCGTCGTTAGTAATGGCAACTGATATGTATTGTGCTGATTATTTAGCTATTGATTTAAATGCACAAAAGTTATCCGTAATCCGTGATGGTCAAGTGTGTCGAGATTTTATCGTTTCGACAGCAAAAAATGGCTCGGGTGAGGAAATGGGTAGTGAGTGTACCCCGCGAGGCTGGCATAAAATCAAGGCGAAAATTGGAACGAAGGCGTCTTTGTATACGGTATTTTCAGGCCGTAGAGCAACGGGTGAAATTTATACGACTAGTCTAGCGGCGTTAAGTCCTGAGCGCGATTGGATTTTGACCCGTATTTTGTGGTTGGTAGGACTTGAGCCGGGGCGAAACCGATACGGTTCGGTCGATTCTGGGTGGCGATATATTTATATTCACGGTAGTCCTGATCACTTGGTTACATCAACACCGCAATCTCATGGCTGTGTCAGAATGAAAAATAACGATGTTGTCGCGTTATTTGATCTCGCGGTAGTTGGAGAGCGGGTCCTGATTCATGAGTAAACGGACTTAATTTAACTAGCGGTTTGGATTAAAGCAATGAGTCGACTAGTCATGGGTGTTGAATATAATGGCAGCCAGTTTTCAGGGTGGCAGTGGCAGCGTGGACTGAGGACGGTGCAGTCAGAACTTGAGCGCGCCTTAGCGACCGTTGCTAATGAGTCCGTTTCGGTTATTTGTGCCGGGCGTACCGATAGTGGTGTGCATGCTTTTGAGCAAGTTGTTCATATGGATACCGATGTGATTCGAACACACCGGGCCTGGTTAATGGGCACAAACACCTATTTGCCGGAAGATGTTCGCTTACTCTGGGTTCGAGACGCACAGGAAGGGTTTCATGCTCGATACAGTGCTGTTGCGCGTTTTTATCGTTACATTATTTTAAATCGACCTACCCAGTCAGCGTTGCGACACCATCAGGTGACGTGGTGTTATCCCGCGCTGAATGTGACTCGGATGCATGAGGCGGCTCAACATTTGGTGGGGGACCATGATTTTACTTCTTTTAGAGCGCAAGGTTGTCAGTCAAAAAGCCCTCGTCGAATGATGTATTTTATTAAGGTTTATCAAGAAGATGACACTATAATCATTGATTTATGTGCCAATGCCTTTGTGCATCATATGGTTAGAAATATTGCCGGGGCCTTAATGGAAATTGGCCAAAGTAAACAACCCGTGGATTGGTGTGAACAGTTATTGGCAAAAAAGGACCGACGTTTAGCGTCGGCAACCGCATCGCCTCATGGGCTCTACTTAGGCGGGATTTTTTATCCGCCTGAATACGGCATGGTTAACCACCCTATATTTAATGCGTTACCTGTTAATGCAGCGCGATTTGATTGAATAATCTTTTCCTAACGGACTATCAGTGTTTCACGTATAGGGGAAATTTTTTAACTCTATGGTATAATCACCGACTTTGAAGAGCCTTGAGGATCATGCGGACCCGAATCAAAGTATGTGGCTTTACCGACCCAGAAAATGCAGTGGCTGCAGCTTCTGAGGGTATTGATGCTATCGGTTTAGTGTTTTATCCGCCCAGTCCACGCCATGTCACCCTGGAGCAAGCGCAGGAAATTGTCGCGGCAGTGCCGGCATTTGTGACTACCGTGGCTTTGTTTGTTGATGCCTCTCAGGGTGCTATTGAAGAGGTGTTGTCTCAGGTGCCTATAGATCTGATACAGTTTCATGGTGATGAGACGGCTACTTTTTGTCGGTCACTCGGGCGTCCTTTTGTGAAGGCCGTTCGAATGCGTCCTGAAACCGATTTGATGCAAATCGCTGAAGATTTTTATGATGCCTCGGCGTTGTTGCTAGATACTTATCACCCTGATTTGAAAGGGGGCACAGGGCATCATTTTGATTGGAATTTAATACCGGAAAATTTCCCGATACCGATTGTTTTGGCGGGTGGAATTGGCGTTGAAAATGCGCAACAAGCAATCGGACAGGCTCAGCCTTATGCGCTCGATGTAAGTAGTGGCGTTGAACGTTATAAAGGCATGAAAGATATAAATAAAATAGTAGAGTTGATCACAGAGGTAGAGTTAGGTGACAGAAGAAAATAATTTGCAATATGATATGCCTGATGAAGCAGGTCATTTTGGCCCTTATGGGGGGAAGTTCGTTGCAGAAACACTGATGGAGCCCATCAAAGAGTTAGATGAGGCTTATCAAAAATATGTGAAAGATCCTGATTTCTTAGCGGAATTGGATAAAGATTTACACTATTACGTGGGAAGGCCATCCCCGATCTACCACGCTGAACGCTGGAGTCGTGAGCTGGGCGGGGCGCAAATCTACTTAAAGCGTGAAGATTTAAATCATACTGGCGCGCATAAAATTAATAATGCGATTGGCCAAGCCTTATTAGCTAAACGAATGGGAAAGACGCGTATTATTGCTGAAACAGGGGCCGGTCAACATGGCGTTGCCACGGCAACAGTTGCCGCAAGACTCGGTTTGGAGTGTGTCGTTTATATGGGGTCGGTTGATGTTGCCCGACAAGTTCAGAATGTTTATCGGATGCGATTGTTAGGCGCGAAAGTAGTCTCGGTTGATTCGGGTTCTAAAACATTGAAAGACGCACTCAATGAAGCGATGCGAGATTGGGTTACTAATGTTGATGATACCTTTTATATTATTGGTACCGTGGCCGGTCCGCATCCCTATCCTGCACTGGTTCGTGATTTTCAAACGATTATTGGACGTGAATCCAAAGCACAGTTGCAAACCATGATCGGGCGCTTACCTGATGCTTTGATTGCATGTGTTGGTGGAGGATCTAATGCCATCGGCTTGTTTCACCCTTTTATTGATGATACTTCCGTTAAGATGTATGGCGTTGAAGCTGCGGGTGATGGTGTTGAAACCGGACGTCATTCGGTAACACTGGGCGCAGGACAACCCGGTGTATTACACGGGAATAGAACTTATCTTATTGCCGATGAACACGGTCAAATTATCGAAACGCATTCGATTTCTGCGGGATTAGATTATCCGGGTGTTGGGCCTGAACATGCGTGGCTGAAAGATTCTGGCCGTGCTGAATATGTCAATATAACTGATGATGAGGCAGTTGAAGCTTTTTACACATTAACCCGAATGGAAGGTATTATTCCGGCTTTAGAGTCGAGTCATGCTTTGGCTTACGCGATGAAGTTGGCACCGACCATGAGTAAGGACAAGGTTGTTTTGGTTAATCTTTCCGGGCGTGGGGATAAAGACATGCATACTGTCGCTGAACGAGAAGGGGTGGCGTTATGAGCCGTTTAGCGCAAACGTTTCAGAACCTTTCAGCGTCTGGGCGACAAGCCTTAATTCCTTTTGTGACATCGGGTGACCCGACGCCAGAATTTACCGTTCCTTTGTTGCATGCTATGGTGGCAGCAGGGGTCGATGTGATTGAGTTAGGGGTGCCATTTTCAGACCCTATGGCTGATGGCCCCGTGATCCAAAAGGCGAGTGAACGTGCCATAGCACAAGGGATGAATTTAACGCGTGTTTTATCGATGGTGGCAGAGTTTCGTAAAGACGATGATACAACGCCAATTGTGCTCATGGGTTACCTTAATCCGATTGAATTTATGGGTTACGAAGATTTTGCGCAGGCCGCGGCCCGTGTTGGTGTTGATGGGGTTTTGACGGTTGATATGCCGCCTGAAGAGGCAGAAGAGTATGCACCGTTATTGAAAGCAGTGGGGATTGACCCTATTTTCTTACTGGCGCCGAACAGCACGGAAGAGCGTATTAAAAAAATGGCTGAAAAAGGTAGCGGTTATATTTATTATGTCTCTTTGAAAGGGGTTACCGGAGCCGGTCATCTGAATACCGATGATGTAAAGGAAAAAGTAGCCCAAATTAAGCAGTATACTGATTTACCGATAGGTGTTGGGTTTGGCGTCAAAGATGCGGATTTTGCGAGATCGGTTGCGCGTGTTGCTGACGGGGTTGTGGTCGGGAGTGCTATTATCAATAAGATACAAGAAAATATTGATGATTTGAGTATGGCAAAGCAAGAGGTTATTGCGCTTTTGAGTGCTATGCGTCAGGCCATGGATAATAAAGTTAATGACTAGGGGTACGCTATGAGTTGGTTTGAGAAATTAGTTCCTTCAATCAGAACGGCGGCATCAACTAAGGGCGCTGTTCCTGAAGGGCTTTGGAATAAGTGCACAGCGTGTAACGCTATTTTATATAATTCTGAGTTAGAAAAGAATTTTAATGTTTGTCCAAAATGTGATCATCACATGCGTATTGGCGGCCGGAGACGGTTAGATATTTTCTTGGATCCAGATGGCCGAGTAGAGATTGCTGAACAGCTAATGCCCACTGATCCATTACGGTTTAAGGACAGTAAAAAGTATAAGGATCGCTTGCTTCAGGCACAGAAAAAAACCGAAGAAAATGATGCTTTGGTGGTCATGTCTGGACAGGTAAAAGGGACTGGAATTGTTGCGGCTGCATTTGATTTTGGGTTTATGGGCGGTTCAATGGGTTCTGTTGTTGGAGAGAAATTTGTCCGCGGCGTTAATGCTAGTATCGAACTAGAGGTGCCTTTTATTGTCTTTACCGCCAGTGGTGGTGCACGCATGCAGGAATCTCTGTTCTCTTTGTTTCAAATGGCAAAGACCAGTGCCGCGTTGACTCGTTTGTCTGAGGCTGGGCTGCCTTTCATTTCATTTTTAACGGATCCTACTATGGGTGGCGTTTCTGCTAGTTTAGCCATGCTGGGGGATATTAACTTGGCTGAACCTAAAGCGTTAATTGGTTTTGCAGGGCCCCGTGTCATTGAGCAAACCGTTCGAGAGAAGTTGCCTGAAGGTTTCCAGCGCAGTGAATTCCTTGTGGAGCATGGCGCGGTTGATATGATCGTAAATCGTTTAGAGATCCGTGATCAAGTAACGTCTATGTTGTCTATGTTGATGGAGAATAGGCCGTTAAACGAAGGCTCTATATCAGCAGTGCCTGAGATTACGGTTGCAGAGATGAATGATTTTGTTGCCAGTGAAGAACAAGAAGATAAAAGCGTGGAGTAAGGACCAGTAGCGTTTTTTTTATTTGAGACTTTTTTTGTTGGGGACCGATGCATTTTAAGTCATTACAGGGGTGGTTACAATGGCAGGAAACGCTTCACAGTAAGCAGATAGATTTAGGCTTGGAGCGTGTTCTCAAGGTTTTTCAATTGCTGGAAAAGCCCGTTAATAGACCGCTCACGATTACCGTAGGGGGGACGAATGGAAAAGGCTCCTCGGTAGCCTTTCTGGATGCCATCTTAAGGCAAAGCGGTTATCGTGTCGGAAGCTACACCTCGCCCCATATACAAATCTATAATGAACGGATAAGAATTAACGGTATTGCTGTTCGAGATGAATTGATTTGCCAAGCATTTGAGCGCATAGAAGCCGTACGGGGCACAACGTCTTTAAGTTATTTTGAGTTTTGTACCTTAGCGGCGCTGGATATTTTTGCTCGAGCAGCGTTAGATGTCCAGTTATTGGAGGTAGGGCTCGGGGGTCGACTTGATGCGGTTAATATTATCGATGCGGATATTGCCTTGATACCCAGTATTGGCATCGATCATAGCGACTGGTTGGGTGATACTCGTGAACTCATTGCTCAGGAAAAAATGGGTATTTTTAGGTCTAGGCGACCAGCAGTGGTTGGAGATATAGATCCGCCGGCTATTATGGAAAGGTATTCTAGAGAATTAAATACACCGCTTTATTTGGTCGGTAAGGACTTTTCGTATGAAAAAAACGATGACGACTGGACCTGGTCAAACGGTACCGATACGTTAACGCATTTGCCGCATCCGAATTTATTAGGTCAACACCAGATGGGTAATGCCGCTGCCGTTCTGCAAGTACTCAGTTTATTGTCACCGCGGTTACCGTTGACAGAACAAGCTATAGTGAATGGTTTGCGGCAGGTTCAATTACCGGGACGTTTTCAAGTTATTGACGGTACGCCACTGATCTTATTGGATGTGGGGCATAATCCTTTATCTGCAGATATATTAAGAGACTATCTGATCTCTTCCTTTCCAGATAAGAAGGTGCATCTTATTTTTAATATGATGAAAGATAAAGATTTTGTGGCTGTGGGTCAGTTGTTGAAACCGGTTGTTAGTCATTGGTATATAGCGCCATTAGATAACCCTAGGTGTGCGGATGTGGAACAGGTTCTTGAAGAACTTAAGAGCTGTTCAATTGAAAATATTTTTTCTGGATTTACAAGTTTTGATGAAACATTGGCAGCAGCACAAGATAATTCCCAAAGTCAGGATTTAATTGTTATATTTGGATCTTTCTTTTTAGTGTCGGCATTTTTGTCTAAGCGTTCAGGTCAAGAGGTATAACAATGGATGAGAAATTAAAGCAACGGCTAACGGGAACAGTGGTGATTACTTTACTGTTAGCTTATTTTCTACCGATGTTAATTGATGATACGACAGATCAACAACAACGATCTCTTAGTGAATTGAAGATTCCTCCGTTATCGGAGGAAATATTTGTTGAAACGCTACAGCCGATGCCGTTTAATGCAGCTAAAGTAGTCGAGCCTTCAAATAATCGTAATCCATCAGCGGTTAAGAAAAAAAGCCTGGTTAAATCAAAGCCAATATTAATTCGGTGGGTTATTCAGGTGGGTAGTTTTGGTAGTCAGGAACATGCCATAAGATTAAGGGATGATCTGCGATCGAAAAATTTCACGGTTTATACTGAGTTTTTTCAGGGCATGCATCGGGTTCGCATCGGTCCTGAATTAGATAAAAAGCGTGCTGAAAAAACGCTGCAGTTTTTAACTCAGAAGACGCAACTTAAAGGATTGCTCATGCCCGAGTAATGGGCGTGAACAAATCCAAACAATCCATCTTGAGAGTTGTTTAAGGGAGATGTTTACAGTGAGTTCACCATGGTTTGGATAGATTATGCGTTATTAGGGTTGGTGGCTATTTCTACAGTTATTGGCTTGTTTAGAGGGCTGATACGAGAAGCATTATCGTTGTTGAGTTGGGGAATTGGTATTTGGGTGGGGTTAAATTATAGCCGAGACTTTGCGGTATTATTAGCTCAATGGATTGAATACCCTTCGATTAGAATGGCAGTATCTTTTGTGACGTTGCTCCTCTTGACCTTGTTGTTGGGCGGGCTTGTCGGACATTTGTTAGGCGCGTTAGTTAAAAAAACCGGGCTGACGGGTACCGATCGATTTTTAGGCATGTTTTTTGGTATTGCGCGCGGTGTTTTGGTTGTAACCGTAGTCATTGTTTTGGCGGGATTGACACCGATGCCGCAAGATTCTTGGTGGCGGGAATCGCAATTAATACCGCCGTTTCAGTCAGTAGCAGAATGGCTTCGTGCTTATTTGCCCGAAGGCCTAGCGGGATATTTGGACTATGGCTAGCTTTGTGTGCAAGCCGGGTTGAATTAATTTTTACAGATTAAGGTTGATGAATTATGTGTGGTATCGCTGCAATTGTTTCTCATAACAATGTAAATCAGGAGTTATATGATGCACTGACTGTGCTTCAGCACCGCGGGCAAGATGCGGCAGGTATAGCAACCTATGAGAAGGGCCGCTTGTTTTTACGGAAAGAAAATGGCTTAGTCCGAGATGTTTTTAAGACACAGCATATGTTGAAGTTACCCGGTTCGATGGGTATCGCTCATGTGCGTTACCCTACAGCAGGTTGTTCCAGTTCTGCTGAGTCACAACCTTTTTATGTGAATTCTCCTTTTGGTATTACTTTAGCGCATAACGGAAATTTGACCAATGCGAGAGCATTGAAAAAAGATTTATTTGCGCAAGATCAACGACATATTAATACCGAATCAGATTCAGAAGTGATTCTTAATGTTTTGGCTAATGCCTTACAATCCCAAGGTAAAACGCGGTTAACGGTTAATGATGTTTTTGATGCAGTCTCCGAAGTGCATCGCCGTTGTCGAGGGGCTTACGCTGTTGTGGCCATGATTACCGGTTTTGGCATTGTTGGTTTTAGAGATCCTAACGGTATTCGCCCGATAGTTTTTGGTGAGCGCGAAAGTGAAGACGGCTTAGAGTATATGATGGCCTCTGAGAATGTAGCGTTAGATGCATTGGATTTTAAACTGACTCGTGACATTAAACCCGGTGAGGCGATTTTTGTTGAACGTAGTGGTAAATTGCATACCGCACAATGTGCGGATCCTGACAAAATAGATCATGCCCCTTGTATTTTTGAGTATGTTTATTTTGCACGTCCTGATTCGATGATTGATAATATTTCTGTATATAAAGCCCGGTTACGAATGGGTGAGAAATTAGCTGAAAAAATACAACGAGAGTGGGCGGATCATGATATCGATGTGGTGATGCCGATTCCAGATACCAGTCGGACGGCAGCTATTATGTTAGCTACGAAGTTGAAAGTGAAGTTTCGTGAAGGGTTTATTAAAAATCGATATATTGGACGTACATTTATTATGCCGGGGCAAAAAATGCGTGAGAAATCAGTGCGCCAGAAATTAAATGCTATTAAGTTAGAGTTTGAGGGAAAAAACGTCCTTTTAGTCGATGATTCTATTGTTAGAGGGACTACGTCGGCACAGATTATTGAGATGGCTCGCGATGCGGGTGCAAAGAACGTTTATTTCTCATCAGCGGCGCCGCCAGTTCGATACCCCAATGTTTATGGTATAGATATGCCGTCACCTTCTGAGCTTATTGCGCATGAACGAACAGTCGCAGAAATTCAGGCCGTTATTGGAGCTGATAAATTATTTTATCAGGATCATGAAGATCTCATTGCCGCTGTAGGTGTGGGAAATAAAGAGATTAAGCATTTTGATACGTCTTGCTTCAGTAATACTTATGTCACTGGAGATATTGATGCACAGTATTTGGAAAGTCTAGACGCTTTACGAAATGATGATGCGCAAAGGAAGCAAAATACAGACAGTTTTGTTATTGAAATCTAAGTGTTTATTAACGCGTAAGATAAGTAAACATCAAGTGAAATTTAAAGGCTCATGAACGATAAACGTAAAAATATACCCTATTGGGATGACTATTCATTTGAAACGCAAGCGATAAGGTCAGGCCATAATAGAACCCATGAAGATGAGCACAGTGTGCCTATCTTCACTACGTCAAGTTATGTCTTTGCCAGTGCCGCAGAAGCCGCTGAACGTTTCTCCGGCAGTCAGCCAGGTAATATTTATTCTCGCTTTACTAATCCAACGGTTAATGTTTTTCAAGAGCGGTTAGCTTTGATGGAAGGGGGTGAGCGTTGCTTAGCTTTTTCATCGGGCATGGCGGCTATTATGGCGGTGGGCATGGGGTTGTTGAAAGCAGGAGACCATGTTGTTAGCTCTCGAAGTGTTTTTGGCAATTCAGTATTGATGTTTCAGAATTATTTTGGCAAATTTGGTGTGACCACTGACTTTGTTGATTTAACAGATTTGTCTGCGTGGGAGCGAGCCATTACGCCGAAAACACAATTTTTGTTTTTAGAGACACCGTCTAATCCGATGATGGAGATTGCGGATATCAAGGCATTATCAGAATTAGCGCATGCGCATGATATTTTATTGGTGGTCGATAATGTTTTTTGTACGCCCGTTTTACAAAAGCCGCTGGCGTTAGGTGCGGATATTGTTGTGCACTCTGCGACGAAGTATTTGGATGGTCAAGGGCGATGTGTTGGCGGGGCGGTGATTGCCAGTGATGAACTCATTGAAAAATCGATCTATCCTTTTTTGAGGACCGGGGGGGCAACCATGAGCCCTTTTAATGCTTGGGTTTTTCTATCCGGGTTGGAAACGTTGGCGCTGCGCATGAAAGCTCATTGTGAAAATGCGGCAGAATTAGCGCTATGGTTGGAAGGGCAGCCGGCGGTTAGGCAGGTGTTTTATCCTGGACTAAAGTCGCATCCACAACATGATCTAGCAGCACAACAGCAGGCAGGTTTCGGTGGAGTTGTCAGCTTTGAGTTGGAGGCAGGGCAAACAAAGGCTTGGGCGCTAATCGATGCTACGCAAATGATATCAATTACGGCTAATTTGGGGGATGTTAAAACGACCATCACTCACCCGGCATCCACGACCCATAGTCGGTTGACTCCGGAGGCGCGTTTTGAGGCTGGAATTAGTGATGGATTGCTACGGATATCGGTGGGATTGGAGGATATAGCCGATATTAAGAAAGACTTGAGTCGGGGTTTGTAAGGGGTTGGGTTATTAAAATCGTCTTAGCAAGGGTTCAGTAGGTTATCAAGTTTATTATTGACTTCAAGGCGATAAAGATCATCGAATCCGCCAATGTGTTGTTGGCCAATAAAAATTTGAGGGACCGTTCGTTTTTTTGTTTGTGTCATTATTTCGTTGCGTAACTCAGGGTCTTTATCAAGATTGACTTCCTCAAAGTGGGCGCCTTTTTGGTTGAGTAGGCGTTTAGCCATGGTGCAATAAGGGCAGATTGTTGATGTGTAAATAAGGATTTTGGGTTGTTTCATGGTCTTCTTAGGTTATGAGTAAGCGTTAATAGCTCTTGCGGTGGCTAGAGATTTTATCATTTCGACCCCGGCTTGTTCCAGTGTTAATCCAAATGAGACAATCCCGTCTTGATGGCCTAACATGGCAAAAATTCCTGTGTTGGTGAGTTGTTTATCGATATAAAGTTGTTCGACGGCGAGCGCCATTTCAGGCGTTCCGTAGGGAATGTCAGCGGCTGTACAAGGCAGACTTAAGCGCTGAGCGGCCTGCCATATTTCAGGGCTGTGGACATGGATGATAGCCTTTATGGTGGGGTCGATTGCGTAGATCATGGCATGAGTAAGCGCTTCTGAAGAGGGTTTGCAAAGGCCCTGCGCGGTCATTGTATTCTGTTCAATGTCTGCCGTTACAATGCCACAGTATTGTTCAGGAGATAAGGAGGCTTCATGGCCTGTCTGGGTTCCGGAAATGATAAATTGAATAGCGTTGTGGGTTACCATTTGACTGATGTTGCCAAACCCAAGTCCGCCGTAACGCGTCGAGTCTTGACCGATAAGACCCAGTTGATAGGCTATGGTTCGCCAAACGTTGATCTCGGAAAACGCAGTGGCGCTCAAGGGCAAAGGTGCTTCGGTGTGCGTGAGTTGATATTTGATGACGCCTTCTGGATCATGCATGGTGTGAATAATAGCTTTAAAGAAGTTAATTGAGGCAAAGTACGCTAAAATACTAAATATTGTACGGTTTTTTTGTTTAGGTGTGGGTGCTATAGTTTATGAGATGTCCTTTTTGTTCTGCGCAAGATACTAAAGTTATTGATTCGCGCTTTGCAAACGAGGGTGATCAAGTGCGGCGCCGACGCGAATGTGCAACCTGTAAAGAGCGCTTTACGACTTACGAAGTTGCGGAGTTAAATTTACCTCGGTTGGTTAAGAGTAACGGAACGCGAGTCCCTTTTGATGAGGCGAAATTACGGTCTGGAATGTTGAAAGCATTGGAGAAACGACCGGTTGATAGCGAGCGTATTGAACAAGCGGTTTCACAAATTAAGAAAGAACTGATTTTGAAAGGTGAAAGAGAATTTCCAACCCGTGAAGTTGGGGAATTAGTCATGCAAGCATTAAGTAAGTTGGATCATGTTGCCTTTGTTCGGTTTGCTTCTGTGTATCGGAGTTTTCAGGATGTTAATGAGTTTACCAAGGTTATAGAAAACCTGAAAAAATAGCATGGCGACTCCGGTAGATGAAGTATTTATGGCGCAAGCGCTAAAGCTTGCACAAAAAGGGATTTACACGACAGATCCTAATCCACGGGTAGGCTGTGTCATTGTTCGTGATGATCAGGTTATTGCCGAAGGGTGGCATCAATTTTCAGGGCAAAGGCATGCTGAAATCATGGCTCTGGAGCAAGTCGATGATGTTACCGGAGCAACCGTTTATGTCAGTCTTGAACCTTGTTGTCATACCGGGAAGACGCCGCCCTGTAGTCAAGCGCTCATTCGAGCGGGTGTCAGTCGTGTCGTTATAGCCATGAGTGATCCTAACCCAGAGGTTTCAGGTCGAGGAGTTGCAGAATTGGAGGCAGCAGGTATAAAAACGGATACCGTAGTGTTAGCCGAGGAGGCCAAGAGGCTTAATCGTGGATTTATAACGCGAATGCAAAGACAAAAGCCTTTTGTCATCGCTAAATTGGCAGCTAGTTTAGATGGGCGTACAGCAATGGCTTCGGGTGAAAGTCAATGGATTACCTCAGCACAATCACGTGAGGATGTTCATCGGCTACGCGCAAGTAGTTCAGCGGTGTTAACAGGGATAGCAACAGTCATTGCGGATGACCCTTTATTAACAGCAAGACTGGCAGATGATACGGTGACGCAACCGGTGCGTGTTGTTTTGGATTCCACTTTAAAAATACCCGTAACGGCGGCGATTTTAACCGGGTGTTCTGAGACCTGGATTATGACCGTTTCTGATGACGGCGATCGAAAAGCACAACTCGAGGCGTTGGGTGCTAAAGTATTTACTTTGCCCGAAACTGAGCAAGGGCGCGTTGATCTCAATGCTGTTTTGTCACTGCTCGCTGCGCGACAAATTAATCAGCTTATGCTGGAGGCGGGGCCGACGTTGAATGGCGCTTTTTTAGCGCAGGACTTGGTCGATGAGTGGTGTGTGTATCTTGCACCGAGTATTTTAGGCGATGCTGGACGCGGGTTATTTCATTTGCCGAGTTTACACGCTATGGCCGATAAGGTGACCTTGTCATTACAAGCGATACGACAGGTTGGTCCTGATATTAAATTAACATATACAAAATAAAAGATGTTTACAGGTATTATTTTAGCAATAGGGACGGTTGAGCGGTTAGATGCTCTAGGCGGTGATTACCGGCTAACATTTAACACCGGTCAATTATCACTTGATGGTGTTAATATAGGCGATAGTATTGCCGTTAATGGCGTGTGTTTGACGGTCATCAAATTAACAGCAAATTCATTTAGTGCAGATGTGTCTCGCGAAACGTTATCACGAACAACGTTAGGGCAGGCTACACCGAGTAAATCGGTCAATTTAGAGTTGGCTTTAGCGCCCACAACGCGACTAGGAGGGCATTTTGTCAGTGGCCATGTTGATGGTCTTGGGACGGTAGTACGAAAGGAGCAAGACGGACGTTCATTTCGATTTGATATTCAAGTTCCTCAAGCGCTGGGACGGTATATTGCGGAAAAAGGCTCTGTTTGTATTGATGGAATTAGTTTGACAGTTAACCAGGTAGAAGGATTGATCTTTTCAGTTAATATTGTGCCACATACGTTATCAATGACAACACTAGGGACCATTGAGAGTGGGGATAAGGTGAATATCGAAGTGGATATTTTAGCGCGCTATCTTGAGCGACTTCTTCAGGGGGATAGTGATGCTAGTCAAGATTCAAAAATTACTGCATTATTAACTAATGCAGGGTTTATTAAAGGACAGTAATGAATTCTATTGATGAAATAATTGAAGATCTGAAAAACGGTAAAATGGTTGTCATTTTGGATGATGAGGACCGTGAGAACGAAGGTGATTTATTGATTGCAGCCGCGAAAGTGCGCGCTGAAGATATCAATTTTATGGCTCGTTATGGCCGCGGCTTGATCTGTCTAACGATGACCCGCGAGCGCTGTCACCAATTACGGTTACCGTTGATGGTGAATGAGAATAAAACGGCACATTCAACTAATTTTACGGTTTCTATTGAGGCTGCAACCGGTGTAACTACAGGAATTTCAGCGGCAGATAGAGCGCGGACTGTTCGTGCTGCAGTGGCTAAGGATGTTAAGCCCGATGATTTAGTGCAGCCAGGGCATATTTTTCCTTTGATGGCACAATCGGGTGGTGTTTTAAAGCGAGCAGGGCATACTGAGGCCGGGTGTGATTTGGCGCAGTTGGCGGGCCTTGAGCCTTCTTCAGTGATTGTCGAGATTTTAAATGAAGATGGATCCATGGCAAGGAAACCGGATTTGGAGCTGTTTGCCCGTGAACACGATTTGAAAATAGGTACTATTGCTGATTTAATTCACTATCGCATTCAAAATGAGCATACGTTGGAGCGGATTAGTGAATGTAATTTTCCTACTGAATTTGGTGATTTTCGATTATATGCTTATCAAGATAGTCTCGATAACAAATTACATTTGGCTTTAGTTTTAGGTGAGGTTTCAGGGGAAGAACCGATTTTAGTTCGTGTTCATGGGCGTAATGTTTTAAATGATATATTCGCCGGTCAGCGTGGTGGTTCAAGTATTACTATTAAAGATGCGATGATGAAGATTGCTAAAGAAGGCCGAGGCGTATTGGTCATGGTTCGTCAAGAAGAAGATAATAAGTCGCTGGTAGAGATTGTTCATCAATATCAGATGGAAGATCATGGTGTTGTTTTGGATGTTTCGTTAAATGATCAATCGGATGATTGGCGAAACACAGGCACTGGCGCGCAGATATTAGCTGATTTAGGCGTTCGAAAATTGAAGGTTTTGGGCGGTCAGAAGAAATACTTAGGGCTTTCTGGTTTTGATTTGGAAGTGGTTGAATTTATAAATTAATTTTTAGAGAAGGTTTTATGGCAACAATTAAAACGTATGAAGGGGATTTAGTGATTCGCGAAGCGAAAGTTTGCTTGGTCGTTGCTAGATTTAATAGTTTCATTGTCGAGCAATTAGAAGCCGGTGCTATTGATGCATTGGTCAGGCATGGCTCTGATCGTGATGATATTACAGTGGTTAAGGTGCCGGGTGCTTTTGAATTACCTTTGGCGGTGCAAAAGGTTGCCAGCATGCAAAAATTTGATGCCATTATTGCGTTAGGTGCTGTGATTCGTGGAGGAACGCCACATTTTGAATATGTTGCTGGAGAGTGTGTTAAAGGCATTTCGATGGTTTCTTTACAGCACGATGTGCCCGTTAGTTTTGGCGTTTTGACGGTTGATACGATTGAGCAAGCTATTGAGCGTGCAGGTACTAAAGCGGGGAATAAAGGGGCTGAGGCCGCATTGTCGGCTATTGAAATGATTAGTTTATTGAAGTCCTTAGAGGAAGTATGAGTCAAGCAAGATCAAATGCACGTAAAAATGTAGTTCAAGCCCTGTATCAATGGCAAATGACGGGTACCTCTGTTATTGAAATAGAGCGGCAATTTAGTGAATCGGATCGGTTGAAAAACGTACAGCGAAGTTATTTCTCTGAGTTGTTGCGTGGGGTCCCTAAGGAATTAGCGGCTATTGATGATGTGCTTAAGATGTTTGTTGACCGACCAGTTGAGAAGATAGATCCGGTCGAGCGTGCTATTTTAAGAATGAGTATTTTTGAGTTGTTGCACCGGTTAGACATTCCTTACCGTGTTATTTTGAATGAGGCTGTTTCCTTGTCAAAGATATACGGGGCTCAGGATGGCTATAAGTATATTAATGGGGTATTAGATAAAATTGCACACCGTTGTCGGGCGGACGAAGTAGCAATGGCAAAGGTTAAAAGTTAGTTGAGTGGCGTTATCTGAATTTTCGATTATTGATCGTTACTTTACCCCTAAAAACCATAAGCACTCACAAGTCCAGTTAGGTGTGGGTGACGATTGTGCCATTTTGAGTATGACAGAAAATTCAGAATGGGTTGTGACGGTTGACACCATGGTCGAAGGAGTGCACTTTTTCCCCAACACTCAACCTGAGTTTTTGGCTCATAAATTAGTGGCTGTTAATTTAAGTGATTTATCCAGTATGGGCGCAAGACCTGTAGCGTTAACACTCGCGTTGACTCTGCCGACGATTGATGAAGATTGGTTGCAGCGTTTTTCGGAGCGATTGTTTAAGTTAACAGATCGGTTTGAAGTGGATTTGATCGGCGGCGATACGACATCAGGGCCGTTAACCTTAACCCTTCAGGCTTTAGGGTTAGTTCCCAAAGGTCAGGCATTAACTAGGGATCGAGCAAAGGTTGGTGACTTCATTTATATGACTGGTTTTTTAGGCGATGCAGGATTAGGCCTTAAAGTGTCTCAGGGTTTTTGTGTGAAAAATAGTGCGCCAGTTTTAGACCGTTTTCACTGTCCTGAGCCTCGAGTGGCCGTAGGGTTAATGATTTTACCTTATGCCAATGCTTGTGTTGATATCTCCGATGGTTTGTTGTCAGATTTGGGTCATGTTTTACAACGAAGTGGTGTAGGCGCAAATTTATTTTGGGAGCAAATGCCTCTATCTCCACAAGTTAGACGCTATATTGATGAAACGCAGGATTGGAAAATGCCACTGAGCAGTGGCGATGATTATGAGTTGTGTTTTACGGTAAGCCCTGAAAATCAGCAGAATTTGGAGCGTTGTTTGTCTGAACAAGCTGTGCGTTATACTCGAATCGGTGTTATTGAAGCCGGTGAGGGTCTATTTCTAACCAAAGCAGGGGTTAAGGAATCTATTGTGGCCACTGGCTTTAAGCATTTTAGGTGAATTATGGAGTTTGGAAAGAATAGGTTAACGGTCCATCAAATTATCACGGACTGGCGATTGTTTTTGGCGTTTGGGTTTGGTTCTGGTTTGAGTCCAAAAGGACCAGGGACTGCAGGGACTCTGGCGGCTATTCCAATTTACCTGTTATTATTTTTCTTGGGTGAGCAGATTTATCTGTTGGCGACGGTAGTTATTTGTATGAGTGGCGTATGGATTTGTCAGTATGCGGCTGATAAGTTGGGCGTCCATGACTTTGGTGGGATTGTTTGGGATGAGATTGCCGGGTATTTGGTGACTATGTTATTCATCCCTTTTTCTTGGACGGCTGTTTTCATGGGTTTTTTACTATTTCGCATATTTGATATTTTTAAACCGTGGCCGATTAGTGTTTTAGATAAGGAATTAGGCGGCGGCTTAGGCATTATGCTGGATGATTTGCTGGCGGGATTTTTTTCATGGGTGGTCTTGATGGTAATGGTTTCATTGGGCTTTTTGCCGCAATAAGCCTTGCCAAGGCGCGCTTTGTTATAAGCCGCTGTGTTTGTAAATTAGACGTTTAGGTTGAATATAGCTTGCCAGAAGGTACTTTATAATGTATATTTATAAATTCAATCGCGGGGTGGAGCAGCTTGGTAGCTCGTCGGGCTCATAACCCGAAGGTCGTAGGTTCAAATCCTGCCCCCGCTACCAAGAAACCCCATTATGGGGTTTTTCTTTTTGTGGCATGTTATTGTTTGGGTCGCAGAAAATATAGAGAAAAATATTGGGCTTAGTGCCCTTTTTTTATGTGTGAAGGTTTTTTTTAAGTGAGAATATGAAGCAGGCGCCAAAACATTTAATTGATTTAATTGAGCCGATTGTTGAAGGTATGGGTTATGAGTGCGTAGGGATTGAGTTTAATCCACACCCAACAAATGGTCTTTTAAGAATTTATATTGATGCCGAGTCAGGTGTTGTGCTGGATGACTGTACGCGTGTGAGTCGTCAGGTCAGTGGTGTATTAGATGTCGAAGACCCTATTAAAACAGTCTATCAATTAGAAGTGTCGTCGCCTGGAGCGGAACGTCCTTTGTTTAAAATTGAGCATTTTCAGCGTTTTATAGGTCAGAAAGTACAGGTTAATTTGTTTGTTCCGATCGAAAAAAGAAGAAATATTATTGGTTTTATCAGCGCCGTTAAAGATGACGTGATTATCGTTGAAGAGGAAGGTAATCAGTTTGATATTCCTGTTAAATCAATTAGTAAGGCTAATTTAGTCGCTAATTTTTCGATCTAAAAAGGATGATACAGTAAATGAGTAAAGAAATATTATTAGTGGTTGATGTTGTTTCTAATGAGAAAGATCTTGAAAAAGAAGAAATCTTTGACGCATTAGAAGTGGCCCTAGAGGCAGCTACAGTTAAGAAAAACAGCAGTAATATCAGTGCACGCGTGGTGATTGATCGAGAAACTGGCGATTATGAAACCTTTCGCTGCTGGCAGGTTGTTGCGTTGGATGATGAGATTGTAGCCCTTGAAAATCCGGAGATTGAAATCACTTTGGAAGAGGCTAGAAAAAGCCATCCTGATATTGAAGTAGGCGAAAGGGTTGAAGAGCCCATAGAGTCCGTTGCGTTTGGCCGTATTTCTGCGCAAATAGCCAAGCAGGTCATTATTCAGAAAGTTCGAGAAGCAGAGCGTCGTAAAGTAGTTGAAGCCTATAAGGATAGAACGGGTGAGTTAATAACCGGTGTTGTTAAGCGGTTGGAGCGTGGCGGTATATTGTTGGATTTAGGCAGCAATATAGAAGCTCAAGTGAGTCGAGAGGATATGATTCCTAGAGAATCGTTTCGAGTGGGCGACCGAGTGAGAGGGTATTTAAAAGAAGTGCGTTCCGAAGCACGTGGCCCGCAACTTTTTATCAGTCGTTCAGCACCCGAATTAATCACAGTCTTGTTTCAATTAGAGGTTCCTGAAATTGGCGATGGTATTATTGAAATTGTTGAAGCTGCTCGTGACCCAGGGTCGAGAGCTAAAATTGCGGTTAGAAGTTTAGATCCTCGATTAGATCCTATTGGATCATGTGTGGGTATGCGGGGCTCGAGAGTACAGGCTGTTTCAAATGAGTTAGCCGGCGAACGAGTTGATATAATTCTGTGGGATGAAAACATGGCGCAATTTGTTATTAATTCGATGTCCCCCGCTGAAATTAGTTCGATTGTAGTGGATGAAGATTCACACAGTATGGAATTAGCTGTTGCCAATGATAATTTGTCACAAGCTATTGGCCGAGGGGGGCAGAATGTCCGTTTGGCTTCCGAATTAACGGGTTGGGAACTTAATGTTGTTGATGCAGAGGCAGCTGAGCAGGAAAGTGAAGCTGAGGCGGAGAAGACAAAGCAGTTATTTGTTGCACAATTGGATGTGGATGAAGACATTGCAGAAATTCTTGTTGAGGTTGGATTTAACAGTGTTGAAGAAATAGCCTATGTGCCGATGAATGAAATGCTTGAAATAGACGCATTTGAGAAAGATCTCGTTGAAGAGTTAAGAAATCGCGCTAAAGATGCTGTGCTCATTAGTGCGATTGCAACGGAAGAGAAAATTGAGAGTAGAGAGCCCGATGAAGATTTATTAAATATGGCTGGGATGGATAAAGAATTGGCTTATGATTTAGCTAAAAAAGACATAGTGAGCATGAATGACTTAGCTGAATTAGCAATTGATGATTTGTTGGTTTTTAGTGGAGTTGATGAGGCTCGTGCGGGGGAATTAATTATGACAGCACGTGAGCCATGGTTTGCAGAGGATGCCGGCGAATAGGAGCCTAAGGATATGAGTGATATTACAGTAAAAAGCTTCGCGGAAGTTGTTGGCATTCCCGTTGATCGATTAATACTGCAGTTAAAAGATGCAGGAATAAGTGTGAAATCAGGCGATGAAACGTTAACCGAAGAACAAAAGTTTACTTTGTTGGGGCATTTAAGAAAGCGTCACGGTAAAGCGGATGATGAAAATTCGCCAAGTCGTGTTACGTTGAAGCGAAAATCAGTAAGTAAATTAAAACAGGGCCAAGGCACTGGTAAAGCGAATAAAACGGTTAACATTGAGGTGCGTAAGAAAAAAACCTATGTCAAGCGTAGTGAAGTCGATGTGCTTGAATCTTCCGATGACAAAGTGCAAGCCCAAAAGGCATTAGATGAACAGCGTAGTGAAATCGCTGCCGAGGAACAAGCGCGATTAGAAAAGGATCGTTTACGTGACGAAGAGAAAACGCGCGTAGAAGTAGATCAACGTAAGGCAGAAGAACTCAAAAAACAAGAAGCTGATGAGCATCAATTACATCTTGATTCTCAAGCGCACTTGAAACATGAGGAAGAAAAGCGACGTCATGAGGCGCAAAAACAAAAAAGTGATCAAGAGCGTTTAGTTGAAAAAGAAGACGCTAAAAAGAAGATAGAGCAAGAAGAGAAGAAGACGAAAGAAGCGGAGTCTAAAAAGAGCAAGCCTGTTCAAAGTCCAGCTCGCAAGCCGTCGAAACCTCAGCGTCCGGGTGCTAAAAAGGGAAAAGCTGGAGCTAAGCGTTTTAAAGGATCGGGCAGGGGGCGTAAATCTGGAGCAGTTGAGTCAGATAATCAGCATGGATTTGAGAAGCCGACAGTCCAGATCACAAAAGAAGTTACGATCCCTGAGCATATTATTGTGTCTGAATTAGCCCTGCGTATGAGTATTAAAGCGGCCGATGTGATTAAGGTCATGATGAAGCTGGGCACAATGGCAACGATTAATCAAAGTATCGACCAAGATACGGCCGTTATTATTGTTGAAGAGTTAGGGCATAAAGCTATTTTGCAGAATGAAGATGATATCGAGAACGAGGCGTTAGGGCTCGACGATGAAGAACTGCGTGAAAGCCAACCAAGAGCACCTATTGTGACAATTATGGGTCATGTTGATCATGGTAAAACGTCATTGTTGGATTATATAAGAAAATCTCGTGTTGCCGATGGCGAAGCAGGGGGGATTACCCAGCATATTGGTGCTTATCAAGTTGTTACCGATCATGGGGCCGTAACCTTTCTTGATACCCCGGGACACGCGGCTTTTACCGCTATGCGGGCTAGAGGTGCACAAGTAACCGATGTGGTTATTATTGTGGTGGCTGCCGATGACGGTGTTATGCCACAAACCAAAGAAGCAGTTGAACATGCTAAAGCGGCAGATGTCCCTATTATTGTTGCAATCAATAAAATGGACAAACCAGCGGCAGATCCACAGCGCGTTATGCAGGAGTTGGCCACTATTGATGTGGTTCCAGAGGAGTGGGGGGGAACGGTTCAATTTATTCAAGTTTCCGCTAAAACCGGTGAAGGGGTTGATGGCCTGATTGAAGCCTTAATTCTTCAATCTGAGATTCTTGAACTTGCTGCGCCCGCTGAAGGCATTGCATCTGGGTTTGCTATTGAGGCGCGTTTGGATAAAGGACGGGGTCCAGTAGCAACCGTTATCGTACAAAAAGGTACGCTTGAAAAAGGACAAATCGTCTTATGTGGTAGTGAGTATGGGCGTATCAGGAATATGCATGATGAATCGGGTAAGGTGGTTAAAGTAGCAGGACCCTCAGTTCCTGTCGAAATCGTTGGTTTATCAGGAGCGCCGACTGCCGGTGAGCACTTTGTTGTGGTCGCTAATGAGAAGGTTGCACGTGAATTAGCAGAGCATCGTTCAGAAAAATTTAAATCAAATAAATTAGCGGCACAACAAGCGACAAAATTAGAAGAAGTCTATTCTCGCATGGCAGCGGGCGACACAGCGAATCTGAATCTAGTGATTAAAGCGGATGTGCACGGTAGTTTGGAAGCATTAAAAGAGTCGCTCATTAAGCTTTCAAATGATGAGGTAAAAGTTAAAGTTGTCTATGGCGGTGTGGGTGGTATTAATGAAGGTGATGCGAATTTAGCCTTGGCCTCTGATGCTATTGTTATTGGTTTTAACGTTCGAGCAGATGCAACAGCCCGTAAACTTATTACGGATAAAGGTATTGATCTTCATTATTACAGTATTATTTATGATGTGATTGATGAGGTTAAAAAATCAATCAGTGGATTGTTATCGCCAGAAATAAAAGAACAGATTGTCGGTATTGCCGAAGTTAGAGATGTTTTCCGTTCGCCGAAGTTAGGGGCTATTGCCGGCTGTATGGTTGTTGAAGGTTTTGTTCGACGCAACTTACCCATCCGCGTATTACGCGATAACATTGTTATTTATGAAGGCCAATTAGAATCATTACGTCGATTTAAAGATGATATACAAGAAGTTAAATCAGGGATGGAATGTGGTATTGGTGTGAAAAACTACAACGATGTTAAGAGCAATGATTTTATTGAGGTTTTTGAACGTATCGAAGTTAAGCGAGAGATCTAAAATTCATGGCTAGAGAGTTTGCACGCAATGCGAGAGTTTCATCGCAGTTACATAAAGAGTTAGCGGTGGTTATGCAGACGGTTATGAAAGATCCACGTCTAGGGTTCGTGACTGTCAGTGATGTTGAAGTCAGCCGAGATTTAGCGATGGCTAAGATTTATGTCTCATTATTTGATACCGATGCTGCGCAAGTCTCAGAAAAAATGGCTATTTTAACTGAGGCAGCTAACTATATCCGCCTAGAAGTAGGTAAAAGAATGAAAATGCGCAGAGTACCGCATTTTAAGTTTTTTTATGATGATGCGTTAGAAACCGGTATGCGAATTTCTAAATTATTAGATGGCAGTGATACTGAAGGATTAGACTAACAACGATGGGTCGGCGACGTAAATCAGGCTTGAATGTTCATGGTCTTATTCTATTAGATAAGGCATCTGGTGGGTCGTCGAATGGTGCGCTACAGGACGTCAGGCGATTATTTAATGCTAATAAAGCAGGCCATACAGGGAGTCTAGACCCTTTGGCAACAGGTGTTTTACCGTTGTGTTTTGGCGAAGCAACAAAAGTGTGTTCTTTTTTATTGAATACAGATAAGCGTTATCAAGCAACGTTATTGTTGGGTGTAACGACAGACAGTGGGGATACTCAAGGGAATGTCATCTCTACGTCTCCGGTCCCAAATTTATCAGCTGAAGAAATAGAACAGTGCTTGTCGAGCTTTAAAGGTAATATTAGTCAAATACCACCGATGTATTCAGCCTTAAAACACCAAGGTAAGCGATTGTATGAATTGGCTAGAGAAGGGCAAGTGGTTGAGAGAAAGGCTCGAGAAGTAGCCATTCACCAGCTAGATTTGTTATCATTCACCACGGAAAAAATAGTTTTGGACGTGCGTTGCACTAAAGGGACTTATATTAGAAGCCTTGCTGAAGACATTGGTCGTAAATTGGGATGTGGAGCAACTATTTCACAATTACGCCGAACAGCTGTGGGTCATTTGAGTATTGACCAGTGCTTAACGCTTGAGCAACTCGTGTCGCTTAAGCAGAGCAATGAATTAGAGCATAATTTAATTCCTGTTGATAAGGTCTTATTGGATTGGCCGCAAATTAAGTTGGATGAGGGGCAGTATAAGTCTATCCAAAATGGACAGCCAGTTGTGTATCAAGAGAGTAATTCTCAAGGCTTAGTGAGAATGTATTCCGAAGAATTATTTGTTGGTATTGGGCAACTGATACCAGCGGGACAATTAATACCTAAACGACTATTTAATTTTAATTAATGTTTAGGTGCATCAAATGGGACTCTGTTTGATGCAAGTAGATCTTTCGGGTATAAGTACGGTCATTTAATGATCGTATTTATATGTGAGAATTTTTTCATTGTTTCTGCGCCCTATTGCGGAAAACAATGAGCTATATAGTGCATGGTTTGTGCGCGTCGATATAAATACTAATGTCGGCGTTTGGCATCATGATCATGATTTTAATAAATTAACCGTATAGGGGTTATAAGAAATGCCATTTACAACAGAACAAAAACAAGCAGTTATTGCAGACTACCAATTGACATCTACGGACACAGGATCACCTGAAGTTCAAATTGCCTTATTAACAGCGCATATTGCCCATTTGTCACCTCATTTTGAGGCACATAAAAAAGACAATCATTCGCGCCGTGGTTTATTGCGTATGGTTAACCAGCGTCGTAAATTATTGGATTATATTAAACGAAAAGATATAACGCGTTATCGTTCATTAATTGAGCGCTTGGGTTTAAGAAAATAAGTAAAACTTAGCGTTTTAATTTATTTTCAAATAGTCTAAAAATTTAGAGGAAAATTATAGTGACTCATATTCGTAAAGAATTTCAGTATGGCGGAAAAACTGTCAGTATTGAAACAGGGGAAGTAGCACGTCAAGCTGATGGTGCCGTGATAATTGATATTGAAGGGACGTCACTTTTAGTGACCGTTGTGGAAAAAGATGGTCCAGTGGGTGCTGATTTTTTCCCATTGACCGTTAACTATCAAGAAAAAAGTTATGCAGCCGGTAAAATCCCTGGCGGGTTTTTTAAGCGAGAAGGTCGACCTTCTGAGCAGGAAACGCTGCTTTGTCGATTGATTGATCGTCCTGTTCGACCCATGTTCCCTAAAGGGTTTACTCATGAGGTGCAGATCATTGCGACAGTGATGTCACTTAATCCTGAAATTGGAACAGAGGTTCCTGCATTATTAGGTGCCTCGGCAGCGTTATCAATTTCAGGCTTACCTTTTAATGGTCCTATCTCAGCGGCTTTAGTGGGTTATAACAACGGCGAGTATATCTTAAACCCAACCAAGAGTGAGTTAGAAGAATCACAGTTGGAATTAGTGGTTGCCGGTACTGATCAAGCTGTTTTAATGGTTGAATCTGAAGCTGAATTATTGAACGAAGAAATCATGTTGGGCGCGGTTATGTTTGGCCATGAGCAAATGCAAGTGGCTATTACAGCCATCAGTGAATTAGCTCAGGAAGTTAACAAGCCGGCTATGGATTGGACTGCACCGGTTAAAGACGAAACATTGGCGGCTCAGGTTGCCAGTGAAGTTGAAGCGGCGATCAGTGATGCTTATAAGATTCCTGAAAAATTAAGTCGTCAAAATCAACTCAAAGTCGTTAGAAATGAGTTGATTGAAAAATTAACTGAGGACGGTGCCTATGAGGCGTCAGCCGTTCGAGGCGCTTTTGAAAGTCTTGAGAAAAGAGTGGTTAGAGACTATGTGTTATCAACGCAAAGTCGTATTGATGGTCGTGATTTAAGTACGGTTCGCCCTATTAGTGTTCGTACCGGTGTTTTGCCTCGGGCACATGGCTCTTCCTTGTTTACGCGCGGTGAGACGCAAGCCATTGTGGTTGCAACCTTGGGAACGGGTCGTGATGCGCAAATTATTGATTCTATCAGTGGTGAGCGTAAAGATAATTTTATGCTGCATTACAACTTTCCGCCATTTTGTGTAGGAGAAACAGGTTTTGTAGGAACACCCAAGCGTCGAGAAATTGGCCATGGTCGTTTAGCGAAGCGAGGTGTTTTAGCGATTGTTCCAAACATTGATGATTTCCCATACGTTATTCGTGTCGTTTCAGAGATTACCGAGTCAAATGGTTCAAGTTCAATGGCTTCGGTTTGTGGTACCAGTTTGGCACTTATGGACGCTGGGGTGCCTATCAAAACTCCCGTTGCCGGGATCGCCATGGGCTTAATCAAAGAAGGGGAAGATTTTGCCGTATTGTCAGATATTATGGGCGATGAAGATCATTTAGGTGATATGGATTTTAAAGTTGCGGGTTCGGAAGAAGGTATTACGGCACTGCAAATGGATATTAAGATTGATGGTATCACTAATGAAATTATGGAAACGGCTTTGGCTCAAGCTAAAGAAGGTCGACTTCATATTCTTGACAGAATGAATGATTCGCTTTCTGAAACTCGCGAAGAAATGTCAGATTATGCGCCACGAATTATTTCATTTAAGATTGATCCCAGTAAAATCCGTGATGTTATCGGTAAAGGCGGAGCAACGATTCGCAGCTTAACTGAGAAAACAGGAGCAAGTATTGACTTGACGGACGATGGTATTGTTAAAGTAGCCTCTGTCGATAAGAGTGCTGGCGAAGAAGCAAAACGATTGATCGAAGAGATTACTGCTGAAGTTGAAGTGGGCAAGATCTATGAGGGTAAAGTTGCTAGGCTGATGGACTTTGGTGCCTTTGTGACTATTTTGCCAGGGAAAGATGGGTTAGTACATATTTCTCAAATATCAGACGAGCATGTTGAAAAAGTGAGTGATAAGCTTTCCGAAGGCGATGTGGTCAAAGTTAAGGTTCTTGAGATTGATAGGCAAGGACGGGTTAGATTAAGCATGAAGGAAATTGATTGATAGACTAATCAAATCATAAGCAACTAGAAAAGGGTCCGTGAGGACCCTTTTTTTATGTCTGGAGACGGTTAATCATCATCTTTAGGGATGTATTCTGGGATTGCAAGTAGAGGAATATGATAAGACGTTATGATATTTTTTATTTTATCAGCATTTGTATCAATGAGTTTTTCCAAGAGTTCTTTGCGAGCGTTATCACCATAGCGAACCGCCATAGAGATAGAAAAATCAAATTTCATTCCGGCATTTGATTTCAAGGGGATGACGTTGTAATGGGTGACACCACCGTCACCTAACACATAGCCTGCCATGGGTCCCCATAATATAACCATATCAATTTTACCCGAACGGAGGTCTTTGTTAATAATCATGGCGGTATTATTTTCATTGTCACCGGTCATTGTTTGATACGGGATACCTTGGTCAATTAGGCCGTTTCGTTGCAGCCAAGTTGTTCCGGGGCCTCTGTCAAACATAGCGATTTTAAGCGTACTAAGCCGATCTTCGTCGGCTTGTGCTAATTGGTACGGTGAGGTTATATCGTCCCATCCACGTCCTTTAGCAATTACCAGAACATAACTGGAGTGATAATAAGGTTTTGTGGTGAGTGCAAGATCGTAGCCTGTGGGTACGCCCATAACAACATCACAGGTATAGCCTTGGTCATCAGCAAGTGGTTTTCTAAGTGTATTTCTGATAAAACCGATTCGTTGTGGGAACCAGGTGAACTTGAGGGGTAAATTTAATTGGTCAGCAAAAACAGCGGCAATTTCATTTTCAAAGCCACTGCCGTCACTTAATGAGTAAGGGGGGTGCAAGGGGTCGGCGCATACTTTAAAGGCCTTGTCTGCAAGCACAGTTGCGCTGAAGGCAAGGCAGCAACATAAAGCAGTAATGGATAAGGGAAGCTTAGTCATGAGGGTTCTCTTAAAAAAGAAGATGTAATATTTAATGGATAAAAAAAGGCCCTAGCTGAATAAACAGCTAGGGCCTTTAAGATGTACCAATTAAGTTAATTTATAGCAATAAACTTAGTGGTGACCTGGGAGTGCGAATACAGTGAAAACACCGCCCAGTTTAGTGTAAGCACTTAGGCTTCTGTAGGCGCCAACAGCACCTAAACCTTCAGTGTTACTTGCATCAGTACCGTCATCGATGCCTGCAGCCATACCGATACCGGCCCAGCCACCTACGCCAGACAGAACGCCAACATATTGTTTGCCTTTGAAGCTCCAAGTATTTACGTTGCCGATAATGCCTGAAGGTGTTTTGAATTTATACAATTCACGACCTGTTTTAGCATCAACCGCTTTCAGATAGCCTTCTAATGTTCCGTAGAAAACTAATCCACCAGCCGTTGCAACAGAACCCGACCAAACTGAGAATGGTTCGTCGTTAGACCAAACAATTTCACCGGTTGTGGCATCCCAGGCAGTGAAAACGCCCAAGTTTGTTGAGCCATTCTTACGACCAGTTACAGCGTCAACGCCTGCTGGATACATACTTAATGTTGCACCAACGTAGGGTTGACCCGCTGTGTAGCTCACTTCAAAAGGCTCGTAGTCCATACATACATGGTTACCCGAGATATAGAAGTAACCTGTTTGTGGTGAATAAGAAACCGGTTGTTGGTTTTTACTACCTAAAGCCGCAGGACATACGCCTGTGGTGTTTTCGTCTTCACCATGAAATTCAGTACTGAATTCATCAACAACAGTAGGGCGACCGGTATGCATATCAACTTCTGATACCCAGTTCACAGCTTTGTCAAAAGTTTCAGCAACCAGTAATTCACCGGTAACACGGTCTAAGGTATAGCCAATGCCATTTCTATCAAAATGAACGATGGTTTTACGCATTTTACCGTTGATTTTTTGATCAACTAATGGCACTTCATTGATACCATCAAAATCCCACTCATCATGTGGCGTCATTTGGTAAACCCATTTAACTTCACCGGTATCCGCATCACGTGCCCAAAGAGACATTGACCATTTATTATCACCTGGTCGTTGAACTGGGTTCCATGTCGATGGGTTACCTGATCCATAATAAACAAGGTTTAATTTAGGATCATAGCTGTACCAGCCCCATGTTGTACCGCCACCGATTTTCCATTGGTCGCCTTCCCAAGTTTTTGTGCTTGAGTTTGCGCCAACTTTAGTGACTTTACCGTTTGCCCAAGTAGTTGTAGAGCTTGAGTTAATTAATGTGTCCGAATCTGGACCCATGCTGTAACCTTTCCAAGCTAACTGGCCAGTGTTGATATCGTATGCTGCTAAAAATCCACGAACACCGAATTCCCCGCCTGAAATACCTGTGATAACTTTATCGTTCACAACAATAGGTGAGTTGGTGTTGGTCATACCTAATTTAGGATCACCGTTTTGCACACTCCAAATTCGTTTACCGGTTTTGGCATCAAGTGCCGTCAAAACAGTATCAGATTGTTGTAAAAATATTTTACCGTCACCGTAAGCCAAGCCACGGTTAACTGTGTCACAACACATCACAGGGATAGTTACATCTGCATCTTGTTTTGGGGTGTATTCCCAAATGACCGATTGCGATGCTTGATCAAGAGCGTATACAGTGTTGGGAAAAGGGGTGTGAATGTAGATCGTATCATTCACAACAATAGGGCCACCTTCGTGTCCACGTAGAACGCCTGTTGAAAAAGTCCAAGCAGGTTGTAGGTCGCTAACGTTGTTTGTGTTTATTTCGTTGAGTTTACTGTAACGAGTTCCTTGATAATCACCGCCCCACGTAGCCCAGTTTTTAGCGTTGTTCGTGAGTCGTTCCAAGTTACTGTTAGCAGTTGAAATCGCAGGTGCAGCTAAACAAGTAGCGACAGTGGTTGCGATCAGCCAGCTTTTAACAGGCATTTTCATAAAGTTTCCTCCAAGTAGTCTGTCATGATGGCAGAGTACAGTTAATTGTCTAAGACTAAATTTTAGTTTCAAGTTTAAGCTGGATGATTTTTTGAGATTTAAATTCACTCAACCATTCCAAGTGCGTAAATTGAATGATTTTGACCAAAAAGTCAATATTAAATAGGGTTAGGACTGATAATTTATTTGTATGGCTGGCGATGGTGCGGTTCTAAATCCCCCTAAATCCTATATTCTTCTTAGGTGATAAAATGTAAGTCTTCATTATTGTTGGGAAAGTTGTTTGTTTTTGATGTGTTTATAAGGCTACTCACAGAGCAGTGACTTGAAAGTTTTGGATGAGCGTGAAAAATAACAATTTTTTGAATGAGAATAAAATGCGATCATAGCGTGCTTAAACTTCGATGCGTTTACGATTAAAGAGGGTCAGGCTATATCTTTAAATAATTATTCAGCAGAGGTTATGTTTTTTGATTTAATTTTATTCATAGGAGCCTTTTTTGAAAAGGCTATTTGAGTTGTCTTCGCTAGCCAATAATTAGTGCAGATATTTTTTAGGCGCTATTGTTACGCGATCGGTTGAATTTTTTTCGTAAGTTTTGAGGCAATACCAGATACAACAGCGCAAAAGGAGCGTGTCGTTTTGATCAACTTAGATCATTTTTTCTCTACTGAGGGAGCATTAAGTCAAAAGGTTCCTGATTATGAACCCAGAGTAGAGCAGTTTGAGATGGCCGCTGCTATTTACCAAGCTATTGAGAATGAAAAACATCTTGTCGCGGAAGCAGGTACAGGGACCGGTAAAACCTTTGCTTATTTAGCTGCTGTTATTGCTGCGGGTAAAAAAGCGGTTATTTCGACCGGTACCAAAAACTTACAAGACCAGCTTTTTTTTAAAGATATTGCCCTGTTGAGACAGGTTATTGAGACCCCTTTTAGTGCTTGTTTGCTTAAAGGGCGGAGTAATTACTTATGTTTGTATCGATTGGAGAAGGCGCTCCATAGTCATTCGTTTAACGCCGAAGAGCAAGCCCAATTGATGGCGATTAAAGACTGGTCGTTACAAACTAAATCGGGTGATATAACGCAAATGGAGGTTATCTCAGAGTCGGCGCCAGTTTGGTTTCAGGCGACCTCTACGGCTGACAATTGTTTGGGTCAAGAGTGTCCGGATTACCATCGCTGCCATTTAACTCAGGCACGAAAAATGGCTAAAGAGGCGGATATTACCGTTGTTAATCATCACTTACTCTGTGCTGATTGGAGTATACGAGATACTGGCTTTGGTGAGTTATTACCAGATGCGGATGTAATCGTGATAGACGAAGCGCATCAACTTGCTAAGGTTGCGAGCGGCTTTTTAGGTAATACGGTTAGTGGTAACCAAATTAAAGATTTAGCGCAGTCAACGATCACAGAAAGCGTTAATTTATCGGTGTCGTTACCGAATATACGGATATGTGCCGAAGAGGTTTTAAGTGCGGTAATAACCTTAAGAATGGCGTTTGGTATTGAATTAAAAAGGGGTGCTTGGGCTGACTTGGAACGAGATCAACGGCTTTGGGCAGCATTAAATGAACTCTTAACTGTTTTAAATAATCTTTCTACGCAATTATCAGAGCTGACAGGGTCCAGTAAAGGTATAGATTTATGTTCTAATCGTTCTGAGCAGTTAATAGGAAATCTTGAAAGCTTAGTGCAGGCCCAAGATGATTCGTGGATTCGATGGTATGAGGTGTTTAAAAAAACGTTTACGTTGTCACGTACGCCCGTCAATATCGCGGATGATTTTCAGTCCTTTATGCGCCAACATGGGCGCACCTGGGTCTTTACGTCGGCGACGTTAAGTGTCGGTAAAAAATTTGATTATTTTATGAACAGTCTGGGTTTAGACGGGATTGATTCGCATTATTGGGAGAGCCCGTTTGATTACCCCGGTCAGTCGTTGTTTTATCACCCTAAAGGGGTTTCTTTACCAAATTCTGCGGATTTTATTGATTCTATTGTAAAATATGCCCAACCGGTCATTGCTGCAAGTCAAGGACGTGCTTTTTTTTTATTTACCAGTCATGCGACAATGCGGGCGGTTGCGAAGCAGTTGGAAACTGCTATAGAGTTTCCCTTGCTCGTTCAAGGGACCCGTTCAAAATCTTATTTGTTGCAACGATTTAAACAATCCGGTAATGCAGTCTTGTTAGGGACCTCCAGTTTTTGGGAGGGTGTTGACGTTAGAGGAGAGGCGTTGTCTTGTGTCATTATTGATAAACTACCTTTTGAGGCGCCTAATGATCCTGTGCTTAAAGCGCGTTTAAAGGTCATGGAGCAATCTGGGGACAACCCCTTCAGTAAGCATCAGTTGCCTGAAGCGGTCATTTCCTTGCGGCAAGGGGTCGGACGATTGATTCGTGATAGCCAGGATCGCGGCGTCTTAATGATATGTGACCCGCGGTTATTGAAACGCTCTTATGGGCGTGTTTTTTTAGACAGTTTACCGAATATGGCACGGACACGAGAGATAGAGGATGTTAGAGAATTTTTTAGACAGGATTGATTTGGCATGAAATTATTAGCTGTTGAAACGGCAACTGAGGCGTGTTCGGCAGCCTTGGTCATTAATGGTGAGGTGACTGAAGAGTTTGTGGTTCAGCCTCGTGAGCATAGTCGTCTGATTTTACCCATGATTGATCGACTGATGGCCAATGCGCAATTGCAACCCGCTCAACTAGACGGATTGGCTTTTGGTGCCGGTCCGGGTGCATTTACTGGCGTGAGGATTGCTACCGGTGTGATACAAGGTATTGGGTTCGGTGCAGACCTACCGATTGTGCCGGTATCAACATTAGCCGCTATGTCATTGCAAGCACTGGATGAATATGCGTCTTATGACTGGGTGTTGTCTTCAATAGATGCGCGTCTCGGAGAGGTTTATTGGGGCGTTTATCATCGCCATGATCAATATGGTGTTGAATTGGTTGGAGACGAGGCGGTTGTGGATGCATCAGGAGTACTTTGCCCGGCTATTGAGGGTATTGGTGTGGGGTCGGGATGGCGTGTTTATGAGGCCGTATTAGCGGAGCATTTAAAGAATAAGGTGGTGGATGTCGTGGGGGGTTATTTGCCGCACGCTGCAGCTGTTGCTAAATTGGCTGTTGCCAATTTTTCACAGGCACAATCTGCGGAGCAGGTTAGGCCGGTGTATCTTAGAAATAATGTTGCTAAAAAGTCGCTTAAGCCTTGATCTGGTTTTTTTAGCTGAGGTATAACCGGTGATGTTGGTTTTGTAATAGGGCGTGGGTATTAATAGAGATGAAGAGTTATTATGATTAAAGTTGGCGTTGTTGGAGGGACTGGGTATACCGGTATTGAATTGTTGCGATTATTAGTAGTGCATCCTGAGGTCACTGTTTCGGTGGTGACGTCGCGTTCAGATGTAGGTTGTCGGGTTGATGCGCTTTATCCCAGTTTGCGAGGGCACATTGATCAGCATTTCGTTGCTCCAGATATAGACAATCTTAAAGTCTGTGATGTTGTCTTTTTTGCGACGCCAAATGGCATTGCGATGTTTTTGGCGGAAGAATTGTTGCAGTTAGGTATTAAGGTTATTGATTTGTCAGCAGATTTTCGTCTTAAAGACCCTGCGCTTTGGGAGCAGTGGTATGGGCAGAGTCATGCTTGTCCTGATCTCATTGAGCAAGCTGTTTATGGGTTGCCGGAAATGAATAGAGTGGCGATTCAGGAGGCTAATTTAGTCGCGTGTCCAGGCTGTTATCCAACGGCTACACAATTGGGTTTTTTGCCTTTGCTTGAAAATGGTGTGGTGGATGAAACCAGTTTAATAGCCGATGTAAAGTCAGGGGTTAGTGGCGCAGGACGGGCGGCGCAAGTATCGGCCTTGATGAGTGAAACGGGTGAGGGTTTTTCGGCCTATGCTGTTTCAGGACATCGGCATTTGCCAGAAATTACTCAAGGTCTCGATCGTGTGGCTAAGCAGGCCGTTAAGTTAACGTTTGTACCGCATTTAACCCCAATGGTGCGCGGGATACACGCCACCTTGTATGCGCGCTTGCTGGATCCGACGATTGATTTACAAGCGATGTTTGAGCAGCGCTATCACGATGAGTTTTTTGTGGATGTCTTACCGTCAGGGGCTCATCCTAAAACCAATCACGTTAAGGGTTCTAATCGGTGTCAGCTTGCAGTTTTCCGCCCACAAGGCGGTGATCAGATTGTGGTGTTGTCTGTGATTGATAATTTGGGTAAAGGTGCAGCGGGGCAAGCCGTGCAAAATATGAATTTAATGGTGGGAGTCCCTGAGCATCAAGGGCTAAACCTGGTAGGGCTTTATCCATAGTTGTTGACTAAGTTGTGATGTGCAGGGATAATTAAAAAATATTTAATGGCGGTTAAAAAACTAATGACACAAATTTCGAATCCTTTTATTTTTTCTGATAATGCAGCAAAAAAAGTGAGTAATCTGATTGCCGAAGAAGGTAATGATAACTTAAAACTCCGTGTTTATATCACTGGAGGTGGGTGTTCGGGGTTTCAGTATGGCTTCACTTTTGATGAAGAAGAGAATGATGATGATACTTCGGTTACGAAAGAAGGCGTAAAGGTATTAATTGATTCTATGAGCATTCAGTATTTAACAGGTGCAGAAATAGATTACAAAGAAGATATAACTGGGGCTCAGTTTGTTATACGTAATCCTAATGCGTCAACAACCTGTGGTTGTGGTTCATCTTTTTCAGTTTAGTGCTGATAGATAGCCCCTAGGATCACAGGGTGGCTGGCGCCGGTTGCCGAGGTCAGGTTCCCGGGTTTTTTATCTAGACATCTTTTGGCTAACCACGCAAAGGCAATCGCTTCGACATGGTTTGGATTGATTCCAAGCGCTGATGTCAGTGCTATGGGGCTCAGCCTTAATGCCTTCATATTTTCAATAAGTGTGGTGTTGTGAGCGCCGCCCCCACAAATATAAATTCGGTCAGTATCGGGAGCGTAGTGAGTTATCGCTTCAGCAATGGTTTGTGCGGTAAGTAGGGTTAAGCTGGCTTGGATGTCTTCAGGGGCGTAGGTTGTGTGTAGTGGTTTGAGGCTATCGGTTAACCAATCGAGTGAGAAATATTCACGGCCACTACTTTTGGGTGGTGGTTGTGCAAAGAAAGGGTCGGATTTTAATAGCGTAATAATTTCAGGGTGAGGATGGCCGCTTTGTGCCCATAAGCCAGATTGATCGTAGGCTTGTTGTTTTATTTTATAGATCCACTGATCAAGCAAGGTATTCCCTGGCCCTGTGTCAAAGCCAGAGCTGGCTAATCCTGATTGTTGTGAGGGTAAAATCGTGATGTTTGCGATTCCACCAATATTAACAATAACTCGATTCTCCTTGGGGTGTTGAAAAAGAGCTTCGTGAAAATAGGGAACTAAAGGTGCGCCTTGACCGCCGGCGGCGATGTCTCGGCGACGAAAGTCAGCAACGGTTGTTATGCCAGTTCGTTCCGCAATAATATTTGGGTTTCCCAGTTGCATAGAAAAAGGATGTTGAATATCAGGTGCGTGGTGAATGGTCTGACCATGACAGCCAATTGCTTTGATCTTGTGCGGGCTGAGGCGTATTTTATTCAGTAATTCATTGACACTAGTAGCGAAAAGTTCGCCCAGTTGGCTATCGAGTTGTCCAAGCTTTTGAAGTGATGTTAAGTGATTGGGTTCGCAGAAAGTGTTGAGTAGTGTTCTTATATCGTTGGGAAAAGGACTGTAATGAAAGTCAACCAGTGTAGGGACGTTAGTCATTTCCACTAAGGCGATATCTATTCCATCAAGACTCGTGCCGGACATGATGCCAATGTAGTATTCGGGCAAGGGAGTAGACATGAGCGAGTGTGAAGTGATTTAGGGGTTAGAAGGTGTTTTCTGCAAATGAGCTATTTTGTACGTGGTGTAGTTGTGCGAGTAGTGGCGTTGTTTGTGATTTAAAATTAGCCATGTTCGATTTGTTTATCGGGTTGCTACTGGGTAGCTTAACCGTTAGTGGGTTTCTGTGGACGCCGTTTATTCTGAATTCATAATGTAAGTGCGGGCCTGTTGCAAGGCCTGATTTTCCGACATAGCCAATCGTATCACCTTGGTTGACGCGAGAGCCAACTTTCTGATTGCGGTGATATTTTGAAAGGTGGGCGTATAGCGTGGTGTATTTTTGGCCGTGTTGAACGATAACGGTTCGCCCATAACCGCCTTTACGGCCACGGTAGATTATTTTTCCACGGCCCGTCGATTTTATTCGGGTGCCCGTTCTTGCGGCATAGTCAACGCCTTTGTGGGCACGAATTCTATTTAAAACGGGGTGTTTTCTTTTAAGGTTAAAGTGAGAGCTTACTCGGGCAAAGTCAATGGGCGTTCTTAAAAAAGCCTTTTTTAGGCTTTTGCCGTTAGGTTGGTAATAGCTGGCAGTCCCGTTGTTATCTTGATAGCGTACGGCTTGATGTTTTTGGCCTTTATTGATGAATTCAGCCGTGAGGATATTACCCGAACCAATGGCTTCGCCATTGATATGTAGTTTCTCAAAGAGCAGGCTGAATTGGTCCCCTTTTCGCAGGTTAAGGGCGAAATCGATATCCCAGGCAAATATTTGGGCCAATTCCATAATTAATTTATCAGAGAGGCCGGCTTTTTTAGCGTCAATGAATAAAGAAGTTTGGATGGTGGTGTGTATATAGCTTATTTCACGGTTAACAACCGCGTTGATGGTCTCAACTTGAAAGGACTCATTGATTCTTTTTGCAACAATCGTCTGCGTTGGCTTCTTAGGGTAATGCAATTCTATAAGTGTGCCGTCTGACCTGCTTTTGAAGGTCAGTGTTTTCCCTGGGGAAATAGCGGCAAATTGGCTACCGATGTGGTTAGCGTGAATAATGTGATGTAAATCTTTGCTGCTGTAGTTGAGCTTGGCGAATATAGAGGAAAGGTTTTCTCCCGTGGCCACTTTGTAATGACGTTCATTCAAGCTGGGCTGTGGCGGTGTCATTGGAGGCTTAGTGGCGTGCTGTGCTAGAACATTATCAATAGGCACAGGTAATGAGATAGTCGTGGTGGTGATGGTGGGCGCTGATGGCGTGGTTTCGGACGATGTGCCAGGAGCAATCAGCGCCCAGCTGATACCGCTAATAAAGCTAATAGAAATAATTAGAGTACTGAGCTTAAGTATTTTCATAGAAACGGAGGCATGAGCGTACATTATAAAGAGGCAATTTTAGAGGATTAACCTAATAAAAACAACGAACAATGAATTAATCAAGAGTCAGGGCTTGTTAAATTGTATAATTGTGAATTCCCTGTTTTACTGGCCACTGGTGGAATGCATGTCTTTCCTTGGCGTTTATGGGTGATGAATTTAATGGAGAGTGTGGTGAGAAAACGATGATATTTGATGATCAGTCAGTAGTAGAGTTGAGTCGAGGCGCTGATGAAATATTGGTTAAGGATGCCTTCATAGAGAAGCTTAAAGAAGGTCGCCCGCTTCGGATTAAAGCAGGTTTTGATCCTACGGCGCCTGATTTACATTTAGGGCATACGGTCTTAATAAATAAGCTTAGGCAGTTTCAAGATGCTGGCCATCAAGTACTTTTTTTGATTGGTGATTTCACGGGCATGATTGGTGATCCTACCGGTAAGAGTATTACGCGCAAATCATTGACGCCTGAAGAGATTCAAGCCAATGCAAGAACCTATGAAGAACAAATCTTTAAGATTCTTGATCCTGAAAAGACCGAGGTGATGTTTAACTCAGCGTGGTTAAATAAAATGACCACAGCGGAGTTGATTCAACTGGCAGCTAAACATACCGTAGCACGGATGTTGGAACGGGATGATTTTAATAAACGGTATAAAGATGGGCAGCCTATCGCAATTCATGAGTTTTTGTACCCGCTCATCCAAGGGTATGATTCGGTGGCTATGAAGGCAGACCTTGAGTTAGGCGGTACCGATCAGAAGTTTAATTTGTTAGTGGGCCGGCAACTCCAACAAGTTTATGGCCAAAAGCCACAGGTGGTTATGACCATGCCTATTCTTGAGGGTTTAGATGGGGTTCAGAAAATGTCTAAGTCCCTTAATAATTATATTGGGATAGCGGATTCGCCAACGGATATGTTCGGGAAGATTATGTCGATATCAGACGAGTTGATGTGGCGTTATTTTCTATTACTGAGCTTTCGACCTATGGCCGAGGTTGAGCAGTGGCGGGCAGCCTGTGAGCAGGGTGCAAATCCACGGAATTATAAAGTGAATTTGGCATTAGAAATTATTGCGCGTTTTCACAGTCAATCATTGGCGGAAAAGGCGTTGGCAGATTTTGAAGCGCGTTTTAAGCATGGTGTGGTTCCTGATGAAATGGATGAAGTGCAATTGATGGCAACCGCCGCACAGATCCAAATAGCGAATATATTAAAAGATGCTGGGTTGACCAAAAGTACATCAGAAGCGATGCGGATGGTAAAGCAAGGCGCGGTGAAAATAGACGGTGAGAAAGTATCGGATCCTAAGTTAGCAGTGGCTGTCGGTAGCACCCATGTTGTACAGGTTGGCAAGCGCAAATACGCCCGAGTAAGTATAGTCTCGAGCTAAGTGATTGAGTTTGTGGTGTTTGTTAAAATAAGGGTAAATAAGCCATTGACGGTTGTGATTTAGGCTGTATACTTTGCGGCTCAGTTCGGGGCAAGCAGTTTTCCGGGCTGAAGCAGAAAAAAATAAGTTTGACGGATTGGTTGACACGAAATTAAAAGTGTTTATAATAGTCGAACTCAGCAGGGCAGTAGCCTTGCCGCTCTTTAAAAAAGTAAATCAAAATAATTTGTGTGGGTGCTGATATAGGATGTTGTAGTCTAACGACAAAACATCGACATCAGTATTCAAA
>ENA-OSET01000261-OSET01000261.1-sediment-metagenome-genome-assembly--contig:-NODE-261-length-60616-cov-32.776029_pt1 | contig 60616 bp, 42 predicted proteins | sample MGYA00237882_ERZ534229 | MGnify/ENA primary metagenome ERZ534229 (study PRJEB26408, sample SAMN06266212) | sediment metagenome | isolation source: Hudson Canyon methane seep mesocosm | place... | reverse complement strand
TAGTTTTCAAACGGCTGATGCGCCGACAACATGTCGTTGTAGGCCGACACAATAGCCACATCAGCTTGATCCATCATGGTTAAGCGATCTTTGTCGGATTGCGGGCAGGCGGCAAAACCGTGGGCCAAATTGCCGCACGACAAATTAGCGCGGCTGACCTTACCGCCCTTGGCCGCATTGACTGCGGACAAATAATCTCGCCTAGTGTCTGTGCTGCGATCAATAATGGCCTGTGTGACCTGCGCTACAACTTCATTCATAATCTCATCCCTAGCGTATAATTAAGTAATATTAGCAAATAAAAACATGATATAAAACCATACTGTAAAATATTATTTGATATGTGCCACAAATGTTTGTAATATTACTAATATAATATGATTTCAGGATATAACCCATGAGCATACGCATCGCCATTAACGGCTTCGGTCGCATCGGCCGAAATACACTTCGCGCACTCTACCAACAACAAGCCAATAAGCCATACTCAGAGCTAGAGATCGTGGCCATCAACGACCTTGGACCACCTCAAACCAACGCCCATTTGCTAGAATTTGACAGCGTACATGGCCGCTTCGATGGCACCGTAGATAACGATGCCGAACACCTCTACATCAACGGCGATAGCATTAAGCTCTACCAGCAACGCGACCCAAGCCAACTGCCGTGGCGACAACTTAACATCGACTTGGTGCTCGAATGTACCGGTTTGTTTACCCAACGCCACCAAGCGCAAGCACATCTAGACGCGGGCGCCGGCAAGGTGCTTATTTCGGCGCCAGGCACAGATTTGGATGCCACCATCGTTTACGGGGTCAACCACAACGCCCTCACCGGCAACGAACGCATTGTCTCTAACGCCTCATGCACCACTAACTGCCTGGCTCCTGTGGTGAATATATTGAATCAAGCGGTAGGCATCATCCAAGGCCAAATGACCACCATTCACGCCTACACTAACGACCAATTACTCACCGATGGCCTCCATTCAGATCTTTATCGAGCGCGCTCTGCGACTCAATCCATGATCCCCACTAAAACCGGTGCTGCGGCGGCCGTGGGTTTAGTATTGCCCGAGTTAGCGGGGCGCTTAGACGGCATGGCCATACGCGTACCCACCATCAACGTTTCTTTAGTTGACCTCACCTTTATTGCCAAGTCCACCACCAGCAAACAACAAATCAACCAAGCGATACAAGGCGCCATACACCAAGACCCGCTACTAGCACACATTATGGAGTATGTTGAAAAGCCACTGGTTTCAGTTGACTTTAATCACAGCTCCAAATCGTCTTGTTTTGACAGCAGCCACACCCACACCCAAGACAAGTTGGTGAAGGTGATGGCCTGGTATGACAATGAATGGGGCTTTTGCAATCGAATGCTGGACACTAGCTTAGCGCTCATGCACCATTAACCCACTTTCAAGGATAAGAACACTTTATTATGCAATTACGCCGCACCAAAATCGTTGCCACTTTAGGCCCCGCCACCAGTAGCCCAGAAGCCCTAAAAGCCATCATCGCCGCAGGCGCTGACGTGGTGCGCCTAAACTTTTCCCACGGCAGCCCCGCGGATCACAAACAACGGGCCGAAACAGTGCTCGAGGCCGCTCAGCAGGCCGGCCGACACGTTGCCCTGCTCGCTGACCTACAAGGCCCTAAAGTACGCGTAGCCCGCTTTGCCAATAACAAAGTCCAACTAAAAGAAGGGCAGAATTTTATATTGGACCCCAACATGGACTTGGAGTCTGGCACCGATCAGGCGGTGGGGTTAGATTTTCCACAGCTAGGCAAAGACCTACAACAAGACGATATATTATTATTAGATGACGGTCGAATCGTCCTCAAAGTAGTTACTGTCGAACAAGGTAAAGTACACACCAAAGTAGAAATTGGCGGACCACTTTCCAATAATAAAGGCATCAACTTACAAGGTGGAGGCCTGTCTGCACCCGCACTCACCGACAAAGACCGCGCCGACTTAATTACCGCTGCTCAAATTGGAGTCGACTATATTGCCATCTCCTTTGTGCGCAACGCTGACGACATGCACGAAGCACGCGCCTTATTAGAACAAGCCAACAGCAACGCCAGTTTGATAGCCAAAATAGAACGCGCAGAAGCCATAGAGCCTGCGGTACTGGAAGGTATTATTGAAGCTTCCGAAGGCATTATGGTGGCGCGTGGCGATTTGGCCGTGGAAATTGGCGACGCACTGTTAGTGGGTGTGCAAAAAGACATTATTAAGCACACGCGTCGCCTCAACCGCATCGTCATCACAGCCACGCAGATGATGGAATCCATGATCACCAGCCCCATGCCCACTCGAGCAGAAGTCTCGGACGTAGCCAATGCGGTTATGGATGGCACCGACGCCGTGATGTTATCGGCAGAAACCGCCGTGGGTGATTTCCCTGCGCAAACCGTAGCGGCCATGGCGCGAGTTTGCCTCGGCGCAGAGCAACACAAAAAAGCTCACAAATCCTCCCACCGCATTGATATTAGCGTCCATAGTATTGATGAAAGCGTAGCCTTAAGCGCCATGTATGCAGCCAACCACCTGAAAGGTGTTAAGGCCATTATTTGTATGACTCAAACCGGCCAAACCCCCTTGCTGATGTCACGCATCCGCTCAGGAATCCCTATTTTCGCCTTCACTCCACAAGCCGACACCCATCGTCGTGTATGCCTTTATCGCGGAGTGATTACTCACCCCTTTGATTCAGAAGTACTCGACAACGATAAGGTCAACCACATTGCCGTGGAACAACTTAAAGACCTAGGTGTAGTTAAAGATGGCGACATTGTGCTCATCACCAAAGGCGATTATGTTAAAGCCCACGGCGGAACCAACACCTTAAAAGTGGTGAGAGTGGGTAATCATATTCAGTAGTAACGCTATCTGCTCGCACCACAGCTGACACCTTGTGCTGATGCAACACGCTCACTGATACTAGGATGAGTTGATAGATAGCTTTGCCATGCATGATCGGCATCACCAGTTTGTTTGTGAGAGTCCATAAGGCGTTTTAGGGCAGACCCCAAACACGCGGGGGATATACCCATTTGCGTTAGTTTTCGGTGGGCAAACTCGTCGGCTTCACGCTCCATATCACGGCTGTATGACATTTGCTGAATTATCACGGGTGCTGCTACCAAGGCAGACTCAGCCAATAGGCTCACGTCACCTATGATGGTGGAAAAAACCAACGTCACACCCAGGGATTGAACAATATTACGTAGGCCGTGTTGCAGGTCTACATGACCCATTTCGTGGGCCAATACGGCCAGTAATTCATCTTCACTTAGCAATGCCAATAAGGCGTCAGTGACGATAATACTGCCTCCAGGCAAAGCCATTGCATTGGCACCGATAACGCCACCGTCTTTACTAAGCAAGGTATAGCCTAATCCATGGGGCAATTTCGCCCACACACGCTGTAACTTTTGTTGCTGAGCCACGGTTGCTTTGGTAGGGGCAAATACGTAGCCATCCATACTTGCTAACACTTGTTGATCCAACTGCTTTACCAACGCCGACGGTATGGCCTCTGCCACGCTTACTGCGGCCATTGGCATCAACCAAGTTAACGCACCATAGGCGAGTAACGGCATCAAAACCAAGGCTAATAACGCCCACTTAGTACTTCTCTCTAGCTTGTGTACAGCATTGGCCACGCCCGACCTATGCTGGTTAAACAACAGCGCAAACGCAGCTGTATCAGCACACTCAAACGCATCCCCTGTATTAAAAACCAGCCGGCTTGGCAAATTTGCCAGCGCTTCTGAGACTTTCACCTCGTGAGCACGGCAGCCCAGCACCTCTGCTTCAGCATTGAGCTTAATAGTTAGCCGATCGCCGTTTTTTACCAACCATGCACGGTGCGATTTTGCCTTACCATTAAAATAAAAAGTACCGGCAAGGGGCTGCGTTTGATGCTCGTTGAGAGGCATTATTAAAAACCAAACTCAACATCAAAGGCCGAACCTACTTCCTCGCCCAAGGCATTTCTATCGGCCGTAGACGCACCCTCAAAGGAGTCAAATCCACCTTGACACCTAATGGCTTCGAGTTTGTATTTGGCCAAGCGAATTGCAGCCCACGGATAAGCTAACCCCAAACTAAACAACACCATAAGTAAATTGCTAATAAGCAACCAAGCAAAAGGCTTGGTTGCTAGCATGGCTTTAAACTTGACGTTTTCACCTAGCTGCAAATAACAAAAGGTGGCATTAAAAACAAACACTTGCCAATAAGCCGCAGGTACTATACTGGTTAGGCCAAAAAGACCATACACTACGATGACACCCACAAAAACCGTAACAGTACTGGGGGTTCCGGCATCAAAAAAAGGGTGAATTTGAGAACTAAATGCGATGACGCCACCTACCACAGCTGCGATCACCATGAAAAACACAAACATCAATAATGCACGAAAGAATGCACCAATAAAGCCACGCCGCGCCAATTGAGCGCTAAATCGATGATCACCAAAGGCTGCGTGATTAATGTAGAATTTACGGCTATCACATACAAATGCCGGATAAATCAGCACATAGATCACCATCGATAAAAACATAAACAGAAAAAATCCCGTGAAATCGGCAACTTCAGGCTGCTCACCCGGATTATTGATAAAATCGCTGAAAAACAAAACCGAGCCTATAGATAAAGCTAGCAACACAGCCCAATATCCGCCCAGTAGCTTGTACGCATAAAGTGACGTACCTAAAAAATCAAACCGTAGGTTATGCAGGCTGGTATTCCTCATGCGAAAGCGCAAGGCGCGCACCATAAACCAAGGAAACAAGCCAATTACAATAGCAATGCAGACTATAGGTAGATAAGGGTGGATAAAGTGGCCCTGGGACCAACCTAACAGCAATACCAGCGCAATCACCCGGCCCACCAGAATCTGCAAGCCAGTGCCATGAAAATCGAACCGGCTGCCCGCCACATGGGTATTACCATAAAAATAGCGACGCGTTCGCACCGTGGCCCAGGCCGAATAGATGCCCAGCGTCACCAGCGTCAGCAACAGGTTTACAATCCAAATTTTAAAAAATTCTAACCCGCTGCCGGTAAACTTAATTTGCTGCCAAGCGTCTGCCTGAGCATTAGGATCTTGCTCGTGTGTGTGATCGGCCATATGCCACTCCTTAGCTATATCATATCAATCGTTTTACGCACTGAGTATAGTCTAGTTAATCTCCCTCTGCTTTCCTTTGTTATAGCACTCACAAAAACCTAGCCAAGTCATATATAAGCAGATATCTATGTACTTATGTAAATATATAAGTACAAGTGCCTTATAAGCGAAGGTGCTGCCCGTTTATCACGTTTGGGCTGAAAGCTAAATTACTCTAAAGAACATGGTTGCATGGGGCTGTGGCAGGAGTCATTTTATATACTACAATTATATTCGAAGGTCGCAATTTTGCAGACTTTCTTGCAAGGCAACTTAATATGAGTAAATTATACACATTGGTAAATAGTTTCGATGCAATCTCTGGCGCTGCGTTTGGTGGTGGTAGTGGCGGCGGAGGAGGCGGTGGTCGTAAAGCTGCTGTTGTAATTAAGCGTAATAAAGAAAAGAATTAGCTCTGTTAAACCAAGTGACTTTGGTCGCAGCCACCCCAGTGCTATGACGTCTGCGCAGTATAATCATGCTTACACAGCAAAATCTACATCATCAAGCTGTGCTGATAAAGCAATTATAGGAGGCATTGTTGCTGGTGCTTCAACTCCAGGATCAGTTCACACGAAAATCGGGACTGCTGCGGGTGGTGCAAGCGTAGGATTAGCTGCCTGCGTTATAAGCAAGTTCTAACTGTGGAAATGTTTTTTGTAATGGTATCTTCTGCGGCGATTGGAAGTAGAGTTCCGTCTAAATGGATTCACAAAATTGCTGTGATTTATCCAATTATTTTGTATTTTTGTTTACAAAATATAGCGAACCTAAATATTTGGGACAGTTTTGTGTTATCAGGAGTATCCATTCTCATTTTATACTGTACGTTTTTAGGTGCTGCGGTAGGGAGTAAATGATTCGTTCTCTGTGAAAAACAAGACACCAAAAAAGGTCTAGGCTAGTTCCCCTGCTTTCCTTTTTATAGCACTCCGAAAACCCTAGCTAGTTCACATATAAGTATATACGTATAAGTTACAGATAAGTTACAGATAAGTTACAGATAAGTTACAGATAAGTTACAGATAAGTTACAGATAAGTACATAAGTATAAGTTACAAATAAGTATGTAAGTACAAGTGCCCTATAAGTATAAGTCACATATAAGTATTAATGCTTATAACTTGTCTATAAGTTGCTCTAGCAGTTCACCTATCGTTGTCTCTTGGTTGGCTGCTGCCATCTTGATTTTACGATGATGTGCCTTGCTAACATTCGCTGTCATTCGCACATCACCAGCCGGCACCTGGTTGCTTGTTTGCTTTTCACTTGTAGGCTTTTGTTCAGCGAAGTCGAGTGCTGCGGCTGTATTAAGCGTGGGTTTTTTAAGTGCCATTGTTAGCCTCTTATTATTTCGTTAGTGAGGTCGGTTACTTCTTGCTTGGCTTTCTTATCGCGCCATTCAGTTACGCTCAAACCATTGGCCAGCGCGTCACCATAAGCCACCCTAAATCCTAGCTTTGTTTGCAGGGTAGGTGCTTCTAGTTCGACCTCTTGGCTTAACTCTTTAGTTGATCTGGTAGATGTCCGGTATTTATTCCATAGCAATCTATACTCAAGTTGCGGCCGGTTGTTTTGCGCCTCGCTAATCGTTTCGAGTAAATCAGCCGTAGCCCATAGCTCTGCTGCTGTAGCGCCCACTGGGATAATAATTAAATCACATAGCATGAGCATGGCCCTGGTTATCTCTGCAATCCTAGGCGGCGCGTCTAGTACAATGTAATCAGCTCGACTAGATAACGCCTGTATTTGCTCTACCATAGTCTAAAAAATACACCCGACCGAATACCGCAGATTATTGATTCAACCTAAACGCCACATACAGCGGCCTACCTTGGCGCACAATACGTAACGAGATAGAGCGACGAGGCGGCAACTGCGCTACTAAACCAACAATCTGTTCTACGCTTTCTATACGCTGATTGGCAATATTGGTGATCACATCTCCAGCCTGTAAGCCAAGTTCTTGAGCTACACCTTGGTCGACTTCGATGATTTCCACACCATGACCTATGCGCCACGCTTTAGCTTTTTCAGCCGGCAAGCTTGCCACCCGCAGGCCAATCCGCGCAAGGTTTTGGCCTTGTTCGAGTGCGCCAAGGGCAGCCGCAATTTGATCGGGCAAGGTGCCGATCACCACCTCGATGTGAATTTTTTCACCCCCCCTAACCAAACCAATACGCGCGATTTCTTCTGGCGCTAAGGCACCGATAAAGTGAGCAACCTGTGCCGATAGTATTATTTCATTGCCGTTGACGGAGGTGATCACATCACCGGCCTGCAAACCGGCATCCAGAGCAGGGCTGCCCACTATAACTTGAGCAATTAAGGCCCCCGCAGCTTTATCTAAACCAAAGGACTCCGCTAAATCTTGACTGACTTCTTGAATTTGCACACCTAACCAACCTCTGGACACCGCGCCATGGTCGCGTAACTGAGCCACCACAGAGGTTGCAGTGTTACTTGGAATTGCAAAACTAAGGCCCATAAAGCCGCCCGAACGGGTGTAGATTTGCGAATTAATGCCCACTACCTCACCATTGAGATTAAAAAGAGGACCTCCAGAATTACCTGGATTAATGGCCACGTCGGTTTGAATAAACGGCACGTAGGTTTCAGTACGCAAGCTACGGCCTTTAGCACTAACGATACCGGCCGTTACCGAATGATCAAAACCAAAGGGGGAACCAATGGCTAATACCCACTCACCCACTTTCAGTTGATCAGAATCGGCAAGGGTTAAATAGGGCAGCTGATCGGCGTCTATTTTTAATAACGCCAAATCAGAACTCGGGTCCGAACCAACCAACTCAGCTTCCATTTCTCGACGATCACTAAGGGATACAATGATTTTATCTGCATCTTCAATCACATGATGATTGGTTAACAGGTAGCCATCGGCGCTAATGATAAAACCCGAGCCGAGTGATTGCGGCTTGGGATTTGGTCCTTGCTGACGCGGCTTTTGCTGCGGGAACTGGCGCTCAAAAAAATGCTTAAAAATATCGGGCAGCTGATCTTGATTAGGCAAACTGAATTGCTTAACTTCCGCTTGTTGATCAACAGTACGGCTGGTACTAATATTCACTACCGCTGGCGCGGCCTGTTCCACTAGATGAGTAAAGTCAGGTAGCGCAGCTGCAAAAGTGAGCGGGGATACCGCCGACAACAATAAGGTGGCCCACACGATGTTAGTTAATGGCCGTTTGAAAAAAGGTATTATACGCATAGCGTATTCCTCTAGGAGATGAATGACGTGACTCAATATACGACGAATTGCGGCCACCAGAGCCCATAAATGATGCCCTTTACACAATATTGCACAATTGCCTACTCGCTAAAGCGCAGCGCCTGTACACCCTCAACCTGCTGCTGACGCAAAATGACGGGCTGCCATTGGTTGCTTGCCGATGTATTGTTAGAAGCGCTTAAACTGCGACTATACAAACGCACTAAGGCGAGCCCCAACCCCAACCCCACCAGTGCCGTTAGCGCGATAACGGGTTCTGAAGCCGATAAGGCCTGTGCCATAATGGCTGTGGCTAACATCACCACAAGAGGCATAGCAAAGGTCATTAAACTGGCCTTGATAAAGGCTTTTTGAGGGATGCCCAAGACCACTTCGTCGCCCACTTGAAGTGACATCTGGGTAGGTAGGGGTAATTGAATGCGGGAGCGTTTACAGTTTGTGGCCTGATTCATAAGCCGTTGGCCACAGCCACTTTTCATACTGCAGGAGTTGCACGTGCTCAAGCGAACAGTGTCTAACCAGACAGAGGTTGGATTAATGGCGTGGACATGTGCCACCTGCTCGATCATGGATTCGGCGTCGTGCATAAAGGTGCTCGTGGAAAAGCTTTATTGAGCCTTTAAGGATACCACAGAGTTAGCCACTTGCTCAGCTTGCGCCAAACTGAGTTGCCCCACGAGGGTCACAAATACTGTATCGCCATTATTGCTCAAGGACTGACCTAAGACTAAGTTAGAACCGGCATAAGCATGACCTTCGGCAATATCACGACCATTAAGCGCTTCGACATAAAGCGTGAAACTGGCGTCACCGTCACTATAAGTCAACACTTCGCGCGGGGGATTATTAGCCTCATCCAAGCTACGTTGGGTGAGCACAAAGCCAGCAGGGGAATACTGGGCTAACCATTGGCCGTCGGCGGCATTGGCGGCCTGGGTAGGCGCAGGCAAGCGAATAATTTGATTGCTATTGACAGAAGATACACTGGTGTTAGCGGCATTTGTACTGGCCAACTCTATACCACGATTGCTGTTTCTAGGTTCTAACAAAACCACGCCTTGCTGGGCTGGAATGATATGGGGTTGCGATGCGACACCCATACGTTGAGCACCCATCACCATCACTACAGTAACACTAGCCGCCACGGCCAAACCCGCTACGGGTTGCCACAACTGATTTAACTTGTGCGCCACAGAAGTAGATTTAGACACCTGTATGGTGGCTTCAGACTCCAGTGCAGTTCGTACACTGTCGGCCAAGCTCAAAGGTGAACTGGTGCTCGTGGCTTGTCGTTTTAACGCCGCACTAGCCAGCTGATAACGCGCCCATTGCTCGCGCACCTGACTGTCGTCATGGCTCGCCTTTAACACCCGTTGCAATTCCAAGGGCTGTGCAGCATCATCCATAAGCGCCGATAATGATTCGCGTACTGAGTCTGCTGTGGTTTGTGTTGGTTGCAAAATATCTATTCCTAAAATGGGCTCATGGGGAAAATTCAAAACCACGAGCTGCAAAGTTACTGCATTGGACGACTAACATTCAATTTGGTTCAATTTATTTCTAGCCACCAGAACTAAGCCATGAGTTTAGCCACTTCTTTATCGATGGCATCGCGCGCTCTAAATATGCGTGAGCGCACTGTGCCCACAGGGCAAGCCATCACTTCGGCAATTTGTTCGTAGCTCATACCTTCAAATTCCCTCAGTGTGAGCGCAGTCCTGAGGTCATCGGGTAGTTTTTCTAAGGTGGCAAAAACCTTGTCTTGTAATTGATCGCGAGCCATAAGATTTTCTGGCGTCTCAACATCGGCCATAATATCAGCACTGCCATAATCGCCTTGCTCATTGGCCTCTACATCAACGTCTGGCGGCCTGCGTTTGCGGGCAACCAAATAATTTTTGGCGGTATTAATGGCAATGCGATAGAGCCAGGTATAAAACTGACTGTCGCCCCTGAAGTTGGCTAATGCACGATACGCCTTAATGAAGGCTTCTTGACTCACGTCCATAGCTTCGTGGTGGTCGTTAACATAACGCCCCACCAAGCTAATTATTTTATGTTGGTATTTAAGTACCAATAAATCGAAGGCGCGCTTGTCCCCTGCTTGCACACGCTCAACCAATTGTTGATCTGATTCGGCCGTCTTAGGTTGTGGAAGGGGGTTGGGCACTTAGATGTCCTTATCGAGACGATGACGCTACGCCATACTATTTGAGTTACTGATTTACTCTATTAGAGTACAACAGATTAGACCGGCTCGCACCAATTTCGCGCTCACGTTATAATACCTTTTTCTTTGCTCCTATTCATACTCTGCAAATACTGACTCAGTGTGACGCAGCGAGTTCCCACAACATGCAACAAGATTTCACATACGACGTTCTTATTATTGGTTCAGGTGCCGCTGGCCTCAGTTTAGGTTTACAGCTAGCCACCAATCGGCGAGTCGCGATCCTAAGTAAAGGCGAGCTTAATGCCGGCGCCTCCGCCAAAGCCCAGGGTGGCATTGCCGCTGTGCTGGATCACAAAGATCAGTTACAAAACCACATTCAAGACACCCTCATTTCTGGCGCTAACCTAGGCAACCCAGAGGCGATTCAATTTACCGTAGAGCAAGCCAAGAAGAGTATTGATTGGCTCATAGAGCAACGGGTGCCCTTTACACAAGACCCCAATGATGCCACGGGTTACCACTTAACCAAAGAAGGTGGCCACAGCCATCGGCGAATTATCCATGCTGAGGACCGCACTGGTTTAGCCGTAACCAGCACCTTACTTGAACGCGCACAGGAAGCTGAGAATCTTGACTTGCTGAGCCACCAAGTGGCCATAGACCTGATTACAGACACCAAATTAGGTTTGCCGGGCAGCCGCTGTTTAGGCGCCTATGTGCTGGACCAAACCACCGGCCATGTTAATACTTACCAAGCCAAGGCGATAATTTTAGCCACTGGCGGCGCCAGTAAGGTGTACCTTTATACCAGCAACCCAGATGGCTCTTCTGGCGATGGCATCGCCATGGCCTGGCGCGCCGGTTGCCGAGTGGCCAACATGGAATTTAACCAATTTCACCCCACCTGCTTGTATCACCCTCAAGCCAAGTCATTTTTAATCTCCGAAGCCATTCGTGGCGAAGGCGGCAAATTAATCCTGGCTAATGGCGAAGCCTTTATGCAACACTTTGATGAGCGTTTAGAATTGGCTCCAAGAGACATTGTGGCCCGCGCGATCGACCATGAAATGAAACGCTTAGGTGACGATTGCGTGTATTTAGACATCAGCCACCGTGGCCGCGAGTTTGTACAGTCTCATTTCCCCACCATTTACCAACGCTGCCTAGACTTGGGGATCGATATAGCCACTGATCCCATCCCTGTGGTGCCCGCTGCACATTACACCTGTGGTGGGGTTATTACCGATCAAAACGGTATGACCGACATCAACGGCTTGTACGCCATTGGTGAAACGGCCTTTACTGGGTTACACGGTGCTAACCGCTTGGCCAGCAACTCGCTACTTGAGTGTTTTGTGTATGGTCACGCTGCAGCGCACCATATTGAGAGTCATTGGCAAGAGGCCGAGCTTGACGCTCACATCCCCGATTGGGACGAAAGCCAAGTCACGAACTCCGATGAAGATGTGATTATTTCCCATAACTGGGACGAATTACGGCGCTTTATGTGGGATTATGTAGGCATTGTGCGCACCGACAAGCGTCTCACGCGGGCCCAACATCGGGTGGAATTACTACTCAGTGAAATCAACGAATTCTATAGTAACTACCGCATTAGCGCAGACTTGATTGAATTACGTAACCTTGCATTAGTGGCTTCAATCATTATTCACAGCGCTCAAAAGCGTAAGGAAAGCCGAGGCTTACACTACACCTTAGACTACCCCAACACCCAAACCTTAGCGCGCAATACCATTTTAACGCCGTCTAACTTCGACTGGAACTAGGCGGCTCTTGCTGGTGCCAACGCCCAAACACGCGTAATTTACGTAAGCCGTCGGCAGGTCCACTATCTGCCATCAAAGGCCACCAAAACTTACCACCCTCGATGGTACTGAGATGTAACGTAATAAACTGCGGATTAAAGGCTGACTTGGGCAGGATCGTACCGCTTACTTGCTCGCCATTGGCCAAATAACAACACAGTTCTTCTGGCGTCCAGCTCACCGCCACCACACTCGTGGGGTCTTTAAGCCAGGCATACCGCCGCAGCCACAAGCCCACCACAAAAGCGGCCAACAAGGCGTAACTCAAGCTCAGCCACGACCCACCGGCAATACTATAGGCACAGGCACTGACAAGCCCCCACACCAACACGCCCACACGGGTTAGTTGGGCAGACGGCTTAAGATAAAATTTGGCCCGACTGAGCATAATCTTGCACCATGGCCACCATGGCCGCTAATTCTTTATCGTCACTCTCTTGGTGACCCATAAACCAAGCAAATAAATCTGGGTCTTGCTGACTCAACAAACGCACATACACCTGCTGTTGTGCCGCTGTTATCAGCGGCAGTGCGTCGGTAGCAAACGGGCCTAACAAGACATCCAGCTCTAACATACCGCGGCGGCTATGCCACACTTGCCGCTTTAATTCTGTTTCGTTCAACATTGAAATCCCCGGCCGTAGCCCATACCATATACCCTAAGCAAACATATTAACTCAATCCGGCCTTTTGCGCCTGTCAGCTATCAAGATATTGACTATGAACCCCACTTATTATTGTGCTTTAGACCATTTTGGCAGCCTTAGCTTAACCGGCCAAGACGCCACTGCCTTTTTGCAAGGGCAAGTGACTTGCGATGTTGCATCGGTCTCAACATCACAGGGCCAAGCTGGCGCTTATTGCACTCCCAAAGGCAACGTGATTGCCAACTTTGATCTAATGCAGCACCAACAAAGTTTGTTATTACACATGCCTAAGAGCATGGTAGAAACGGTACAAAAAGCTATGGCAAAGTACATCGTCTTTTCCCAAGCCGAACTCACTAATACCAGCGAGCAATGGTCTCGATTTGCCGTTTGGGGGCCCGCAGCGGCCCAATGTATCCAGCAACTCACCGACAGCCCCAACAGCCTACGTAACACCACTACCTTTGATGATGGTTTTGTTTGGGCGGCCGACAGCAATGCCAGTGCTTTTATTGTTTATTGTTTGCCCGATGCAACCAAGCGTGTTACCGAAAAGCTAGCGGCGGCCGCAAAAGCGGGCGACGTACAAGATTTTGAAGCTACTCAAATCAACCTTGGCGTGGCCTACGTGACCCCAGAGATGAGCGACAGTTACGTGCCGCAAATGCTTAATTTACAAGCCACAGGCGCCATTAACTTTAAGAAGGGTTGCTATACGGGGCAAGAAATCGTGGCCCGCATGCAATATTTAGGCAAACTCAAACGCCACCTATTTATTGGTGAGGTTAACAGCACCACAGAGCTAGCAATAGGCCAACAAATTGATGCCAGCAAACGTAAAAACGTGGGCAAAGTGGTGAGCTATGCAACGCTAGGCAACAATAACTACGCCTTTACCGCAGTGATCAACCGCAGCGAAGCGCTTGAAGACCAATTGCACCTGCATGAGCAGGAACAGGCCAACATCACCATAGCACCCCTGCCCTACGACATTGACCCACAAGTGTTTGAGCGCATTAAGCTATAGCTTTTTTCTGCCACCATGCCAGCATGCGGGTCACTAGGATGATGGGCACGGCATTAACTACAATCAGCACACTCAAAATCACCCTCATCAAGTCACTACCATCGCGGTAGTGGCTTTTGTTGCCGCTTAGATAAGCTTGGTAACAATGGTCTGCGCCGTCCAATGGGTAAAAACAGTAATTAATCAGCCATTGCAAAAAGCACCAGTACTTTCGGGTCAGCGGGTTCGAATGGCGAGCGTTATACCCCACCCTTGCAGAAATAGTGGAATCGGCATAACCGCCAGACAAGGCATTACCTAACTGGTCTATGGCAATGAGTACCGTATACAGCCACTGGTACGGTTTGGGCCGCATGGTCTCGTCTTGTCCTGAAGGTTGATGTTGCATACAAGTAGCCTGAATAACGATGTATTCAGCTTATCAGGTTTTTATAACAATTGGATTTGGCTCGGCGCTGCCAATACAGGTGTGCGCTGCCAGTCGATGGGGGTCTGACCCTGTTGTTGAATATAGCCATTGGCCTTAGAAAAGTGACCACAACCAAAAAAACCTCGATGGGCCGACAAAGGCGATGGGTGTACCGCCTCTAATACTAAGTGTTTGTCAGCATCAATAAGCTGGGCTTTTTTCTGTGCGGGTTTACCCCACAACATAAACACCAGCCCAGTACGTTCACGACTCAGCGCCCTGATTACTGCATCGGTGAGCTGTTCCCAGCCCTTATTTTGATGCGCACCCGCCTGACTTTGCAATACCGTTAACACTGTATTTAACAACAACACACCTTGCTGCGCCCACTGGCTTAAATCGCCATGGATGGCCGGCTTTATGCCTAAATCGGCATTCAGCTCTTTAAGGATATTACGTAACGATGGGGGGATTTTAACGCCGGGGTTAACCGAAAAGCTCAAACCATGGCCTTGGGGTAACCCTTGCTCCATACCGTGGTATGGGTCTTGCCCTAACACCACCACCTTAACTTGCTCAAACGGGGTCAGCTTAAAGGCATTAAACCAGTCTTGCTGCGCGGGCAGTACCGCCTCGCCTTGCTCTAGTTGCTGCTGCAAAAACACCGCTAGACTCTGTAAAGGCGGAGTTTCTAGGCTAGCTTCCAAGGTATGGAGCCAAGTGCTATGCACCTGACTCAAACCTGCGGCCTGCCATACTGGCGGCATAGTCATGAGCAAATAGCCGTGCGCCTATTTAGCTTCGGGACGCATGTGCGGAAACAATAGCACGTCACGAATGGACGGTGCGTCGGTAAACAACATTACCAAACGGTCAATACCAATGCCTTCACCGGCGGTGGGTGGCATGCCGTATTCTAGGGCGGCAATGTAGTCGGCATCGTAATGCATGGCCTCATCATCGCCAGCATCTTTTTCGGCCACTTGAGCCAAGAAACGTTCGGCTTGGTCTTCGGCATCGTTCAATTCCGAGAAACCATTGGCAATTTCGCGACCACCAACAAAGAATTCAAAACGATCCGTTACAAACGGATCTTGATCATTACGGCGAGCTAGAGGCGACACTTCCGCCGGGTACTGAGTGATAAACGTCGGTTGATCTAACCGGTCTTCTACAGTTTTTTCAAAGATTTCAATCTGCACTTTACCCAAGCCATAGTAGTCCTTCAACGGAATACCTAAACCTTCGGCAATGGCACGGGCGCCCGCCTCATTAGCCAAGTCTTCGGCTTTGATGCTGGGGTTATAATGCAAGATAGAGTCAAATACCGAAATGCGCCAAAATGGCTGTTCAAAGTCGTACTCACTGCCTTGGTAAGTGACCTTGGTGTTACCTAACACAGACTCTGCAATGTGACGTAGCATTCCTTCGGTTAAGTCCATCAAATCGCGGAAATCGGCATAGGACCAGTAGAATTCCAACATGGTGAATTCTGGGTTATGACGGGTAGACAGACCTTCGTTACGGAAGTTACGGTTAATCTCAAACACCCGCTCAAAACCACCTACGACTAAACGCTTAAGGTATAGCTCTGGGGCAACACGCAAATACATATCACGGTCTAGCGCATTATGATGAGTAACAAACGGTTTTGCAGACGCACCACCAGGGATCACCTGCATCATGGGTGTTTCTACTTCCATAAATTCGCGGCTGATAAGGTACTGGCGTATGGCTTCTACAATACGGGTGCGAATCACAAAGGTCTTGCGCGACTCTTCATTAACGATCAAATCCACATAACGCTGGCGGTAACGTATTTCTTGGTCGGCAAGGCCATGGTGCTTATCTGGCAATGGGCGCAAAGCTTTAGTGAGCAATTGTGGGTCTGTCATATCAACAAACAAATCACCTTTGCCCGACTTTTGAAGCACCCCAGCAATACCAACAATATCGCCTAAGTCCCAGGTCTTAATTTCGGTTAACTGCTCTGGTGCTAGACCTTTACGGTTAACGTACAACTGAATACGGCCAGACACGTCTTGAATTTCCATAAACGCACCGCGGTTACGGATAATACGGCCCGCTACCTTTACTGGCAGGGCTAAGGCTTCTAACTCGGGTTTATCTTTTTCGCCGTGGGCATCTTGTAGATCTTGGGCATAGCTGTCGCGTCGGAAATCATTAGGAAACGCATTTCCAGCTTCGCGGCGCAGGGCCAATTTGGCGCGACGTTCAGCAATCAACTTGTTGTCGTCTGGGATTAAACTGTCGTTAGTATCATTCATAGGTCTGGGTTCTACACTTGGGTAATATTCTTTACTGGATTTTTTACGATCGCCAATTTACAAGCCGGCTTTAAGGCTAGCCACAATAAACTGATCTAAATCACCGTCTAACACCTTATCACAACCGCCGGTTTGAACGTTGGTGCGTAAGTCTTTAATGCGCTGGTCATCCAACACATAGGAACGGATTTGGCTGCCCCAACCAATGTCGGACTTAGTGTCTTCTAAGGCTTGGGAGGCGTCTTGGCGTTTTTGCATTTCTTGTTCGTACAATTTGGCACGCAACTGCTTCATGGCTGAGTCGCGGTTTTGGTGTTGCGAACGCTGGTTCTGACACTGTACTACAATGCCCGAAGGTCCGTGGGTTAAACGTACGGCAGAGTCGGTTTTGTTAACGTGCTGACCACCAGCACCACTGGCGCGGTAGGTATCAACTCGCACGTCTGCAGGGTTGATTTCAATATCAATATTGTCATCAATTTCTGGCGACACAAACACCGATGCAAACGACGTGTGACGGCGACTACTCGAGTCAAACGGAGACTTACGCACTAAACGGTGCACGCCCGTTTCGGTACGCAACCAACCAAAGGCATAATCACCTTCAAAACGAATGGTGGCACTTTTAATGCCAGCAACGTCGCCATCACTGACTTCCATCAATTCAACCTTAAAACCTTTTTGTTCGCCCCAGCGTAAGTACATACGCAAAATCATGCTGGCCCAATCTTGGGCTTCGGTGCCACCGGAGCCAGACTGAATATCCAAAAAGGCAGCATTAGGGTCCATTTCGCCAGAGAACATACGTCTAAATTCAAGTTTCTCTAAACTTGCCGTGAGTGTGTCTAGTTCTGGCTGCACTTCGTTGAGGGTATCTTCGTCGTTTTCTTCGACCGCTAGGTCGAGCAAATCACGGGCATCCACCAGTCCTGCATCCATGATATCAATGGTGTTGACCACGCCTTCTAGCAAGGAGCGCTCTTTACCTAAAGCTTGAGCTCGTTCGGCGTCATTCCAGACATCCGGTTGCTCGAGTTCACGCTCTACTTCAACTAAACGTTCTTGTTTGCCATCATAGTCAAAGATACCCCCTAAGCACATTAGTGCGCTCGGCAAGGTCTTTCATGGAAAGGATGTAAGGGTTGATTTCGAACATGTTTCGATACCGCAAATTAGTGCGCAAAAATAGTGGCCGAATTATACCTGAAAGGGAGTATTTGTGGGTAGTTTTTAAGTGAGGTGCTTACGGGAAAAGCTAGGACTTCTACGTTCAGCAAGTACCACAACAACTCGCACCAGCTGATCCTCAAAATCGTAGTAGATTGAATACGGAAATCGCTGTGAGGACATCCGATAATAACCATATTGTTTCACATGAACTCCTGCGTACACTAGCGAGGATCCAGCACCAGCTCTGATAGTTGAATGAATTGAGCCTTTCCAGAATCAATCATTTGTTTTCGCTCGGATATGATAGGTTAATGCCATTCTGGAGATTTTAGGCCACCGGATTCCTGCTCAAACGAAGCCCACAGGGCTTCCATCATTTGTACTCGCTCAAGCACACTCATTTGCATTTTTTTGGAACTACACTAAGATGGCCATATAACGTTTTTGAATAGACTAGCCATGCCAAAACCTTTCGCTCAGTTGAGCCAATACACCGGTAGCCCCCTGCCTGAGTGGGCAGCGTGCCCACTGCCACAAAAAACAACATTACAAGGCCAGTATTGTCGTCTTGAGCCGCTGACTGCAGCACAACATGGCGCCGACCTTTGGCACGCATTTAATACCGACACGGACCACCGTATTTGGACTTACCTACCCTATGGACCGTTCGATAATCAAGGTCAGCTAGAGGACTGGATCAATGCCACCTGTGTAGGTGAGGACCCGTTGTTTTACGCTATTATTGACCGTAACACTGGCAAAGCCCTAGGTGTAGCCAGCTACCTGCGTATTCAGCCCGCAGTAGGGGTGATTGAAGTAGGCCATATTAACTTCTCGCCGGCCTTGCAACAGACCACAAGCGCTACCGAAGCCATGTACCTGATGATGAAATACGCTTTTGACTTGGGTTACCGTCGATATGAATGGAAATGTGACAACCTAAACTTAGGCTCCAAAGCCGCAGCAAAACGTTTAGGCTTTAGTTACGACGGGTTATTTAAACAAGCCACCATCTACAAAGGCCGTAACCGCGATACGGCCTGGTTTTCAATGTTAGATAGTGACTGGCCAAGCCTACGAGCTGGTTGTGAACGATGGCTGGCAGTGGATAATTTTGACGCTCAAGGAAACCAGAACACTGCCTTGCGCCATTAATACAAACTTTGACAAAAGTTTGATTATGACCGCATACTTTTCCAACCGACCTGCTCACTTAAGCCAAAACCATGCACATTTCTCTAACATCTGAACTTGAGTCCCGCATAAAATTAAAAGTTGAAAGCGGTCTTTATAACAATGCCAGCGAAGTGGTACGCGAAGCTCTGAGATTCATGGATACCCACCAAGATTAGATCCATGAGATCAAACTTGCTCAACTGCGAAAACAACTTAATGTCGGCATTGAGCAGTTAGATACAGGGCAGGCTATTAGCATTGACTCAAGTGCCTAGCTTGATGCTCTATTTGAAGAAATAAAACAATCAAAACCATGACTCACTTAGGTCTCAAAATCTCTCCAGCAGCACGGGCTGATCTGAGCAAAATGTATCACCATAGCTTAGGTGTATGGGGCAAGTCTCAAGCCAACGATTATCTAAACCAAATCAAACAGCTGTTAATAGAGCAGCCGTTAATGGGCATTGAACGTGCTGACCTAACGACGAGCACAGCACCTAACATTCGCAGCATAGTCGCGCATAGCCACGTGATATTCTACAGACTCAGCCAAAAGAAATTAGAAATCATACGCGTATTACACGAACGTCAGGACCCAGAAAAACAGTTCAGCTAACATAGGTAATTCAACCTAATAGAGGGAATTCGATCTTAGGGCAGCGGTCCATCACTACAGTGATACCAGCAGCGCGGGCTTTAGTGGCAGCGTCTGCATGGTAGATGCCGAGCTGCATCCACATCACCTTGGTGCCTTTGGCAATCACCTCATCGGCTAACGCTGGCATGGCTTCGCTAGAACGGAAGCAATCCACCATATCAACATCAAAGGGAATTGACGCAAGGCTTGGGTAGCAAGTTAAACCGAGTATGGTTTGATGTTGAGGGTGTACAGGGATGATTTGATAGCCTTGTTGCTGTAAGTACAAGGCTACTTGATGGCTAGCACGGTGCGGTTTGGGAGATAAACCCACCACGGCGATGATTTTAACCTGGTCGCGTATGCGCTTGATATCGTCACTGCTCAAACCGTCAATCGCCATAATTTAACAGCCTACGTACACACAACCCGAGGTGCAGGTTTCTTTGAGCTCAAGGCGAGCAAGCTGCGGTAACACCGGTTTTAATTGCTGCCAAATCCATTGCACCATAACTTCGCTGGTGGGATTTTCTAAACCGTCAATGTCGTTCAAATAATTATGGTCTAACTGTTCGTAAATGGGCTTAAATACTTGCTTTATGTCGCCAAAATCCATAATCCAACCCGTAGTTTCTCCCACCGGGCCAGACACAACAATACGTAGTTGAAAGGTATGACCGTGTAAACGCCCACACTTGTGACCTGCGGGTACGTTAGGCAAAAAGTGCGCCGAGTCGAAGCTGAAGTCTTTGTAGATTTCCATTAGCGGATACCTGTAATTTTGTGGGTTTGTAAACTTAAGCGCCACTGTGGGTGCTGCAAACAATAATCAATGGTTTGCTGTACAAAGCTGTCATCATCGCTCGATGTGGCGATATAGGATTTGTCCAAGGGCTGCAAATAATGATGTTGAAAGTCGAAATCAATAAACCGGTCAGGCATGGCTTGGCGCTGGGGGTAAACTAACTTGAGTTCGTGGCCTGTCGTTTGGACTATTTCTGAAATGCCTTTGGGACTCACACAGATCCAATCGATGCTGGCTGGTACTGGTAAAGTGCCGTTGGTTTCGATGGCAATCTCAAACCCTGCAGCATGTAGCTCATGCACCAAGGTTTCATCAACTTGCAGCATAGGCTCGCCACCCGTGAGCACCACCAATGGATGACCTGGCAAGCCTTCTGGCCAACAACTAACAATGGCTTGAACTAATTTTTGGGCGCTGTAACGGCCGCCTAGAGTGCCGTCTACGCCGACAAAATCGGTGTCACAAAAGTCACAAATGCTACTGCCGCGGCGCGCTTCGCTACCGGTCCATAGGTTACAGCCAGCAAAGCGACAAAACACGGCAGGCCGTCCGGCTTGCCGGCCTTCGCCCTGTAAGGTGTAGAATATTTCTTTAACAGAATACATGATTACGCATAACCTACAGGATCGGTTATCCCAGCTGCGGCAAACGCTTCCAAACGCTCAACACATGAGCCGCATTCACCACAGGCCTTGTCTAAACCTAAGTAGCAGGTCCAAGTTTGGCCATAATCTAAACCCATATCGAGGCCGGCTTGTAAAATTGCGAACTTGCTTTGCTGCAAGAAAGGGCTATTGATTTGTACGTCGTCATAATTGGCAATAGCCGACACCACATTCATGGCATCCACAAACTCTGGGCGGCAGTCGGGATATATATCATGATCACCTGAGTGGGCACCGTAAAACACTTGAGTCGTGCCTAAAGAAACCGCATAACCAATGGCTAGAGACAATAAAATCATGTTGCGATTAGGCACCACAGTCGACTTCATATTGTCTTCTTCATACTCGCCGGTAGGAATGTCTATGTCGGTAGAGGTGAGCGAAGAACCCTGTAATAACTGATTAATGGCGGTGATATCCACTAACTTATGAGACACACCCAAATCGGCACATACGGCAACGGCTACATCCAGCTCTTTACTATGGCGCTGCCCATAGTTAAACGACAGCGCATACACCTCATAACCCTGCTTAATAGCGAGGTGTAATACGGTGTAGGAGTCCATGCCGCCAGAATAAATGACGACTGCTTTGGGTTTGGCGTTTGGCTGCATTGGCGGCTTGTCTTGGGATGAATAATTAGGCCGCGCAGTATATCTTATTTAAGCTGTTTACGCACTTTCTGCAAGCGCAGGCTGGTCTAGTGCGTGTAATATCCCCTGTACCCATTGAGGCCGATTTAAGGTGTACAGATGCACGCGATTTAAACCATAGCCATGCAACCGCTGAATCTGCTTAACTGCAATATCCACCGACAGCTGATACTGGTCATCAGCGTCCTGCAACGCTTCAAACTGGTCGACTATACTGCGCGGCACGATGGCGCCACAACGCGCAGAAAAACGCTGAATGGCGGCAATGTCATGGATAGGCATAACGCCTACCACAATCGGCACTGTTATCCCTTGGCTTTGCGCGTTGTCGGCAAACCGAAGTAGCTGGTCGGTATCGTAACAATACTGCGTCATAATTTGGCTGGCACCGGCGTCTACTTTACTTGCCAAATGCCTTAAATCAGCACTTTCGCTTGTGGCTTGAGGGTGCGTTTCTGGGTAGCCGGCCACTGATATAGTGCCGTTAAACCACTGCCTTAAGCCAGCCACCAAATCGGTGCCAAACTGGAACCCCTGGGGGTGCGATACAAAATCGCCTTCTGGACTGTCGCCGCGCAAGGCCACTAAGTGATCAACACCTGCCGCCACAAACTGTTGCGCAGCTGCATTCACCTGGTCTTTGGTTGCGTCTACAGCAGTGATATGAGCGGCCACTTCCATACCATTACGCTGCAACCGCTTAATGGCGTTAAAGCTTTCGCTTTGACTAGACCCACCGGCACCATAGGTCATGGAACAAAACTCAGGCTGCCATACCTTCAACGCAGAAATACACGTATCCAACGCCAAGGTTGTTGGGTTAGATTTGGGTGGAAAATACTCGAAAGAATAGCGCGGGGTCATAAAACAACTCAATAAGTGATGTCAGCCGACCTGGGTCGGCATAAACAAATAGGCGAGGTGTTATTATGTCAGTAACGGCAAAGCCGCTGGGTGAAACCTTTTAGCTGGTCATGAAACTAATTCAAGCAGACGGCAACGGCTAGCAGCACGATCAGTTCGGCGATTTCAATGCTGGCACCGGCAGTGTCACCGGTCCAGCCTTCGATACGCTGCATCATTAACCGGCGCATTAGCCAATAGCCCACAACCAAAACGGAGATAAGTACCACAAAAACCAGGCCTAATATGACTACAGCACTCAGCCCTAAAACCAACAGCTGCAGCCAAACCCATAGACTTTGGGCTTGGTTTTTTAACTGGGTGCCTAAACCTTGGCCGCGCACATACGGCGTATGCAGCACCAGCACCATGGCCTGGCCACGCGCCAGAATAGGCACCCATAGCAACGCCATATAAATAAGGCCATCACTAGCGCCAGCTAGCAAACCTAACACTTCGGTTAAGGCCAGCCACTTAACCAGTAACACCAACACCAACACCACCACGGCGGCAGGGCCGCAGGTAGGGTCTTTCATTAATTCTAGGGTGCGCTGCTTGTCTCCAAAACCGCCCAACCAAGCATCTGCACTGTCTGCCAAACCATCCAAGTGCAAGGCTCCTGTGAGCCAAACCCACAACACCAACACCAAACCCGCCTGCAAACCGGCGCTCATACCTAAACCGCTATATTGCACCAACCATGGCAACACCAGCAAACAACCACCAATGACACTGCCTACTAGCGGGTAATATAGCAAAGCCTTGCCTGCTACTTGCTCAGTGGGTGCGGTATTGGCAATGGTAAACACACGATACACTGGAATACGGGTCAGAAACTGAAACGCCAATATGAGGGCATGATAGTGTTGCTTCAACATCATACAAAGTCCTGTTTGGCGGTAAAGTCGACACTAATGTGATAATCCGGCTGGCCAGCAGCATCGTCAAAACTAGCCACATTCAAACACACCACCCCACCGTAGGGCACATCCACATTAAATAGGGCTTGAGGTTGCATTTGCAATAGATCACTTAACATGGCGCGTATCACCCCCCCATGCGTCACCAACAAGAGATGCTGCTTGCCTTGTTTAAGGGCAAACTGAACGTGCTCGTGTAAACAGGCTATGGCGCGCTTTTGCACCACCGCCACAGACTCCCCATTTGGCGCAGCGGCCACCATAGGGTTATTCCAAAACGCTTTCACTTGCTCGGCATGAGCTAACCACACTTCACTACGAAGTTGGCCATCCCAATCGCCAAAGGACATCTCCTGCAAACGAGCGTCAAGTAATTCGGGCTGCCCATGCAAGGTGGCAAAGGCTGCACAGCGCTGCAAAGTAGAGCTAACTAAATAGTCCACTGGCAGCGCAAAACCAGCGTTAGCTTGCTGCATTTGCAACAAGCCCTCAGCCGTTAACGCCACATCGGTATGACCACGATAAATATCACCGCCTTGGGTCATGCCGTGGCGCAGCAGGCTGACTCGCATCACCTATGCCGACTTCTCAGACACGGCTGCTTCGGCAAAGGTGGCCATTTCGTTATGGGTGACACAAGCACTCTTGAGAATAGACAAAGCCACACCCGCACCACTACCCTCACCTAAACGCATACCTAGATCAAGAATAGTGTCGGCTCCGATAGATGCCATCATAGTTTGATGACCAGGCTCTGCCGAAGCGTGAGCAAAAAACATCCACTGGGTGATTTCGGGCTGGATTTTTGCTGCCATAATCGCCGCCGACGTGGTGATAAAGCCGTCCACTAAAATGGTTATACCTAGCTGCGCAGCTCGAATGTAAGCGCCCACTAATGCGGCAATTTCCAAGCCGCCTACGTGACGTAGCGCTTCTGTGGGAGAACTCATAGATTCATTATGGGCAGCCAAAGCCGCCTCAATCACTTTACCTTTGTGCGACACACCGTCGGCATCTAAACCCGTACCAGGGCCCACTAAACTAGTGACACTTTGGCCTGTGGCCCACACGGCTAGCGCCGTGGCGGCGGAGGTGTTGGCAATACCCATATCACCACCAATAAAAATGGTAGCCCTGTTAGCCGCTGCGCGATCTACCGAGGCCTTGCCCGCTGTCAGCGCTTGCCCTAATTGTTCTGTAGTCATGGCGGCTTGTTTAGCAAAGTTAGCGGTGCCCGCCATGATGGTACTATCCACCACATCAGCCATGGCAGGTAGGTCGACTACAGTGCCTAAATTAACCACTTCAAATTGGGCGTTGTTTTGCCGTGCCAAAGCACAAATAGCAGCACCACCACGGGAGAAGTTTTTGACCATTTCACCAGTAACCACTTGCGGAAACGCTGACACCCCTTCTTCGGCGATACCATGGTCACCGGCAAACACCACCACTTGGGCATTGTCTACACTTGGCGTGCTCGTGCCTTGCATGGCACATAAACGTACCGCCATAGCCTCTAAACTACCTAACGAGCCCGGTGGTTTAGTGAGCTGACCTTGGCGTTCTAGGCCGTCTGTGTGGCTGCTTTGATTGAGTGACGAAAGCGGTTGATTTATCCAGTCGAAGTTCATAATTTTTATTACTTTAGGTTTAAGTAGATTGTTTTAAGGGTAATGGTAACCCAGCCACAACAAGTGTGACCTCATCGCATACCTGCGCTAGGCGCTGATTCATCAGCCCCGAATAGTCCTGAAATTGGCGACTTAATTCACCCATGGGTACAATACCCGAGCCCACTTCGTTGCTCACTAAAATGAGCTGGTGTTGGGTATGGCTTACTTGTTGTACTAGCTCATCCAGTACAAGGTCAAAATCACCTGTATTGGCACATAGGTGGTTGCTCAACCATAAGGTTAAGCAGTCCACCAATACGCAACACGGTGCCTCATCAAGGCGAGCTAAGGTTTGGCTTAACTCCAAGGGCTGCTCTACTAGACGCCATTGCGCTGGGCGACGTTGCTGGTGCAAGGCAATACGCTGTTGCATACTGCCGGCGGCGTCAACATCTTTTACTTCTGCCGTAGCCACATACACTACACCCAGTCCAGAAGCCTTAGCAGATTGCTCGGCAAGCGAGCTTTTGCCTGATCTTGCGCCGCCTAGAAACAGCTGTCGATGGGGAGTCATACTAAGGTATCCAAAGCGGTGAACCAATCCTTCTAAATCGTTGGGGACACAGTTTACGTTGATCCGTTAAACATGGATACTTAAAAGCGACCCACATGCACTATTCCACTTGCCTGACTCTTGTTCACTGGCTCACCAATGGGTAGACTGCCGCAAACACAAAGGAAAAATGACCGTGAAAAAGCCCGCCAGCCAAGCCCAACACCAACAGCGCATGAGCAAAGTAAAACACCAAATCGATAAACAAATTGCTAAAGCCGACAAAGAACAAGGCGTGGCCGTATTACTGACCGGCAACGGCAAAGGCAAAAGCAGTTCGGCCTTTGGTATGCTAGCCCGTAGTTTGGGGTATGGCCATAATTGTGGTGTAGTGCAATTTATCAAAGGCGACTGGGAGTGTGGCGAAGAGCTTTTTTTTAGCCAACACCCCCTGGTGTCCTATCATGCCATGGGTGCGGGTTTTACCTGGGAAACCCAAAATCAAGCCGCCGACCAAGCTGCTGCCGAAAACGCATGGGCGCTGGCGGCCCGCTTGCTGGCGGACCCCAGCATCGACTTTTTAATCCTTGATGAATTGACCTATATGTTTAGCCATGGCTGGCTGCAACTGGACCAAGTCACCCAAGCCATTAAACAGCGTCCAGCGCATATGAACATAGTCATTACCGGGCGTGGGGCTACAGAACCTCTCATGGCTGTATGCGACACGGTAAGCGAAGTTAAAGATATAAAGCATGCGTTTAGAGGTGGCATCAAAGCCCAGCGCGGCATAGAATTTTAGTCCACGTTTGTTACCCAGCCCCCAACAAAGACATCACCATCGACACCTCATTAGTACCGTTAATGTCACAAGTAGCACGTGGCCATGAGCCAAGCTTAAAACGCTTGTATCAACTCACCAACGCGAATCTATTTGGCCTTGCCTTACGTATATTTATGCCCTAGGCACCCTAGATGAGAATGAAAAAGCGCGCTTTGAAGCCCTATTGGCCGTCAGTCACGACACCCAAACTAAAGTGGCCCATTGGCAACAACAAGTGCAGTTAGGCCTACACGACTTTGAGCCAAGCCCTGCGCCTAAGCAGGTATGGTCTCGTATCGCCACTCAACTGGGGCATCAATCGGCATGGCAGTATTGGTTAAACAATCTCAAACTGTGGCAAGGGATCAGTGCATCGGCCGTGTCTTTAGCCTTGATTCTAGCGGTGTCGCCGTGGCCAAATGGCACGGGTATCAGCCCTAATTTAGTGGCATCAACTGCGGCCATACAGTCTCCCGACCTTAATTACGTCATACACAATAGCCAGCAGAACCCTGCCTGGATCGTTAACGCGTCATTGACACAACATCAATTTTCCATTGATACCATTGCGCCCGATCCCATCGAACAAGGAAAAGTATGTGAGCTATGGTTGATTCTAGATTCGGGAGAACCTATTTCGCTAGGCCTTTTACCCAAACAAGGGCGTATGCAAGTGGATTTTGATAGCCGCATTACTGGCCTTAACAACTGGCAGAGATTATTAAATGAGGGCCAGCTGGTAATTAGTTTAGAAGGTATGGCAGGGGCTAGCAGGGGTTACGACATGGGCCCGGTGCTTGATAAAGGGTCGTGGATTGCGGCGATGGCTGGACCAGTGATTAGTTTGTGACGGCAAACTGTTCAGGGTGCGCTGCTCTTTGGCATCCATGCCACCGCGGCATACCGTACATCCTGTACATAAAAAAATGGCCTGAGTTGCCTCAGGCCATAAAATCGCCACTAATGCTGTGGAAAGCCACCCCACTTTACCCATAGCTATTCAAGCTGCCAAGTAAATGTACTAAAATTCAGAATTATTCCTAAGCTTTTATTGCGACGAGACACCCACCATGAGCATCGCCTTATTTTTTGGCTCTACCACCGGCAACACCGAAGACATTGCCGACCAGATTCGTGATATTTTTGGGGCTGACCAACTCGACATCTACAATGTCGCCGATGATTCGGTGAGCCTAATGCTCGATTATGACACTCTAATTTGCGGCATTCCCACATGGGATTACGGTGAATTACAGGCTGACTGGGAAGACATTTGGGAAGAAATCGACAACCTACACCTGAACGGCAAACAGTTTGCATGTTTTGGCTGTGGCGACCAAATTGGTTACCCAGAATGGTACCAAGATGCCGTGGGTTTACTGCACGATAAGCTGGTAGCTCAAGGCGCGAACGCTATTGGGTATTGGTCAACCGCTGGTTATACCTTTGAAACATCAAAAGCCGCAACCGCAGATGGCAGCCAATTTGTGGGGTTAGCGGTAGATGAAGACAGCCAACACGAACTAACCGACCAACGTGTTACCGCGTGGTGCGCACAATTGCAGCGGGAAATGAACTAACCATGACCACTACAACCAATGCTGGCCCACTTACAGGCTACCGTGTTATTGAACTTGGCCAGCTGTTAGCAGGCCCGTTTGCGGGCTGCATGCTGGGTTATTTTGGCGCCGAAGTGATTAAAATTGAATCACCCAAGGGCGGCGACCCTATACGTAACTGGCGCGAAGTACGTGATGGCACTTCACTATGGTGGCACTCATTGGCACGTAACAAAAAATCGGTCACTATCGACCTAAAAACCCAAGCCGGCATTGATTTAGTAAAACAGCTCATTGATGGCGCGGATATTGTTATCGAAAACTTTCGTCCGGGTGTAGTTGAAGCTTGGGGCATTGGCCCCGACGTCTTTAAAAAATCAAACCCAGCGCTAGTGTACGCCCGCATCTCGGGTTATGGCCAAACCGGGCCCTATGCATCAAAACCAGGTTTTGCTTCGGTGTGTGAAGGCATTAGTGGCTTTCGTTATGTCAATGGTCACCCAGACCAAGCCCCCGTACGTCCTAATTTGAGTATTGGCGATACCATATCAGGCATCCATGCGGCGCTAGGTATTTGCCTGGCGTTGCTGGAACAAAAAAACAGTGGTCAAGGCCAAGTTGTGGACATCGCCCTGTACGAGTCGATGTTCAATTTAATGGAAGCTGTGGTGCCCGAATTTGATGGCGCTGGCGTGGTTAGAGAACCTTCAGGCAGCACGGTCACCGGCATTGTACCCACCAACACCTACCGCTGCCAAGACGGCAAATATGTGGTAATTGGCGGCAACGGCGACTCTATTTTCCAGCGTCTTATGGCCGCGGCCGGTTACCCTGACATGGCCACTGACCCTGCCCTAGCATCTAACGCAGGACGGGTTACCAACGAAGCCAAAATAGACCAAGCCCTAAGCCACTGGTGTGCGCAAAACAATTCCGTTAATGTTCTTGAAATACTAGATAAAAATCGAGTGCCCGGGGGCCCAATCTACAACGTCGAAGACATGGTGAAAGATCCACACTTCAATGATAGAGGGTTGTTTGATCAGGTCGAAATCAATGGCAAGCCACTCAAAATACCGGCCATTCTACCTAAACTAGATAAAACCCCGGGATCCACTCGCTGGGCAGGGCCAACGCTAGGTAGCCATAATACCGAAGTGTTACAGGAGTTACTTGGGTTGTCGGATCAACAACTAACGCGCTTGGCGCAAGACGGCGTTATACAACAACCAACATAGGGCCAATGCTTGTAGCCCCAGCACCCAAGCCCAGGCATTAAAATAGGCCACTTGTGGGTAGACTCCTGCGGCGTTAGTGGGCCACTGGTCAATAAGCATGCCCAAACCCCACTGCCCAGCAAAAGCACACACAAACACACATAGATTAAGGCTGGTATTGACCCGCCCAACCAACGCCTTGGGTACCGACTGGGATAAATAAGCGTACATCAATACGCCAGAGGTGCCAAAAAAACCACTAATACCCCACCATAAGTGATGCCACTGGCTCCACTCATTAACAATCACCAACTGAGTGAGCAGATAAACCAACATGCCGCCGACACTCACTACATAGGCACCAATACCAAACTTTTGTAACCAGCCAGCCAGCCAGCCCAGCAACACAAAACCAGCGGTCATGGCTAACGCCATGGTCAACAATACTTGCGCCGCCTCTGCGGGCGAAAGCGACAAGTAATCCCGCAACCAATAGCCCGCCCAAAGGCCAATAAAAGCACCAAATATGCCTTGAGTTGCCACCGACAGGGGGGCCAATTGATAAAATATGGGGCTCTTAATGACTTGCCACAGCTCGGCCAATTGCTGGCTGAGTTTCTGCTGTTTAACGACCACCACATAACGCGGCACCAAGGTCAAAACCAAACCACTAGCTAGCAGTGATGCCAACGCCATAACTTGAAAAAATAGGCGCCAATCCCCCCAAGATAAGAACCATTGCACCGGTGTAGAGGCCGCCACCACGCCCAAACCACCGGTCATAAGCTGTAGACCATTAACTAACGGCAACTTCTGCAACGGCAGTAAATTAGCATAGGCGGTAAAGGCCGCCATAAGGCATGCGGAAACGCCAATGCCAATCAAACCTCGACCGAGCAACAAGCCTTCAATGGAACTGGCACCGGCAAATATCCACGCACCTAACGCTGCTAACAGTAGTAAGGCAGCGCTCACTTTGCGGCTTTCATAACGATCTAGCAGAATACCTAAAGGCAGTTGGCACAAGGCAAAGGTTAACAAATAAACACTGCTTACCATGCCTATTTGAGCGGCATTGAGGCCAAATTCTGCCACTAAATCAGGGGCAATAACGACGTTAACTACGCGATACAAAAAGGATAAAAAATAACCAAAAGCAAAGGGTATAAAGAGCTTTAGCAACATAAATCATCCTTTTTACAAACATAAAAGCCCTTACAATTAAGGGCTTTTATAGATTTAAAATGACATTCAGACAGGCTTTTTAGAACGGAATATCATCATCAAAATCAGCATCAAAACCACCAGGCTGCTGCTGGGGCTGTTGTTGAGGCTGCTGGGCAGCTTGTTGCTGCTGTTGGTATGGCTGTTGCGCCTGTTGTGCTTGCGGGCGGCCTTGAGGGGCTTGCTGATTGTAGTTCTGCTGCTGTGGTGCTTGACCTTGGTTTTGGCCTTGGCCACCAGCTTGCGCGCCACCTTGACGGCTGTCTAGCATTTGCATTTCTGCCGCTACAATTTCTGTGGTGTAGCGCTTTACACCATCTTGTTCCCATTGACGGGTACGCAAAGAACCTTCTACGTAAATCTTAGACCCTTTACGTACGTATTCGCCTGCAATTTCTGCCAAGCGATTAAAAAACACCACGCGGTGCCATTCGGTACGTTCTTGAGGTTGACCGGTTTGTTTGTCTTTCCAAGATTCTGAGGTAGCCAATGTTAGGTTGGTGACTGCACCACCTGAGGGCATAAAACGAGTCTCTGGGTCGCCGCCTACATTGCCTACTAAAATTACTTTATTAACGCCACGTGCCATGATCTTCTCCTGCTGTACAAATAATGAATTGCTGTATGTGTTAGCACACTAAAAATGACCAACTCCAATGAATTGGGGAGCAAATTATAGGCTGAATGGCGCAACTATTCAAAGCCTATATTGCATTGCTTCTACCTTTGACTAACGCCTATAATGGTTGGTTTGGCCCTGAGTGGATTGACCCATGGACACCATCATTGTACGCGGCGCGCGCACCCATAATTTAAAGAACATCGACATCGACATTCCGCGCGACAAGTTGGTGGTGATTACCGGATTATCCGGTTCGGGCAAGTCATCCCTAGCCTTTGACACGCTTTATGCCGAAGGCCAGCGACGCTACGTAGAATCACTGTCTACCTATGCCCGCCAATTTTTATCGATGATGGAAAAACCCGACATAGACCACATTGAAGGTTTGTCACCCGCCATCTCCATTGAGCAAAAATCCACCTCTCACAACCCCCGCTCTACTGTAGGTACGATCACCGAAATATACGACTATTTACGCTTATTGTTTGCTCGCGCTGGCGAGCCACGCTGCCCAGAACACGACTTGCCTTTAGCAGCCCAAACCGTAAGCCAAATGGTAGACCAAGTACTGCTACAAGAAGAAGGCCTACGGCTAATGCTGTTAGCACCAGTAGTGCAAAACCGTAAAGGTGAGCACTTACACACATTGGATGAACTACGCAGCCAAGGATTTATTAGAGCACGAATCGATGGCACCCTATGCGATTTAGATGACGTACCCGACCTAGAGAAAAACAAGAAACACACCATCGAAGTGGTGATCGATCGCATTAAGGTTAAAGAAGGCCTGCAATTACGCTTGGCAGAGTCTTTTGAAACTGCGCTCAACCTCACCGACGGCATTGCCAAAGTCGCCTCCATGGATGATCCAGAAGCCGAAGAAATGATCTTTTCTTCGCGCTTTGCCTGCCCCACCTGCGGCCATTCTATTGCCGAATTGGAGCCAAGGTTATTTAGTTTTAATAGCCCATCTGGTGCCTGCCAAAGCTGTGACGGCTTGGGTATTCGCCAATTTTTCGATGCGGGTAAAGTAGTACAACAACCCGCCAACAGTTTGGCCGAAGGCGCCATACGCGGCTGGGATCGTCGTTCGATCTATTATTACGGCATGCTCAGCGCCATGGCCAAGCACTACCAATTTAGCATGCAAACCCCATGGCAAGAATTGCCCGCCGACGTACAAAAAGTAGTTCTCTACGGCACCGGGAAAATCTCCATTGAATTTAACTACATCAATGACCGTGGCGATAAAATTAGCCGCAACCACCCCTTCGAAGGCATCATAAATAACCTGCAGCGACGTTACCGTGAAACCGAATCGAACATGGTGCGCGAGGACCTCGGCAAATACTTAAACATGCAGCCCTGCCCTAGTTGTGACGGCAGCCGCTTACGTACCGAAGCACGCCATGTGTTTATTGACGGACTCAACTTGCCACAAATAACCAGCAAAGCCGTTGGCACTTGCTCAGATTACTTTGCAAATTTAAAGTTAGAGGGCAAACAGGGCCAGATTGCCGATAAGATTCTAAAAGAAATCCGTTTACGCTTAGATTTTTTAGTTAACGTGGGTTTAGATTACCTCACGTTAGACCGCAACGCCGACACTTTGTCTGGTGGTGAAGCCCAACGTATCCGGTTGGCCAGCCAAATTGGCGCAGGTTTAGTGGGCGTGATGTACATTCTCGATGAACCTTCCATCGGTTTACACCAACGCGACAACGAACGATTACTCAAAACTCTGATTCACCTGCGCGACTTGGGTAATACCGTGATCGTGGTGGAACATGATGAAGAGGCCGTACGGCTTGCGGACCACGTGATTGACATTGGGCCTGGTGCTGGCGTGCATGGCGGTCGCATCGTGGCCCAAGGCACGCCAGAAGACGTAATGGCCAACCCAGACTCACTCACCGGCCAATACTTGAGCGGTGTGAAGTGTATCCCTGTACCTGTCAAACGTAACCCACCCAAAAAAGACCAATGGCTCAAACTCATCGGCGCCACAGGCAATAACCTACAAAATGTCGACCTTGCTATCCCTGCAGGCCTGATGACCTGCATTACCGGTGTTTCAGGCTCCGGCAAATCCACCCTAATTAATGCCACCTTGTATCCCCTTGCCGCCACCTTGCTCAACAAAGCCACCACCTTAGTCGCTGCGCCGCATAAACAGGTTATCGGTTTAGACCTAATGGACAAGGTGGTGGACATAGACCAAAGCCCCATTGGCCGAACACCACGCTCAAATCCCGCCACCTACACCGGCATTTTCACCCCCATTCGTGAGTTATTTTCTGGCACCCAAGAAGCACGGTCTCGAGGTTACAAACCTGGGCGCTTTAGCTTTAACGTTAAAGGTGGTCGCTGCGAAGCCTGCCAAGGCGATGGCGTAATTAAAGTAGAAATGCACTTTTTGCCCGACGTGTATGTGCCGTGTGACGTGTGCAAAGGCAAACGCTACAACCGCGAAACCTTAGAAATTCAATATAAAGGTAAAAACATTACCGAAGTACTCGGTATGACCGTAGAAACAGCGGTTGAGTTTTTTGCCGCAGTGCCGATGATTCATCGCCGCCTTCAAACCCTCATGGATGTAGGCTTAAGCTATATCTGTTTAGGTCAGAATGCCACTACCCTTTCGGGTGGCGAAGCCCAGCGCGTTAAGTTGTCGCGTGAGCTGTCTAAGCGCGATACCGGCCAAACCTTGTACATTCTAGACGAACCCACCACTGGTCTGCATTTTGCCGACATTCAGCAGCTGTTAGTGGTATTGCACCGCCTGCGGGACCACGGCAATACCGTGGTAGTGATCGAGCACAACCTTGATGTGATTAAAACTGCAGATTGGATTGTCGATCTCGGCCCAGAAGGCGGCAACAAAGGCGGCCAGATAATCGCTACCGGCACACCAGAGGATGTTGCGGCTAATCCTACTTCTCATACGGGGCGTTTCTTGGGGCCATTGTTGGCCCCTTAACACCAACCCTCAGACAAGGCGGTCATCTGCTTATTACTTTGTAACGAAACTTCACTCCCCATCGATATAATAGTTAGGAATAATTCCTAGAAGTACTGTGGCATTATGTTTTCTATGTAAAAGGTATTATAGCCCTTGTGCCGTCTAACTCAAGGGTAGTGATAAGCATAGAGAGGTACGTCCCATGTCCGTCATCAACTCGAACACACCTTCAAACTCATCTGAAGGTGTAAATTCCAGCGATCGAAACTCGGGCCTTCACATCGAAGGCACGGACAACAGCGATACCATCGTGGGCAGTGCCTCTGGAGACTACATAAAGGGAGGCCTTGGCAACGACACCATTTACGGCTCAGGCAAAGGCAATACTGGCCACTGGTGGGATGACTTAGACACCGTCGCTTATAGTGAAAGCCTATATGTACTTAACCGCAGCACGGGTGAACAGGTAAAGGCCTTTGATGTAGTAGTAAATGCTGACTCCAGTGTCACGGTTACCCGTAATGACCTAACGGGAGGCACCGATACAAGCACCGACACCTTGCACGACATTGGTCGAATTACCTTTGGTGAGGGTGAAAACAGCGTTGAAATCTTCCTAGATCAACGCGAAAGTGTTTGGATGTGGCAAGATTGGAATGGCGACGCGCGACGCGCCTTCAACATTGACGGTGGCATAACTAATGACGTCATCCAAGGTACCGACCAGCAAGACTGGCTTAAAGGTGGCGCTGGCAATGACATCATTTTGGCCGACGCAAGCAGTACCGCTACGTCAGCTATTATTGCGGCGGGCGGCGATTCTCATAGCCGCTCAATGCCAGGGGCTGGCACCAGCACTTCGTTCACCGTTAGTCTTGGGGAAATTTCTCAATCTGCTTTTATCGGTGTAGATGCTAACAATCAAACCCGTGCAGAAAACCTCAACGTCGACTTAACCACTGCTGTCAACGTTAAGTTTGCAGTGTCTGGAGGTGGCGACATCGTTGCTGCAACAGCAGCACTGGCGGCAGCTAGCGACATTGCCAGTTTCGTCACCAAAGTTAATGAGGCTCGGGCCACAAGCCTTAATATTGAACTGTGGGTTGAGCATACTGCCAGCATATCTATTGACGGTACGGACACCGATTTTCAGGGTGTAGTATTGCTGGATGTATTTGACAGCGCCAACTACACATCCGGTGACCGTATAGAAGGCGGCGAAGGCAACGACTATATCGACGGCGGCTTATCGGGCAATAGAACAGAGAACACCTGGGAAAATAATAACGAGGCCAAATACCATAGCAAAGCGGAAAACTACGAGTTAAAACAAATCACTATTGCCAGTGATGCCGCCGGTGAAACCAGCTTTAACGATGGCACCAACATTAGTGATTGGTGGGCCGAAGTAATGCCTACGAGCTCCGCCACCGTCACCAATTTTAGTGAGTTGGCCACAAATTTAGGCCTTTCAACGGCACCCATTCACGGCGCAGTTTATGTGGTGGTACGAGATCTTAAAGGCAGCGACGGTATTGACCTACTGACTAATATTCAGCGTATTGGTTTCAGTGACAAAGGCATATTACTAGACGTAGAAGTGCACGCTATAGATTGGAGACAAAATAATGATTCCGAACCCAATGGTACTAACTACAATGGCTCATTGTTCGGAGACCAAATCACCGCTACGGATGGCTATGATGAAATCTACAGCCAGGGCGGCAACGATCTAGTTCACACTGGTGCTGGTGGCGACCGTGTGAATACAGGCGCTGGTAATGACTACGTGGACGGAGGTGCATCGGGCACTGCTTACAACAACCGCTGGCAAGATGCCGACGAAGTGCGTTTTGACGGCAGCGTAAAACGCTACACCATCGACCAAGCAGACCAATCTCAAGTAGAAGCCTTTTGGAACGCCAACTTTACGGCCAGCCAAACCAGTGACTTGAGCTATAGCGCCAGCCAAAAATACTTCATCATTACCGACCTTAGCCCTAGTTTCGGCAATGGCACCACCCTAATCACCAATGTTGACCGCATCAACTTTGAAGACGACCAAGTGTGGTTAGAAACTTCTGTAGAAGCTTGGGACCAAGACTGGCTCTCGCCCTATACCGCTGAAGAAGTGCGCGTAGAAGGCACTCAATTTAACGACACCGTCATTGCTGCCGACGTAATGACGGGGCGCAGCGCCAAAGATTTATGGCGCATTGAGTTCAATGGCCAGCAAGGTGATGATGTTTTTATCGGTGACGCTATGGGCTCACGGGTTCAAGACGGCACCGGTAACGACATGATCATCGGCGGGGGGTCCCCCGTGTTAGGTGATCATCGCTGGTTTGGTCAAGATGAGGTCAACTTTAATGGCGCACGGGCTCGCTACACCATTGAGCAATACCAAGCAGGGGATATGGTTAAAGATAGCGCTGGCTTAACCATTTATGACCTTAGCCAACTTGCCGCCGGCACCATTACCACGGCTGATGGCACAGCTCACACCATTGCCGACACCAGCGGCAAAGTTTTTGTTGTTCGCGACCTTATGCCCGACCAATTTGAAGGTAACGGTATTAATTTATTGATGGGAGTGGAGCGAGTCCAATTTGAAGATGCTGGCATCAACCTTACGGAAGAAACTTACGAAAACACATGGGCTACCAGCGACGAAAACTATACTCGTGAAATCCATATCCGTGGCACCCTGTTTGACGATGTAATTAATGCGGAAGACACTCAGCTATCTAATGATTCCAATGTCAGAAACTGGGTTGAAGCCGACGACGGTAATGACTACATCTTCACTGGCGGTGGTGGTGACGAAATCCGTCCTGGAAAAGGCAACGACTACGTAGATGGGGGAGCATCAGGTACAGAAGGCGATAGCTGGAATCGTAAAGACAAAGTCAGCTTTGCCGGAGATAAAGACAGTTTTATTATAAGCGAGGCCAATCAAACTCAGGTAGAGCAGTTTTGGGCCGATCATTTTTTTAATTCAAGTTTCACTTACCAAGGCAATCAGAGCTATTATTTGGTAGTCGACACCAACCCTGTCGACGGCTACGGTAGCAACCTCATCACCAATATTGATCGCATCCAGTTTTCACAAGGCGAAGTTGAGCTACAAACATTTGTAAGTGGCGGTTTTGATGATCACAATACGCAGGATCGCTTTGAAGCCAATGGTACACAATTTAATGATACTTTTAACGCCAGCGCCATATTAGCTGACCGCAGCGTATTACCATCAGATCGTCAGGGCATCACCGATGGCGAGTCGTTTATTGGCATACAAGGCCAAGCAGGTAATGACGTTTTTATTGGCGGTGCAGAGGCTAGTCATTTTACGGGTGGTACGGGTAACGATTTGTTCGTTGGCGATCTATTAGCCAACGCAAGCAATAGCCGAGACGAAGCCCAGTTCAACCAAAACTACAGTCGTTATGAAGTCACGGTTGTCAAAGCAGGCGACACCGTCAGGCAACTGGCAGGTGATGACAGCAGCCAACTTATATATGATTTAAGCGCTTTAGCAAGTGGTGAAATCACCACGGCAGACGGTACTGTACATCAGGTTGGCAGCCATCATACACAAGCCTACGTAGTGCGAGACATATTATCGGACGCCCAAGGTGGCGACGGCGTCGACTTGTTATTTGGTGTGGAAAACATTAATTTCCAAGACAAATGGATCAATCTAACAACCGAAGTGCATGAAAATAACGACAGCAGTGTTCCCCGAGCTTATATAGAACTCACGCCCTTCGATGACACGTTTGACATGAGTGCAGGTACGGTTACAGATCAAGGCAATACGGTGCAAGCGGGTGTAATTAAAGGCGCCGCAGGCAACGACACAGTTATCGGTTTCAAAGGCGGCACCCAGTTTTATGGTGGAACGGGATTAGATGTGTTTATTTCGCCGGACAACTTTGAAGGTGCAGCTAACGATTGGCACAACCAAAATCAAGCTCAATATACGGGCTCCTCCAATCGTTATCAGATAGAAACAGGCTATCTAGGCACCAACAGCGAAGGCTTACCAAACTACATTGATGGACAGATAGACTGGTCTAGTAGCTATAAGGACAGCTACCAAGCGGCCATTAAAGTCACCGATTTACTCAGCGACGCGCTGGGCGGAGAGGGTACTGACTATCTCGTCGGTGTGCATAGAATTCAGTTTAATGGGGACAGTACTAGCTTTAGTACTAGCTCGGAAACCGATATGCACTTTAACGATTATTGGCTCAACCACTCATTTCAAGAAGGTTATGCCGATATAGGTCAAGCAGTCGCATCCGCAAAAGTGACCATAAAAGAACGTGGGTCACGTTTTGATGACGTATTAACCGGCAAAAATTTAGTTGTCGAGACCCTACCCAATGGCTGGAGCGAGGTGTCTATAGACGCATCAGTACTGAACAACCTGATCAATGGCCTTAATCCCGTTTTATTCAAAAGCATCAATGCAGGCCATAACATTGAAGAGGTTAAACCTTTAAACAGCCTAGCCACCGATGCAACTATAAACGCTTCATTGTGGGTCGAGAATTCTAACGATGCGGCCAATATAACAACTGCCCTTACATCTGACCCCAGTACTTTCCAACTCAATAGTGCAGGTTTGACCGGCGAATTAGTCCTTGTGATCACAACGCCTAGCAACGAAAACGACAACACCCCACTCGCCACCCAGCTCAGATATGATTCTGACAGCAACGGGTTGCATCAGATTATTAACAGTGGTGAAAACTCCCTTCAAGGTAAGGCAGGCAACGACACCCTTATTGGCAGCTATGGCGATGATTATTTTAAAGGCGGCCAAGGCGACGATTTAATTTTGGATCTACACGCTGGCTTTGACAGAGACACGGCCGAATATGCCGGCACTGCAAGTCAATATACTATTAGCTCCATTTGGGTAAAATTGGATGCCAACAACCGTATATCAGTTGAAGCCGACAATCAGGTAGATTCGTCTTACCTAGCTGCTCTGGTCGTAAGCGACACCGACACCAGTGATGCTGGAGAAGGCAGAGATGTACTTGTAGGCATAGACCAGTTGAGTTTTGATAATTGGAGTACCACAATAAACACAGGTATCAACACAGAGTTCAATGCTGCAGATTATTACCCAGGGGTAAATTTAAACGAAAATGGTATGGTCGATTTTCCAGGGTTTTGGATGAACACGGCAGCTATTGATGAGACTATCAAGATTGCCGATGTCGTGGGTCAGTACGAGTATGATGCCTATGTATCTAGCACTCCACATGGCTTTAACCTAACCACCGACTCATTTAGGCAGGTGAACGCCTCTGAAGGTAATGATACCTTTTTTGGTTTAACTAACAACAGCGTATGGAGTATCAGCTCAACGGGCGACGACCTATTTGTATTAAAAAACGTTAACTTCAACGAACTCACACTTAGCCAAGGCTTTGACAGTGAACTAAACCTAGCCTATGTGGAAGTGACCCACACTCCTACCTTCGCTGGAGCCACTAGTTACGGCACTAACCGGTTATACGACTTTGACCAACTGCAATACTCTGTACCCGGTTCAGAAGACGCTGTTAAGTTACCATTAGCACTTAACCCTAGTTTAGAGTGGATGACTTATGACACTACTGCTGATGCAGATGTTTTCGTTACCATAGAAGACAGCTTATTTGACGATGTGATCGACGACACCTTACTTACTTCATTTGGCACTCTGTCTGACGACGTCAAAGGTATTAAGGTAAATATTCGGGGTGGTGATGATACGGTCGACTTGAGCGAAGGCTCTATTATCGTGCTGGGTGAAGTGGTTGATAAATGGCGCATAAACGACGGTGATGATTTTGTTAATACCGGCACCGGATTAGACATTTATCAGTTAAATCAATCCATGAGTGAATTCAATATCACTTATTTTTTTGATGCTAACAACAACCAACAAAAAGATACCGGGGAAGCCATTAGCCTGAGTGAATTCCAAACCAATGGCGTGACCATTTACGATGGCGCCAATAAAGCGGGCCTCATAGGCAATACCAGCATTAGCTATGCAGATTACCTAACTTCGCACTCTGCAAAAGAAGCCTTTGGCGACGCCTCAAGCGCATTTTATGATCGAGACACGGGATGGTTCCAGTACAACGACCAATACTTTGTAGAGATTGCCCACCAAGTGCCTGCTGAATTAGGCGGCCGTGGCACGGACGTCTTACAAAATATAGAGATTATTCGGGATCAATCACAGGGCGATCTTGGTAGAGGTGCCCTGGATTTACTGAGCGGCGATTATTATGGCCCTGGTCACTTTTTCCATGGGTACCCCACCGATTATAGTTATGATGCCACGACCCTAAGCGTGAAAAATATCGGCAGCGATTTAAGCCAATTGCGATCTGCAACGGCCACAGCTAACGACACTGAAACCATCGACATTGCCTCTCAAGCCACAGGAGTTTTGTTTGAATTTAACCCCGAGAAAATGAGCCATTGGGTTATCAATCTAAACTACCAAGGCACAGGGCAATTCCACAGCCAAGTCTCCGGTACCGATGGCGTAATGACCCTAACTAAAGACAGTGCATTATATGACCAAGTGGGCACAGCCATTACCACTGCGCTAACCAACTATGCCGACGATGCCGGCTTAATTGCACTTGTCAACGACTATAATAATACCTCAGATATCACTATTTACGTGAAAGACAATTATATCCTTGGACCTGGCAACGATATCATCGACTTAGGTGGCGAAGCTCTACAAGACCAACCAGGCGCAGGCTGGATGCAAGACAATGTTTTTCTTGGCGCGCCTTTTGGTCGCTTTGATATTAGCTACGGTGAGTTGAATGTGGACGGCAAAATCACTAATGCCGAAGCTGAATTTAATGATTTTATTGGCACCTCTGGTCAATCTTATGCTCGCATCAGCGACAAACTCACAGCAGACCTTGGCGGCTTTGGCATCAACTACGTATTCAATGCCGAATGGATTGCAGACAGTCCAAACTATAACGACTATGTGGCCAGCAACATGGCCAGCTTCTACGGTAGCTGGGGTGGTGTTGATCGTGTGGTGATCATCGGCACAGGTGCTGATGAGCTGATTGCGGCCGAATCCTTGGCTATGGTAAGTACAGCCCTTGCAAATAATGCCATAAGTGCCGTGTATGTTGAGCCAGCCAAGGGTGACGATGTCATCATTGGTTTACAGCAAAACAAATACACCACAAACTGGCATGAGGCCGACTCCGTTTTTCTTAATACTGACCAAGCCTCATTTGATGTTGAGCGGGTGTACGTGGGTCTTGCCGATGATCGTAGTGACGTTGCTAGAAATGCGGATGGCAGCGTAACCTACCATGCCGTGGGAGATACTGCAGCAACTGGCTTTCAACTTACCAGTGCAACACTAGTCACCGACCAAATACTTAATTCCCAGGGCGGGTATGGCACTAAGCTGTTAGTGGATATCGAACAAGTGAGTTTCGCCGGTGAAAATGCGAATTACCAGCTCATCGAAAGATACGAAATGGGTGATTGGGGTGGCGTTACTGGCCTCAATATCAAAGGCACCGACCAAAATGATTATTTTGTGGTTGACGACAATGCCTTAGGTTTAATCAACGCCGCCGGTATTGGCGAACTGGAAGTAACAGACGGTGCTGGTGATGACATTATACTGTCGTTAACCAAACAGATTAGCACCCATGTGCGATTGGGGGCAGGCAACGATTATGTATACATTGGCGATCACATAGGCACGGCCGATGAAAACGCTCAGTTTAATGTCAGGCTACACAATTTTGCGCAAACTCGCTTTGATGTACAAACCGTAGGTGTGGTTCTCGATGAAAACCACCTAGCCAGCAAAAACGGTGATGGCAGTTGGGCACTCACCGACCTTGCAACCCCCGGGGCAGTTGAGGCCACATTAATTACCGACCTCCTTAAAATCGGCGCCGACTATGGCAGTAACCTCATTATTGGTGTTGATCGAATACAATTCAATGCTGGTCAAATTCAGATGGCCATTAACGAACACTCACATACTTGGACTGATAATGGTACTGAGTACACCGAAATCACTCAAGAAGGCACCGCTTTCGGAGAACGCATCAGTTACAAAACCGATGCCAATGGTACAGCCATGGATGTCAACAATCGACTCCAAGGCAAAGCCGGCGATGACACACTGATTGGTGGAGCCACTGGCGACCAGCTCGACGGAGGAGCTGGCAACGATATTCTCATTGGCGGTTTAAATGGTTCTAGCGGTGACGAATGGAGAGACTTAGACCAAGCCGTATATGACGTGGCTGGGGTCAACCGACTCACAATTGAAAGTAAAACCATTGCTTTTAACAGTAGCACCAATGCTATCTTGCGAGATGCTAAGGGCGATATAGACTTTAGTGTTAGCAGTGCGGATTTATCTTCTGGCTTTGCCCTAACCACGGCTTACCAAGTATCGGATGTAGTGAGTGATGCCCTTGGAGGCCAAGGTGTAGACCTATTAATCGGTATTGAAAAAATTCGCATTGGCAATGATCAAATTGACCTAGGCGTCACCATGAGGAAAGAGGATTGGAATAGCGACGGCAATATTGATTGGAACGAAATTAGAGGTTCCGATTTTGCAGAGAAAATTGGCGAACTGGCTAACGGTGGCACCATAGATGATGTTGGCTTACTTGATCTCAATAACAACATTAGAGCCAAGGGTGGCGATGATGACATCTACGCAGGCGCTGGTGGCGATTGGATCAATACTGGAACCGGTAACGATTTCGCCGATGGCGGAACTAACTTAGGCACTAATGATTGGGGTGGTAGCAACCAAGATGAAGTGCGCTTTTCAAACAAGCAGTCAAATTACAACATCACTAATAATAAATTTACCGGCAGCGCCGTCGATATCAAAGATTTAGACGGTAGCATCATCTTTAAAATTCAAACCGACGGCAATGTCATGCGCGTCGATAGTAGCGGCAGCATGTCATCGGTGGCAACGTTGGCCAACGGTGATCAATTTACAGTAGTGCAAGACCAAACCCCATCGGGTGACTTGGGCGGCCAAGGTACTAACTTATTAATTAATGTAGAAGCCATTAGTTTTAATGATCAACACCTGCGACTAAGTCAAGAACAAGGCCATCATACCAATCAAAAAGGCGAGGTAGAGCATGCTTGGCTGAACGGCACTACCCTTGACGACACCCTTATAGGCAACGCTTACAACGAAGATATCCGTGGTGAAAGTGGTAACGATTTGTTATTTGGCGGCGACGGCGGCGACCGACTACATGGTGGCCAAGGCAACGATATTTTAATTGGTGGTGACAATGGCACAAGTGGCGACAATTGGCGCGACCTGGACCAGGCCGATTACTGGCAATTTACCAGTGACCGAGCGACAGTTAATAACATTAAAGTAGGCCTGAGTATCGACGGCAAATCTTTATTAGTGGACGGTGATGGCGCAGTTATGCTCGACCCTACGTCGGGACAATTAGCAACAAACTACGTCTTAACTGATGCCTTTCAAGTGGCAGACAAAGTAGATGCCGCTTATGGTGGTTTTGGTACTGACATTTTAGTTGGCATAGAACGTATCAGTTTCAAAGGCCAGCAAATAGACCTATTAATCACTAGCCACTCGGATGATTGGAACCAAGATGGCGTTATTGACTGGTCGAATATCGAGGGCACCGATATGGCTGATCGTATAACCTCATCTAGCAAGCAAGGCACGATCGAGAGTGGCTTACTTAATAGCGGTAACTACATCAACGCTAAAGGCGGTGACGACGACATTTGGGCCATGGCAGGTGGCGATGATATACGCCCAGGCGGTGGTAATGACTACATTAATGGTGGAGCCAATGGTACCAATGACGGCTCAGGCCACGTGCGCAAAGACGGGGTTAATTTTAGCGGAGCGGAATCCCGTTATGTAATTAACAGCCTCACGTTTCAAGGTGAAGCCGTCGATATCAAAGACATTAACGACAACATTGTATTTAAAGTTTTGTCTGATGGCTCTATTATGCGTCAAGACAGCAGTGATAACTTAACCTTATTGGATACGCTGACCATTGGCCAAACCCTCACCCAGGTTACCGACCTTATGCCCGGCGGAGTGCTTGGAGGCGATGGCGTTAACCTAATGATTAACGTTGAGCACCTTAACTTCGACGGCTCATGGATGGGCCTAGAGGTTGATCGTAATTTGCAATATGACAGCGAAGGCAATCTCACTAATAGCTGGATCAATGGTACAGCGAGTAGCGATGCAGGCCTAACTGGCACCATTATTGGAGACTCTATTAATGGCAACGCGGGCGACGATACCCTCGTCGGCTTGCAGGGCAGCGATCACTTTTCTGGTGGTGCAGGCAACGACACCATTTGGGGGGATTTGCACAACAGTGACGAAGTGTTAACAGGCCAAGACGTTGCCCGCTTTGAGGGGCTACAAAAACAGTTCACCATTTCCCGTATAGAATCCACCGTAGACGGCAAGCAATATCAAGCCATACAGGTCTCCGACATACTTAGCGATGACTTAGGTGGTAGTGGCACTGATACATTGTATGGCATCGAAGCGCTTAGTTTTAATGACAACTGGGTTCGTGTTGGCGTTGAACTATACGAGCATAAAGACAAGAACGGTAGTGTCATTGAACGCCACTACAATGGCTCTCAGTTTGACGACGTCATTACCGGCAGTGATTTAACAGACAGCCTTAACGGTGGCGACGGCAATGACCAACTCTCGGGCGGTGCTGGCGGCGACCATTTCGAAGGTGGAGATGGTAACGATACTATTTATGGTGGTGCAGAAGGCATTGATGTCTGGGGTAACGCCCGCGTTGACGTGGCCCGCTTTACGGGCAAATGGAGTGATCACACGATTCAGCATTACGACAGTGTCGGCTCTACCAGCAACGCCTTTGATGCCAGCGGCTATGTCACGGTTCAGGTTAAGAGCGCCGATAACAGTGGTGACATCGATACCCTATACGGCATAGAACGGTTGGAGTTTAGTGACCGCAACGTCTCTTTCGCTAGCGCTCAAAGCTTTACCGACGCGAATGGCGACGGCATTCCCGACTGGGCAGAAATTCGTGGCACAACGGAGGCTGACACCCTTGATGGCAGCGACCTCAACGATGTGATCTACGGCGACGCTGGCAACGACACCATTAACGGTGGTAAAGGTGACGACACCCTGTCCGGTGGCGAAGGATCAAATATCCTCGATGGCGGTAATGGTAGCGACGTATTTGGTAATACCTATGTCGACACGGCTAAGTTTTCTGATAACTACGCAGAGTACAGCATTACCAATTCGGGTAGCACTTGGACCGTGGGCCTTAGCTCAGGTGCCGACGTTGATACCTTGAGCAATATAGAAGTGCTCGAATTTGCTGACATGAAGTTAAACTTAGTGAGCGAAGTTAGCACCCGAGATTTTGATAAGGATGCCACTATCGACTTTGTTCACCTAACCGGTACTTTGGGAGACAACAGCTTCAATATCACCGATTCCAGCTTTGGCGACTCAGGCTGGGCCTTGCCAACCAATGCCGACAGCGTAGATTACTACCTTGACCTAGGCGCAGGTAACGACGTGGCGGTATTGGGCAGTGGCGACGACACCATATTCGATCATTTGGGCACCGACAACTACGACGGTGGCGATGGTTTCGACACCCTCCAGTTAGCGGGAAAACGAGCCGATTGGGGTGAGTTTAGTACCGAGGCAAGCGATGGCTCACGTACTATTTCCGATAGCGCGGGCCAGAATACCAAAACCCTTAATCATATTGAACAAGTGCAGTTCTTAGACAAAATGGCAGTACTCTCTGCCACCACTAATGAACTAGACACCGATGCCGATGGCAGCACCGATACGATGCTCTATGCGGGCACGGAATTAAGCGACGTCCTGAGTGCAAGCGGTTCCCAAGAAAATTTGTCTTGGGTACTCAATGGCAATACCGGTGATGACCGCTTAACTGGTGGTAGTGCAAACGACCGCCTCAACGGTGGTGAAGGTAACGACCAATTGAGTGGTGGTGATGGTATAGATACCGCCGTGTTTAGTGCACTCACTGCAGACACCAGCATTAGCCAAGTCAAATTAACCGATGACGGTACCAATCTTGTAGAAGATGCAGACAACGGCATCCTTAACGGCTTTAAAGTGGCTGTAGGAAGCGCATTTGATCTTATGGTGGATATGGAAGTAATCGAATTTGCCGATGGCCTAGTGTCACTCACCAGTAGTGAAGAAGTATTGTCTAGCTTTAGTCTGTCTACCGGCTTGGTTGATACACGCTATGTTACTGGTACTCAATTTGGTGACACCCTCAGTTCGAGTAACTACCAAGATGAAATGACAGGTGGCGCGGGTAACGACACCTTTGTGTTAACCGAATCCAGCTACAAGACGGTAACCGTCACCGACTTTGCAGGGCTAGCTAGCAACGGGGCAGCACAAGACATCTTGCAGTTCGACTCGAGCGACGATACCAGTCTATTTGGCATCAGTGTTGCCAGTTGGTTCACAGCCGATACTGACATTGCAACCGGTAATGCACAATTAGCCGATAGTGATGGCACCAACGACGTGAGTGCACAAGCACTCATTGATGCGGCCAACACCACGCAAGCTGACATAGTGACTAATATCCTCAAATTGGCGACCTTTAACACGGATACGGGTGACGCATCCTTCCGTTTCACTGGCGATAATAACGTCTATCTCACTCAAGTGGCAGAAGCCGACCTAAGTGTAAATAACATCGACATCGTTTAAAGGCTAATAAGGATAATAACAACATGAATGAATTAAACGTCAACAACGACCTATTAACAAGCGACTTGCTAACTACCAACGTTGATCAATTGATCTTTGGCCAGCTCACTACCGATAGCGATGTCGATTACTATAAATTTCAAACGGGTCTGTTGCCCACCGCGCTAGGCGTAGGTTTCACCGCCAAATTCAGTGTCAACGAGAGCTTTGACGCCCAAGCGGGTTGGAAGATAAGCTTAATTGACAACAGCGAACAGGTCATCACGAGCGTAGACAGCAGCACCGTGACCGGTTTTGCTGCCAGCGGAGAACTGAGCCTCAGTGGCAGTTATGACAGTGCCAAAATCGCCTACGTCAAGGTAGAGAAGTCTGTCACAGACGCCGGTTCTAGTTCGCAATATAAGTTAATCTTTGAACAGCATCAACAAATATCCGAAGACGCCATAAGTGCTGACGCTGTAAGCATAATGGGCGATGTTGCCAACCACAGCGCATTTGCCGTAACAGGTACTAGTGATACCGACACCTATTTATTTGAAACCACCGCTGCAGATGCATCAAGCTCCATGGGGTTTGTATTCATAGACCCCAATGCTACAGCCAGCATTAGCCTTACCAGTTCAGCGGATACAGCCCTAAACGACTCATCAACCGTAGCTATAACAGAAAGATCCTACGCCCACGACGGCACCGTCACCTTTGTAAACGGCGCTGATACCGTTAGTTTAAATCTTAGTTTTGCTATCATAAATTCCGACACCGTCAGCGTTACCTTAAAATATGCCGACGGCAGCCTAGCTAAAGATGATGCGGGCGCCGATATCTCTGCCAGAGAACTCGACTACAACACAAACCTGAGCGTGAAACATAGTGCCGACTCCAGCACCAGTGTAAAGTTCAGCATTGACTCGACCGTTGCCCTTAGCCCTAGCCTCACTATACGTACTATTGATGGTGGCAGCGTAACGGACAGTTTAGGCAGCACTATCTCCGACACTGTAGTAAACCATGGTAAAAGCGTTACGCTTACGGCTGATGCCAGCGCCACCGCTTATAAACTTGAGCTGACCTCAAGCACTGATGGCAGCTACAACATTCAACTGGATGGTTTGGCCACTCGGGCCAATGGCCCTGCATTGCTCACCGTCGATGATTTGGTGGGTAGCGATTATTACATTAATACTGATTTTAGCACCACGGCAGAATCTGCCCTGCCCGTTTATCTAGTCAACAAAACTAATGGCGTTGACCTTGCTAGTGTATTTATCCCCACCAGCTTGTCGAACAATCTCGAAACAATGTATTTCATGAGCAATGACACCGTCGCTGGCATCGGCACGTTTGCCACTGCAACAAGTGTAAGCGCCTCAGACTACGCCTCTTTAGCCAACACCCAACACTTGGATCTCAGCACTTATACAGCCGGCACAGAATTTAGCATTTGGGGTTTTGCAGCCAATCAAAGTTTAATTGCGGCCGATACGGTGGATGGCACCGCCCGTAGCGTGGGCCAACATAATGCATCGGCGATCATGGGCGCCACCTTCAAAGTTACAGAGCAAGGTATCAACAGCGCCCTTAGTGCAACCAATATTGCAGAAGGAGAAACAGCCACATTAACTTTGAGTTTAAGCCAGGCGCTGACGGGTAGCGAAACGATAAGCGTGAGCCTTTCCAACACCAGTAATGATTTAAGTTTCAGCAGTGACCAAGTCACCTTTAATGCATCCACTCAAAGCATTGACGTAACGGTTACAGCCATTGCCGGCGACGCCGATTTTTCTCAGTCAGAAAGCGTCTCAATTGACTTCACCCCCACCACTGCTGGCTTCACTAATCTTCTTGTTCCGTCGCTCAATTTGACTACCTCAGAAGATATTCCTAGCTTTAGTATCAGCACCCAAAATGTAGCACTAGTAACCGCCGACAGCTCCTATCAGTACACCATTAGTTTAGACAATGCGTCATCATTTAGTGACGACTTGCCAGCCAATGTAAGTATTGCTGTGGCGTCCGGCTTTGTCATTTCCACCTCTGCGGATATTGCCGACGCGGTGACCGGTGCCATTGCATTTTCTGCCAGTAACACAAGTGCCAGCCTGTACGTTCTAGCTGACACTACAGCCGTGGCCGACGCCGCAGTGCCAACCACAGGCATAGAAAGTGCAGTCACCCATACCGTGGCACTGGGCAGCCTCACCATTGCCAGCGCCATAGACAATGTCAACGTTACACGAGCCGTAATTCATACTAATAGCCAAGTCAGCTTAAGCGGCACAACGGCAACGGACGCCATTGCCGCTACCGCTGCCCAAGAAAGCATCACCTTGTTAGCAGGCGCTGACAGCGTAAGCTACACCAGTGACAGTGATATTGCTGGAGATAGTATAGACGGTGGTGACGGCACAGACGTATTAAATTTAGTAAGCGCCAAAGCCGACTACACTATTGCCGACACAGGCAACCAAACCTACACGGTTACCCACGGTAGCCATGTACTTAATATTAGCAATATAGAAAATGTGAGCTTCGCTGGCACCACCGCAGTGGCGCTGAACAGTCTCAACGAAGACCCTGTAGTGAACTCCAGTCATGGCCTGACCGATACCAACTTTAACACCGCAATTAATACCACCCAAACCATCGATTTAAGTAGCTTATTTAGCGACCCAGAAGGCGATAGCCTGACTCTTTATTTTAGCGTTAATAGTGGTGCTGCACCGAGCTGGGTACAATTTGATGCCGACACTAAGATATTAACCCTAGCACCTGGCAGCTCAGACGCCGGTACCTATACCTTAGCCATTAGCGCAAGCGACGAGGCTGTTGCGCTAGATCCAGCCCCAAGCATTAGTTTTAGTATGGTTATACCAGCTACCAACGTTGACGCTAACATTTTAGCCAGCTCAACTCATAGTATTACCGGTTTAAATCTTGAGCTTTGGTCAGAAACCGGCAGCAGCGCCGAACAATCCTTAACCACTACCAACGGCGAGGTCTCCATAGATACTAACCACACCGTTGACCATGTAAAACTATCTGAATCATCAGCCTATAATATGGCCGATGCAATAGACATCAGTGATGTTTTGCTAGCAGTTAAACATATTATAGATGTGTCATCACTAACAGGTAATGCCAAACAAGCGGCAGACGTAAACAACGATGGCAGTGTGGATATCTCAGACGTGTTACTGATAGTTAAACACGTCATCGATATAGCCCCAATAGATCATTTTGACCTAGTCGATAGTAGTGGCAACAGAGTCACTCAGCTAACCGATTTAACCAGTGGCGACGCTCCAAGCTACCAACTGATTATGAACGGTGACGTGAACATGGACGGTGCATTTAGCGAGACTTATACCACGGCATTAGATGTGGTATAAGAATTAACTAGTGATTGGCAATCTTAGCCATCAGTATTTTCGTCATCCCCTATCGTTTCCTGTGGGCCTTGCTCTTTCGTAGCTGCGTCTTGCTGGGCTTTATTTTGCTCGGACATACGTTTCACAATTTGATTTAGGGCATTGACTGTATTCACAAAGTTGGGCGTGGTCATAGTCACTTGTAATTTTTCTAGCAGTTCACTAGCTTTGTCATCTGGGCCTGGAGCACTACGGCCGTAGGTCACAGTGACTAAAGGGCCTTGTACATTTACATTTTGTACTTGGTCAACGAGGTATTCTGGAGTATTAGACATTAAACTTCCTTATCAGTGTTTTGAGTTATTAAAATAAATGACTGGTTATGTAATATCAAGGGTTCTCAGGTAATAATCAAACAAAGTCATAGGTAACAAAATCGTCAATATTGATGAGTGTGTAATCAACATTTTCTAACACCAAAAGCATACTATTATTGAGCTGGTATTCGATCAATGCATTATTCTCATTGCCAACTTCATAAGTGATTTGCAAATCTTCATAATTTAACCCCGCATTTAAGGCGATTTTATCTTCACCAACCACATAATCCTTCACTCGATCAACACCAGCGCTCTGTGACGCGCCGTCTGCCACCGTACACATGAAGTAGTCTGCAGCCGCGCCACCCGTTAACGAGTCTGCCACGCCGCTATCAGGCCCTCCATAAAGCACATTACTAACACTATTACCCAACAACACGTCCGCACCCTGGCCACCATAAGCGTTTTCTAATTCAGTGCCATAGGCAATGCCTAAGATCCCTTCCCCTGCCACCATCTGGGCAACATCCACATCACTGGCAGATGTAATCCGATCACTAAAAAATGACAAATTTCCAGGGCTTAAATCAATAATGCTGGCTAAAGTGCCGTGTCGCCAATCAATCAGATCTATGCCACCCGCATCCCACACCGTGGTTTCAAAAGGCTTATCCAGGGTCAACGTTTGCGAACCGTAGATATTAGACCCTGTATTAGTGGTCAAATTGCTGCCATAGAGGTATTGCAAGGCCGCGATATCATCCACCATAAAGGTTTGCGCTCGCTGATCATCTGCATAACCAAGGCCCCCTCCCTGGTAGGCGGCATAGCTCATAAGAGTATATGGTTGCGCGTCTCTTGCACCAGAACCCACATCGCTATTGCTACCGAACACCAAACTGTCTGCATAATGACCTTCGCTGTGTGGGTGTTCTAGGCCTATGGCGTGACCAATTTCGTGATACACGGTGGCGTAATAGAAGTCTCCAGAGGTGGCAGACTCCCATGACTCAAAGGCCTCGGTTTTAAAGTATATATCACCACCGTATGAATCCGAACTCCATTGAGCTGGCCCGAATGCAGCACCATAAGAAGGGCCTGCTTGATAACCAAGGCGAATGTCTCCCACTTGATTTTGGGTTTCCTCCAACAAACTAAAGTTCAATAAGGTCAAGCTCGAAAGAGTATCAAAACAATCTTGAATGACGGCTTTAATCCCATCTCCAAAGGCTGTTGTCAGCGCGCTGGTGGTATAGGTAAACGTAGAGGACTGATCGTAAAAGGAATAGCTAATATCCATGCCTTGACCCACTTGCTGTCCCCACATGGAACCCATTAAAAGCTGGTCAATAGCAGTATTGCCAGTCGTTGCGTCGAGAAGTAATACTGGGGCGGAATGAGAGTGAGGTGAGGCTGGTTGAGACTCATCTGCGTTGATTACTGTAACAACGATGGCTTGACTGATGATGTAATTGTCGTAACCCGCTTCTAGCGTTATTTGGTAGCGATTATCAGTGTCTGCATCGCCTGCCTGCTCGAAGTCTGGCGCGTTTAAAAATTTAATACTACTGCCGTCCAGCTCAAATAAGCTGGCATCCACACCGGTTAGCTGGTACTGGGGCGATAAACTAATTGCCGTATCTTGCAAATTTGTGGTGGCAACAAACTTTGAGTTTTCGGCAACATCAAAAGCAAACGCCCCATGAGTAATACTAGAAGTAGGCTCACTAGAGGCAGACAGAAGGCTGGATTGGTTGGCGTCGCCCATGGTGATGATGTGATATTGTGGGCTGCTATCGGTCATTGTACTTAGCAGGTCACCATTTGCAGCAACTATGCGCTGCTCTATGGCTGGGTCCAGACCTATAATCTGCTTAATTAACAGCAATACGTCCGATATATCAATAAATCCATCCTGATTAAGATCGGCGCTTATTAAGCCTTTCAAGCCGAGCAATTCAATGTCGATGATGTGCTTGACCAAGGCTAGCACGTCACTGATATCGTTTTGCGAGGGTACATAATCCAGTAAGCCAACGCTGGCAATCTTTGTGTTAGTAGAGGAGCTGATAACACCACCGTCATTTAACAGTAATACCACTTGGTCTTTAGCCTCATTCCACAACATAAGGATTGTAGGGTTGAGGTTGTGTAGCTCATATACGGGCCAAGAAACTAGGACTTCGTTACTAGCTTGCGTTTGGCGCCCCATGCTCATACTTAGTTGCGTATCACCTGGCGCAACGTTATAGGTTTGAATCGGCGCAACCATCGTTTCTCCAAGCTGTTTAGGAAAATAAATAGGTGCCGTAGAAATTAACGTTGAGTGCGTAGAATCAATTGCCTCAATATATTTAATAATGGATTCACCTACACGCGCATCCAATATAATAACGTATATTTCATTTTTATATTTATATTGATTAATATGATACATTTGATAAATATGATTATAATAAAGGTGATTTGAAAGCTTCAGTGTATTTAAATATAGACCATAACCCTTTTGTTAGCCTTAAAATAGAATGACTGACCCAAGAATCGTCGTTTTAGGAAAAATTCCTAAATACTCCCTGCTATTCTGCTAGATATAACGCATTATGTTAATAATATAATAAGCTAGGGCGTGCCTCATGAAAAAAACAACTTCAACCATCAGAAATCAAGCCACGCCAATTTTACTCAGTTTATTTTCTGCAGGCTTAGCCGGTTGTTCCTCTAATACAACCGTAGCGCCCACTACGGTAAGTGGTACCGCTGTAAAAGGTTTGTTAAAAAATGCCGAAGCTTTTGTAGACACCGATGGCGACGGCGCTTGGACTTCGGGCGTGGACAGCGACAAGGTGCGTACCGCAGAAGATGGTAGTTTTAGCATTGTTACCGATCTCACTGGTGACATCGTTGTACAAACCGATGAAAGCACCATAGACGCGTCTTCTGGTGCCGTTTTGGCCGGTATTACCATGTCAGCCATGGCAGGTTCCAGCGTAGTCTCCGTTGCTACCACCATTACCAATGAATTAGTTGATGCGGCCACCACAGCCGGTAATACCTTAAGTCAAGCGGACGCCGAAGCTCAAGTAAAGGCCATTTTGGGTATTAGCGCTACCGTAGACGTTGCCAACTACAACCCTTATGCCAGTGCTACCGCAGGGTCCACTGCAGCCGTAGAATTCGAAAAAGCCGCTCAGCAAGTCATGACCGTAATCAACACCTTGGCCGAAACAGAATCTACCACCAACATTGGCACCAGCGTCAGTAAAAGTGCCGCCATCAGCAACGCCATCACCGCTTTTGTTGATGTCGTGGAAGCTAAAGTCGTTGAGGCAGGTACCAGCACTGTAGCCTCCATCGATTTTACCGCCGCCACTATTATCGACGAGGTGGTCGCTGCAGCCGTCGCTAATGACTCCAATTCTGTATTCAATGACACCAGCTTTGCTGACTCTTTAACGGCAATTAAAACCGCCATCAAAACCGTAAATATAGCCATTGATGCCGTAACCAGTTTAGATGCCGGTTCTAAACAAACATTTGCCGTAGCGCAAACGGCTTTAATTGACATGACGCAATCGGTAGCGTCCAGCAATGATGACAGTAAGGCCACCATAGATATAAACACCACGGTCGAGCAAATTTCAAAAATGGTTGTGGTCAACGGCACTACCGCCGGCATATTGACAGAAGACGATGCTAAATCCAGCAACGACGACGGTAGTCTTGTGCTCAAGGGCACCGCCTCGATAATAGATCCTGATACCACAGATAACGTCAGCTATACTTTTAGTACCACCGTAACCACTATCACGTCAGACAGCGCCAACGGTTCTGCCCTTGGCAGCTTAACCATCACCTCTGCCGGCGTGTGGACTTATACCGTTGACGACAGTCACGCCGACATTCAGGCCCTTGGTGTGAAAGACAGCTTAACTGAAGTGTTTCAAGTAAAAACCATCGCCACAGATGCCACCAATCCCGAAGCTCCTGCGACGAGTGACAGCGCCACCAAATACATTCAAGTTAAAATAAGTGGCAGTAATGATGCCCCAACGTTAAGTGAAGCCCTCGCCGACACCGCCACTGCGGAAGACGCTGCATTCACCCTAGACATCCCAAAAACCTTGATTACAGACCTAGACAGCCATGATAGCCACAAGGTTACCGTCAGCCTAGAAAACGGCGACAAGCTGCCCGACTGGCTCACCCTCACCAGCCACAGCAGTGGCGACAACATTGCCACCCTTGCTGGCACACCCGTGAACAGTGATGTGGGCGCAATTAACATTACACTCACCTACTCAGACGGCAACGCCAAGGTATCCGACACCTTCACTTTAACAGTGACCAACACCAACGACGCACCTACCGTGGCCGCCACCATAGCAGACCAAACCACGGCTGAAGATGCGGCCTTTAGTTTCACTATTCCTAGCAACACCTTTGCCGACGTCGACACCAATGACACAAGCTTAACCATCACCGCAACCGGCTTACCCACTGGCCTAACTTTAACCGATGGTGTGATTAGCGGCACCCCCACTAACGCCGTTGTGGGTGATCACACGGTGACGATTACCGCTACCGACAGTAGCAACGCCACAGTCACCGATGAAATGGTGATTACGGTGACCAACACCAACGACGCGCCCACCGTTGTCACCGCGCAGACGGCCCAACAAACCTCCGAAAACGTGGCCTTTAGCTACACCGTGCCAACCGGCACTTTTGCCGACGTCGACGCCGACTCTAGCCTCACCTACAGTGCCACCCTCGCCAGCGGAGACGCCCTACCTACTTGGTTAACATTCAATGCTGGCACAGCGACCTTTAGCGGCACACCGGCCTCCAGTGATGTTGCCGTATTAAGCATCACAGTGACGGCTAATGATGGCGTTGCCACCGTTAGCGATACACTGGCATTGACGGTAACCGAAAATGCGATTCCTACTGTGGCCAATGCTCAAGATAATCTCACCGCTACCGAAGACAGCGCCTTTAGCTATACAGTACCCGCCAACACCTTTGCCGACGCAGATGCCAATGACGCTAACTTAACCATCACCGCAGCGGACTTACCTGATGGTCTAACTTTCACCACTGGCGTAATTAGCGGCACCCCAACTAACGCAGCTGTAGGCGATACAACTGTGAGCATTATTGCCACCGACACGGCGGGCGCTAGCATTACCGATCAGATTGTTATTAGCGTAGCTAATACTAACGACGCCCCTACTGTAGCCAATGAGCTAGTTGATCAAACCACCATCAGTGGCCGCGAAAGCATTTACACTATTGCTACCAATAGTTTTGCTGATGTTGATGCCTCTGACACGCTCACCTATTCTGTTACCTTAGAGGGCGGTGCTAGCGTGCCGAGTTGGTTGGTTATCAACAGCACCACTGGCGCCCTAACTGCCAACCCAACAGCAAGCGATGCAGGTTCAATATCAGTCACAGTAACCGCCACAGACTCTGCCAGCAGTCCGTTAACCGCAGCAGACACCTTTACTATTGCAGTGACCGCCAACCAAACCCCTTCTGTAATGGGTTTAGCCAATCAAACGGCAACAGAAGATACCGCCGTTAGCTTTAGTCTGGCCGACACAAGTTTTGCTGATGCCGATAGCGACTCACTCACCGTGACCGTATTAGGCGAGCCAACGTGGCTTAGCTATGACGCTGACACAAAAACCTTTACCGGCACTCCCACCACCGACAGCCACGCTGGGACTAGTACGATCACCGTAACCGCAACCGATGCCAGTGGTGCAGCAGGTGCGGCTACTTTTGACTTAGTGACTAGTGCCAGCAATGACGCGCCTGTATTTTCTAGCGCTGCTAGCTTGAATGTTGCAGCAAACAGCTCTGTCGCGACCACGGCGACGATCAGTGACGAAGAAAGTGACACCATGATCTATACGGTGAGTGGCACCGACGCGACGTCCTTCTCAATTGATGCCAGCACCGGCGCCCTTTCCTTTGTGGGCGTGCGAACAGACATGATGATGTTATTAGACAGCAGCGGTAATCAAGGCGCTTTATTAGCCGATAATTACACCTCAACCACCACCGACGGTGTCACTCAGGTCACTGTTGACCTTTACGCCATGCCGAAAGCCGCTAGTGCCGAAGCTATAGCCGGTTTCCAGTTTAAACAAAGCTCTTCTGATACTGCCGCAAGCATGAGTTTCTCCAATGACACCAGCATTGGTGGCTCATTTATGTCTGCCTCTGGCACCTCTATCTGGTACGACAGTGCCGCATCCAACTCCTTAGGCGCTGCTAAGATCGGCACGTTAACCATTGCCAACTACAGCGCTAGCGAAACCTATTCTATTGTCAACATTAAAGTTGACGGTGGCGATGACGGCACTAGCGTTTCACCGCGACTCACCACCAACGACTTAACCTTGAGTAGCGTAACCGACCTACCCAATGCAGCGGATAGTTATTCTGTGATTGTCACAGCCACAGACAGTAACGACAGTTCCAGCAGTGTCAGCCAAACTCTGGCCATTACCATTGACGCGGCCACAGCTAACATAAACAGTTCAACCACCACCGCCACCTGGACAGGCACCACCGCCGCAGACACCTACACCATAGATTCGCTTGCAGCCAGTGCAGACGGTGGCAACGGCGACAACGACGTGGCCAAAATCAGCATTGAGAATCACACCACATGGGACACTACGGGTGGCACTAGCGAACTTGTTGCAACTCTGGTTGACATGGAAATTATCGACATTGGCAACTTAGTCGTCAGTAATGACAGCACGCCGGTGACGATTGCAGATTTTAGTACCAACATGGTCATAGACGCCACTTCTGCCACTAGCTTAACCGCCGGTAATGACAGCCAAGTAAGTATCATGGGTACCACCAACGACATCGTTACGTTAAGTGGCAGTGGCTGGGCCAAAGGTGCAAATTCGAGTTTGTCTAGCGGCGACTATGCTAGCCAAACCCTTGATGCATGGAGTGATGGCACTTCTACATTGCACATTGACCAAGAAATCAATATCCTTACTCCCGACATCACTTGATATCGGCTTTAACCCACCGTTCACTAAGCCAAAGAGTTAAGGAATACAATGTATCGACCACTTATATTGACGGCCATAATGACCATGGCTGTCGGCAGCACCGCTGCCCATGCAGATACCGATTGGATACCTGCGGTGTTAGATCACCCAAGCCTACGGGTGCAATACAGCGCTATTGAAAAACAGCAATGGAAAATATTAGAACTGCAAGCCGAACAAGGCTTCGATTTTGACATTACCAGCCAAGGCCATTTACCCATATCAGAAAACTTTGATGCTGGGTTTTCCCGTGTCGCAAGCCAAAACGCCTACCTAGACTTAGTGTTTAGCGCCAGCCAAACACTTTACGATTTTGGTGCATCCGATGCGCTCATTGATGCCGAGCGGGTGCTGCAAGGCAGGGCAAAACTGGCTTTTGCTAGCAGTTTTGAACATCAAACCCACAGCCTATTTAGCTTAGTCGTACAGTACCAAAAAGCCAAACAAACCGTGGCTATTGTTGACGAAGCTCAAGCACACATTAGCCTGGTAAAAAACGATTTAGTACGCCGCTTTGAGGCCGGTTTAGGCACCCTGGGTGACATTCGCCGCACACAGCTAAGCCAGATTGACTTGGAAACCCAGCTCATTCAGTTGTTTAACAAAATGGATGAAATTGAACACATTATTAGCAGCGATTACGGCTTATCAGTATCTCAACTGTTGCCAATTTGGCAGTCTTTAGAACCTCAATTCAAACTTGTAGAGCAACTAGACGAAGCCAGCTTGCGCAGTAGTGCGATTAGCCGTGACGCACAACAATCGTTACGCCACCAGCGCAATAGCATTATGGCTCAAAAACAACCTAAACTCGTATTAGATGTAAATACCACCCTATATGACGTTACCAGAAGTTTAAGTAATTACCGCGTAGCTGGCGAGTTCCGTTTAACGTTTCCGGCCTTCGACAGTGGCTATCGCGACGCTAAAATGGCCAGCATTAGCCATGGCATTTTAACCGAAAGTCAAACATTTGATCAGTTGTTGCAACAAAAAAAGCTAGATTTAAACACCAATACAAGCCAGTTAGATGACTTAGCACTGCGTCAAAACGAAGGCACAAAGAAGCATAACAACCTAAGTCAACAACTCGCTAACGCGAAGTTAGCTTTAGGCGTCACTAGCAATGATCATGCAGGTTTAGCTAATTTACACACCCAAATAGCCAGCGCCAAGATAGCCTTAGTAGGCATCACTTCCGACATGCAGCAATTAACCTTAGACCGCCTACTACTAAGCGAACAAATTATCCAACAATTCAACGTAAGTTCTGACCTATTCCCATGAGCAAAAAACAGCATAAATCCACCGCAGACCATTGGTTTTTTGGCCCTGTACTTAGAAGTAAACGCCTTTACATGCAAGTGATTTTGGCGTCTGTGTTCATTAACATGTTTGCCTTGGTCAGTGCCTTTTACATTATGACCGTGTACGACCGAGTGATACCCAACGAAGCCATGGAATCTCTATTGGCGCTCACCATTGGCGTATGTATTGTGATGGCCTTCGACTTTATTATGAAAGTGATGCGCGGTGTATTTACCGACCAAGCGGGCATTAACATAGACCATGAAGTAGCACAGAACCTGTTTGGACGGCTGTCAAAAAATGATAACGTTGCCGGCCAAAAAGCCACAGGCGCCATGGCCAACACGGTAAAAGATTTTGATAGCTTAAAAGACTTTTTAGCGTCTGCATCGTTTGTCGTATTTGCAGACCTACCCTTTATATTTTTATTTATCTTTGTGCTTTATAGCATTGGCGGCCCTATCGCCACCATACCAGGCATTATTGTAATCGCCGTATTATTAGTCGGTTTATTGGTGCAACCCATTATCAAGCGCCTCACTTTTAACGCCATGCAGGATGGTCATTCAAAACAAGCCGTATTAGTAGAAGTACTTAACAGCTTAGAAACCATAAAAACGCTTTCCGGCATTAGCTTATTGCGCAATCGATGGATGGACAGCGTGGGTCGTCAAGGCTTAGTCACCGCCAAATCACGCTTTTGGACACAGCTAACAACCAACTTCTCTCAGCTTGGACAACAGGCCTCTCAAGTAGGCATTGTGGTCTACGGTGTAGTATTAATTACCAGTGGCGACTTAACCATGGGTTCTTTGATCGCCTGCGTTATTTTATCAGGCCGCACCATGGCTCCTTTAGGTCAGCTTACCAACTTGCTAGGCCGTTTTAACCAGTCTGTTAATGCCTACAAAAACCTTAACGAACTCATGTCAGAACCCGTAATGGAAGCCTCTCGTTTGGGCCAAATTCGCCGCGAGAAGATCATTGGCGAGATTAAATTCACTAACACCAGTTTTCGCTACCCAGAGCAAAAGCAAGACACATTAAAGCAGCTGAACTTACACATTAAGGCAGGCGAAAAGGTGGCCATTTTGGGCAAGATTGGCTCAGGTAAAACCTCTTTATTACGTTTGTTGGCCGGCATTTACGAGCCCAACGAAGGCAGCGTACAAATTGACCAAACAGAAGTGAGCCACATTCACCCAGAAGACCTCCGTAGCGGCCTAGGTGTAGTGCTACAAACGCCCATGCTATTTTCTGGAAGTGTTAAGGAGAACCTGTTACTGGGCAAACCTGATGCCACAGACGAAAATATTATTGAAGCCGCCAAACAAGCGGGCATCGACGAGTTTATCGGCCAGCTACCCGATGGTTACGAAACCATTCTCAC